>ERZ838118.1113-NODE-1113-length-34129-cov-36.885807_pt1 | contig 34129 bp, 40 predicted proteins | sample MGYA00519863_ERZ838118 | MGnify/ENA primary metagenome ERZ838118 (study PRJEB31850, sample SAMEA3708827) | human gut metagenome | biome: human gut; feature: human-associated habitat; material: faeces | place: China | collected 2014 ...
CAAAGATGCCCCAGAGGGCAATGGTTCGGATTTGGGTTGCTTCGCTCCACCAAGATAAAACACCTAGAGACGTAAGTTTCTGGGTGTTTTTCTTTTGCTGTAACCCACAGTCAAACCCACTTTTGCGGGAAACTATGCGAAAATCAGCAAAAATAGGCTGCCACGCATCACACTCGCATGGCAGCCTTTTCGTTACCCTCTCACCACGACATTGTAAAGCATCTCTAGGAACTGCACCGCGCTGGGTGCGCCGGTCAGCGGGTAGCCAGCCAACTGCTGAACGCCCTCAGGATTGAGCGCCCAGGCTTTCTCTGCTGCACGCCGAACGGCACTTTGAATGGCAGACCACTTGCAGTGCCGCTGGTCTGAGATGGGGGTATAGATCTCCTTCTGTACGGCTTCCAGCCGGTCCTCCTGCTCACAGATCAGAGCCACGCAGTCGCAGAGAACACGGTAATTCTTTGAGCTCCGGGTAATCCCCAGCGGCCGGAGGATTTGATCCAGCTGGGCGGGGGAGTTCGAAATTTTCACGTCGGGCATAGTTTGCACATCCTTTCTATCCAACTTTAACCGGAAAATGTCAGAATGTGCCGGATAATGCGGAATGCGTCGGAATGTGCCGAAACATGCCAAAAGAAAACAGCCCCGAGGAACCATCAGGCTCCCCGGGGCTGCTGCTATGTACTCTTACTTGATCTTCCCCTGCATCTGATCCAGCAGCTCATCGGCGTGGATGGCCTCGGGAGTAAAGCTGTTGTTCTCCCACCATGCCCAGATGGCGGCAGCGGTGGTCAGGCCAGCGGTCACCCACTGCTCTACGCTGGCGCTGTCGATGGGCAGCACCGGCTTGCCTGCTGCACTCAGCAGCTGATTGACGAGGGCCAGTGCCAGCACAACAGTGCGGGCGATGGTCGCGGCGGGGATGGCGGGGGTGTTGTTCTCAGTGATGTGTGCGTTCATAATGTCAGTTCCTTTCTTCAGTCGTGGATGGGTAAAGCGCAGGCTCTCTTGTACAATTCCGTGCCGGTGCCGTTGCCGCCCATCACATGATAGGTCTTGTAGAGGTAATTCAGGTTGCGCAGGCCGTCGCGGGTGATGTACCCCAGCTCCATAAAACGGTAGCACTCGGTATAGATGCGGTCGTGCAGCAGGGCCAGCACCGCGTCCCACAGGGCCTTGATCTTGGGGATGGCGGCAAGGATCGCGCCGCCGATCAGAGCACAGAGCCACCCGGCCCAATACTCCGTGATAAACTGCCACATCGGTCTCACCCCTCCTCATCATCTTCCCACGCCTGCTGGATGCGCTGTCCGTTGTGACACACCGCATCCAGAACAGCATCTGCTTGGATATTGGATGCCAGCAGGGCCTTGTCCTGGGTACTCATGTTGTAGTACCCCGTGAACACCTCACCATCTGCCAGAGGCGCTGCTACGGTGATGCGGTCGATCTTGTGCTCTTCCAGTGTAGCTAGAACCTCTGAGAGCCAGGGTGCGTATGGTGCATCTGAAATCAGATAACTTGCCATCGGTCTCACCCCCTAACCTGCCCCAGCCCGGCCCGCTGGATGATGGCAGCATAGTCCTTGTAGGCCACGCTCAGGTCTGCGCCCTTGGCGATGCCGGGAATCTTGCCGCTGCTGGTGTACTGCCACATCCCGAAGGCCCAGTCAGGGGCGGGCTTCTTGGTGCGATAGGCCGCCAGCCATACGTCGTAGGGCTTGAGGGCCGCGCCACCCATGTAAAGGTTGGTCTGCCCGAAGTTCAGGCCGGTGTAGAGCATGGCGTACACGCCCCAGCTCTCCACCACGCTCAGACAGTGGGCCACAATGTCAGTCAGGGCAGACTTGCTCAGAGCCGCCTGCAGCTTGTCCTCGATGTCCACAGCCACCGGCAGCTGGAACGTCCTGCCGCCCAGCGCCTGCTTGAACAGGGCCAGCTCCTTGTCGGCCTGTGCCTTGGTGGTGGCCTTGAAGTAGCCGTACACGCCCACCGGCAGCCCTACGCGGGTGCACTCAGCGTAGTTGCGGGCAAAGTAGGGGTCGAGGTACGGCTTGCTGGGTTTGCCCTCTTTGCTGTTGCCTATGGCCCGGATCATCACGCCGGAGACAAGGCCGCTTGCCTTGACCTTGTCCCAGTCAATGCTGCCTTGCCAGCGGGAAACGTCAAGAATTGTTCTGGGCATTCTGCGCCTCCTTCTCGGCCAGCAGCTCGGTCAGCTCCTTGTACTCGTCATCAGTCAACTTGCTTGCGGCATAGAAAACGTCCAGCTTGGTGCTCATGCCCTCCAGATTGCCGCGTTCGATCATGCGTTTACAGGTACGGTACAACATAGGTTTGTCCTTTCCGGGGCGCTGCCCCATCTTAAAATGTTATCATCCTCTTGGCAGAGGGTTTTACTCAGTGATCCCCAGCTCCAGCAGCGTCAGCCGGTAGGCCTGGTCAACGTTCAGCGCATCCGCATCTGCCTGTGCGGCTTGCAGGGCGGCCAGTGTCTGGGGGAGCTTGTCCAGCGCATCCTGTCGCTGTTGAGCTTCCTGCTTCTCATTTTCCCGCTGGGCCAGCTCTTCGGCGGTGTAGCGGATGTACCGCATCAGCGGCACTTCCTCATCCCAGGCGGGCTGAGGATCAACACCGGGCACATCGATGACCTTCACCATGTCTCGGCCAATCTCTTTACCATCCCGGTAGTAGATGGCGAGAGAGCCGTCCGGCAGCTTTGCGGTCTCTCTGTGCCACTGCGGAGCTGCGCCCTCTACGGCATCATGGTGAACGACTTCCACATCTTCCACCAGATAGCCCGCTTCCAGATCCGGCTCAGTGGTCAGCACAATGCCAGTCTCGTCAATAATTTTCATGTGCGCTCCTTTCATGCGGCATCATCCACCCGCACCCAGATGTACAGGGCATAGTAAGGGTTCAGGATGTCCATTGCCTGCCCGCTGCCGGTGCTACCGATGCTCACGGTATGGGTATGGGCACCGGCTTTGTTCATACCAACGCCATGGGTATGGTTTCCTACCCAAGAAGTGGTAGCTGTTCCACTCGAGAAAGTATAACCATATGTGCCGGAGCCATCGGCACTACCAACTCCCAGCTTGTTCACTTCATGCTTTTGGGTTACTGCAGCACTGAATGTATGACTATGCCCACCTGCACCGTCAGTCCATGCGCTATGGCTGTGGGAACCAGCGCTGCCGGTACTGCCACTATGGCTATGGCTCGGCATTTCGGCAGTAGTCTGGGTGTGGGTGGCGCTGCCGCCGGTGGTGCCCACAGGGTAGGCACTGGAAGCGCCCATGATAAACTCGCCCTCAATGCGCTCCCATGTGCCGCCGATAAAGCTTGCCGGGGATGTGGGGTCGTTGCTGGCCCAGAATTTGATTCTGGCGTAATCCTCCGCACGCTGAGCGGCAAGGGATTCTTCGATCAGCTTTCTTACCGCTGCCGCATCCGCCGGTGCGTTCTCAATGCTCAAGGTCTTATCTGTCCCCGCCTTGGCCCCGGCCTCATCGGAGGCTTTCTTGGCGGCTTCCTCATGTTTGGCCGCGTTGCTCTCCGACGTCGCCGCCGCCGTTTTGGACTTTTCCGCCACGCTGGCCGAACCGGCTGCTGCCGCGGCACTTCCCGCCGCGGCGTTCTCGCTCCGAGCGGCTGCGTCAGCGGAACCGGCAGAGGCGGAAGCGCTGCCAGCAGCGTTGCTCTCCGACGTGGCGGCGGCATCTTTGTACGTCTCGGCGTTGGCCTCCGACTGTGCCGCTGCGGTCTTACTGGCGGCGGCCTCTTTGGCGGCGGCGCTGGCCGTCTCCTCCAGTGCGTTGATGCGCTCCTTGGCAGCGGCCAGCAGCTCGTCGGTGGGGATGCCGGTCACGCCGTCCCGCACGAGGCCGCAGAGCGCCTCGTCCAGCCGGGTGTCAGTGATCTGGCCTGTGGTGATGCTGGCAGCCGCTGCCGGGCGGGTGATCTCGGCAAGGCAGAGGTCGTAGATCAGCTCGGTGCGGGAGATGGCCGGGGCCGTGGGTGTGCTGGATGCCGTGCCCTGCAGCACCTGCAGGCTGACGGCTCTGGCACCGGCATCATAGCGCATGATGATGCGGTCGATGCGGGGGAGAGACGGGTCGGCCAGCGGCATGGTCAGGGTGTCGGCCTCCCGCTTGGTGATGGAGTAGCCGGTGAATCGGCTGGGGTGCACCCAGCCACGGCCCGCGCCCACGGTGACCGTCAGCCCGCCTGCGGCTGTCACCGGGAAATCCTCAGCGGAGCTGAACACACCGCTGGTGAGGCCCGCAAGGTAGGCCGCCACGTCTGCGGCATCGAAGTCGAACCCGTTTGCAGGGTATAAAACGATTTTGCTCAAAAGATCATCTCCTTACAGCTTGCGCCAGACCGGCGTACCCAGCCGCACGGTGCGGGTGGTGCTGTCGCTCTGGCTTTGGGTGATGACATCGGCCACCCGGACGGTGGCCTTGTAGCCCAGCTCCGGGATGGTGCAGAAGGCCACGTCGCCGGGGGAAAGGCCCTCGGCATCGATGGTCAGCTCAATGGAGCCGGTGCGCAGCTGTTCCAGCAGTTTGTTGGTGCCCCGGGCCATGAGCCGCTCGAGGTAGGCTTCGCTCTTGTTGGTCTCGCCCTTTTCCTCGTCCGGCTGCACATCCCGTGCATCCACATAGAGCTCCCGCCGGTCGGCTCCGGTGGCATCCGTCAGGCCCACGGTCACGGTGGCCCGGCTCTCGCCCTCGCCAGCGCCCTGCACCACGGCAACGTTGGCATAGTCGCCGTCCCCAAAAGCCCACGCAGCCTGCTGCAAGTTGCCCCACTTGGTGGAAAAACGGTTGTTTGGATCAGCGGTGGGCCGGTAGACCTCGAACAGCAGTCGTTTCTGGTCGTTCTTGCCCGCCAGCCGCACCCGGAAGCCCAGGTCGCAGGCCGCGCCGATGGTCATCAGGTAGTCCATGATGCTGCCGCCGGAGGTCTGGGCGGTGTAGGTGGTGTCAAAGCCTACCAGCTCTCCCAGCTCCAGCTTGGGCCACGGCTGCATGGCACTGACCAGCCTGCGCATGGCGGCTTCCGCGTTTTCACTCTTCACGGTACTGGTGCAGGCCCGCTTGGTGAAGATCCACGTTCCCGGGAAACCGGTGACCACTAAGTTGCTGTCCTGATTCTCGTTGCTCCGGTGGCAGATGCGCATGGGCACGTCGCTGTCACTGCGGCGCAGCCAGCGGCCCTCCCGGAGCAGGGAAAGGTTCTCCTCGGTGGGGCGCACCTCCAGCGTGAACTCGCCCTCGGTGTTGTAGGGCTCGTCCCAGTAAAGGCTCACCCATACCTCCACCCGGCCCAGCCGGGCAAGGGTCAGCTCGTCCAATACGTCCAGCGTCACGAAATCACCTCCGGCAGAATGCCCGAAACCATGGGATAAAAGCGAACCGTCACCTGCAGGCTGGTCTCGCCGCTGTCGGCGGTGGCTTTGAGTAAGTTGTCCCCGGGGGCCAGCTCCAGCAGGTCGCTGTCCTCGTCCAGCAGGGCGAAAATGTTCTCCTCCGTGCCGTCCTCTGTCCGCTTGACGGCCAGCTTGTCGGTGGTGGTGCGGTAGATCTCGATGACCTGCCCCGGGGTCAGGGTGGTCAGGATGCGGATGCTCTGGCCGGTGACGATGTTTAGCACGGTGGGGTTGACCACAGCGCCGTCGCTCTTGAGGGTGGCCGTGAAGGGCACTGCCAGTGCCCCGGGGTTGACCGCGTTCAGCCAGCCGACGGAGGTGCGCACGCCGAAACGGTGGGGCTTGGAGTAATTCATCGGCAGCCTGAACGATGGCACAAAGCCGTTGATGCAGAAGCTCTGGGCAGTCAAGTCGTACCAGAAGGGTTTCGGGCAGAAGAGCATGAAGGCCAACACCGGGTAGGGGTGGATGCTCTTTGTGTAGGAGGTCTTGGAAAGCACAAAACGGCAGAAGAATTTATCCACAAGATACATTGTGCCGCTGGTGAAATAGGGCAGCTTTTCCAGCAGTAATTCCGCATCCGCATCGCCGTGGGAGCTGTGGCAGTGGATGATGAGCTCACGGCTCACCCCGGCCACGCTCTGGCGCTCCACGCTTACGCCCACCTGGTTCACGCCCTGGGCGGTCTGCACGTCTACGTCCACGCCGTTGATGGGGTCGAGGGAGTAGGGCGTGCCGTAAGCCCACCCGATGTCGAGAGTGGCCCCGGCATCCGTGACCAGCTGCAAATGGTCTTTTCTGAATGGCATTGTGGAGCCCTCCTTTCATCGTTTCTGGGCCTTGGCCCGGTCGGCTTCCCAGCGGGCTTCCCGCTGGAGGTCTGCCGCCGTCTGGGCCTTGGAGTAGATATACTGGTTGACCGTGGTGTCGCCCTCCCGGTGGTAGTTGTTGGCGGCTGCGGCCACCTGTGCCGTGCCGGAAGCGGCCACAGACCGGCTGATGGCCATGTTGTCCGACAGCACCAGAGAATTGGCCTGCCGCACCATCTCGGCCAGCTTCGCGTTTGCGGCCAGCAGGGCCTCGGTGTTGGCCTCCACAGCGTCGGTCAGGTCTTTGTCCGGGGTGGGGGCCGTCGGTGTGGTGGAGCCGGTGTTTGTGCCTGTGGTGGTCTTGGTGATGTCATCCAGACTGCGCTCCACCTTGGTCTGGATGCCGTCCACATAGGTGGTCACGGTCTTGTAGGAGCGCTCCACGCCGTCCACCAGCCTGGTGCCCGCCTCGGTGACGGTCTTGGTCACCCTCTGGGTGATTTTGCCGGTCTCATCCTGCAGCTTCTCGGTGAGCACCTTGGTGGTCACTGTGCTGCCGTCTGCATTGGTGGTCTTGCTGGTGTCGGTCATGCTCTCGATGACCTTCTGGGAGTTGGTGGAAGTGCCGGAGCTGGTGGGGTTGTTGGCAGCTTCCTGCTGCTTCTTCCGTGCCTCCTGCCGGGCCTTGCGGTCGGCAGCGATCTTGTTGGCGTAGTCCCAGGCGGGGTTGCTGATGTAGTCTATGGTGCCGCCATAGAGCCACGCGACACTGTTATAGGCCGCGATCAGGCCGTTGATGAGGATAATAAAGCCCTCGATGCCCGCCGCCACGATGCGCATCAGGCCCTCGAAGAGGTAGCTCATAAAGTCCTCAACGCCCGCCCAGACATTCTGGAAAGTGTTGGCAATCTCTTTGTTTTTGCCGCTGAAGTTCAGCAGGGCACCCACCAGCATCCCGATGAGGGAGATGACAAAGAGGATGGGGTTTGCGTCCATGGCGGTGTTCAGGGCAATCTGGCCCGTGGTTGCGCTGGCTGCGGCGGGCACGAACTGCGCCACCAGGCCCATGGCCAGTTGGCTCAGGTTCCCGAACACGCCGGAAAGGGCGCTGCCCAGCTGGTTCAGGGCCCCCAGAGCGATGCTGTTGATCTGGGTCTGCTGCTCCTTGGTGCAGGCCTGCCAGAAGTAGGAAGCGGCCCACAGGCCCAGGCTCTCGAGGTCGCCATCCTTGAGGGCCGTTGCCAGCGTCTCGATGGCCCCCAGTGCATCCGTCTGGATGTCGGTCTGGATCTGCGCCCAGCCCTCGGTGAGCTTGGTGCGGAACTGGGTGGTCAGCAGCTCACCCACGCTGCCGTACTGGGGCCCGGCATCCTCGATGGTTTTTGCCACAGTCTGTGTGCCGTCGGCGGCGATGGTGGTCACGGTCTTGACCGTGTGCTGCACGCCCTCGATGACCTCAGTGCCGGTGGCGGTGATGACCCGCTTAACCTGCTCACTGCCGTCTGCCAGCGTCTCGGTGGTGGTCTGGGTGGTGACCTTGGCCCCGTCCACGAGGGCCGTCTGGGTCGCGGTGACCGTGGAAACCACATCACGGACGGCTTCGATGCTCTGCGTGACCTTCTTTGTTCCATCTGCCGCTGTAGTGGTGATGGTCTTAACGTCCGAGAGGACCCCGTCCACCATCTGACGGCTGGTTTCGGTGACGGTCTGCTTCTGCTGTTTCGTGCCGTTTTTCAGGGTCTCATGGACCGTTTCGGTGGTACGGGTGACCCCGTTCTCAATCTGCGTGCTGGTGGAGGTAATAGAGTTCACTACCTCAGATGCAGCCTTTTTGGCGGAAGAACTGGCCTTTTTCGAGGATGCGGAAACAGCACTGGCCGTTTGCTCAGTGGTCTTTTGTGCAGCTTTGGCCTCCTCTTGCAGTTCCGTCCAGCTCTTGGTGCTGATGCCTTGCCCGGCCTGGGCCGCCTTGTGCCGGGCCTCCCGGTTGGCTTTGGAAGTGGCCGCTGCTGCCTGTGCATCCTTGTCTGCTTTGTAGTCATCGTAGCTGGAAAAACCGGTATAACCATCCTTCCCGAGAAAGCTGTTCAGCTTGTAACTGAGCTTGTCCAGCCATCCGATGGCCGCCCCAATGGTGCTCTTTGCGATGTTCGCCACAGCCTGAAAGGCTCCGTTCACGATGTTGCGGAAGGTCTCACTGGTCTGGTAGGCAGTCACAAGGGCCGCTGCCAGAGCGGCCAGAACAGAAACCACAAGCCCGATGGGGTTGGCTTTCAGGACAGCGTTCAGTCCGGCCTGTGCTGCAGCCAGACCGGTTGCCCCACCTTCGGCAGCTTTATGTGCAGCGGCAAGGGCTGTGGTGGCTGCCGTCTGTACCACAGTGGCGGCAGAGGTGGCAGTCAGGTAGCCTTTGTAGGTCAGAAATGCAGCACCGACAGAGGTGACAACGGTGATGACCAGACCAATGGTGTCTTTTAGTTTGGCCAGCTTCTGGTCATCCTCCGTGATGGAGACCACCAGCTCGTTGGCCTTGACGATGAGGTCGCCGAGAGCCGAGAACAGGCCGTCAGTCAGTTTGCCGGTCAGGGCAGCCACGTTGTCCTGCAGGGTAGACAGCCGCCCGCGGAAGGTCTGGCTGGCTTCCAGCATACCGTTGTAGAACTGCCCGCCCTCACTGGTGGCGGCTTCCACAGCGGCCTGCAATTCCTCAAAGCCCACCTTGCCGTCCGAGATGCGCTTATACAGGTCAGCCATGGATTCACCGGTGGCCTCGCAGATCTGATTGAGCGGGTTGAAGCCCGCGTCGATCATCATGTTCACGTTTTCCAGCGTGACCTTCTTGGCGCTGGACATCTTGCCATAGGCCCGGACAAGGGTCTGCATCTTGTCCGCGTTGCCCAGAGAGATATCGCCCAGCATCTGCAGCACGTTGGTGGTGTCGTCTGCCGCAATGCCGAATTGCAGCAGGGTCTGGGTGCCCTTAGTCAGATCAGACAGGGTGAAGGGTGTGGATGCCGCCATTTTGCGGATCTCTTCCAGCTTTTCGGCGGCAAGCTGTTCGTCACCCAGCATGACCTTAAAATTGGTGAGGTAGCTCTCCATGTCCCGGTTGTAGGACAGACCGCTCTTCACCACGCTCATCAGGGCATCGGCGGCTTTCTTAGCGAAATCGGCGATCATTTGCCCGGCGGCTACCGTCCATTTATTGACGCTCTGCTCTGCCGGGTCGCTGTTCAGCCGGACATCACCCGTAATACTGAAATCAGCCATTGGGGGCGCTCACCTCCTCATCATCGCCATGCCTGAGCCGCTGCAGGAAGGCGGCATTGTGGTCGGCCACCGTGACTGCCGTCCGGGTGTGCCGCAGTTCTTTGGGCAGGGCAAAGGTCTCCTTCAGGTCCTCGTACTGCTGGCGCTGCCTGCCCTCCATGCCGGAGGTGTCCATCGTGCGCCAGGACATGATCTTCGCCATGGTGGTTTCCTCCGGCAGCCCCCGCAGCAGAGCCAGAAACCGCCACCAGTGGATGCGCTCTGCCGTAAGGTCGATGCCGTAAGCCTGCTGAAAGGCTGCGGTCAGATAGTCCGCGTCACAGGCAAAATCCATGGCAAGCTCACCGGAACCGCTGCCTTTGCCGCCAGAACGTCCTGGCGGGTCGGCCCCGTGGTAAAAGCGCAGTAAACTTTCATAGGCCTCCGGGGCCAGCTGGGGCGGGATCGGCTCCCGGTAGAAGCGCCGGAACGCTTCCTGCGCAAAGGCAAGGGTGTCCTTTTTCTCCCGCCTGCGCTGATACTGGTTCGACAACCAGACCATGGGCCGGAAGTCCGGGTCGATGGCGCGGCCCTCCCACTCGGTAGGCAGTGGTTCCAGCAGGATGTCAGCCATGATGACGGCGGCGCTTTGCCTTGCGCCGCTGCTCACGGTTCAGCTGAGGAGCCAGAAGGCTGGGGTCAAACTTCTGCTTTTCCTGATTGGCAGCCCGGGTCAGTTCGGTCATCACGGTCAGGGCCTTGCCCAGGTCGTTGCCGTCCAGCCCCAGAGCAGCCGCAGACCCTTTGCCCAGCACATCATCGACAAACGCTTCCACGATGCGGCACTGGCCGCGGATGCCCTCGGCGTAGCTCATGTTGGGAGTCTGCTGTGCACGCTGACGCTCGGCCGCCTCGGCCTTTTCCAGCTTTGCCTTTGCCTGTTCCAGCCGCTCGATATCGTTGGCGTTCAGGCTGGAAAACGCAAATTCCTTATCAAAGATCTTCATGGTCGTCTCCTATCAAAAAAGCCCTCGCCGGTCAGGACGAGGGCACAGAGCTACGGGCAGGATCAGCCTGCCGCAGCGGTAGAATAGTCGAACTTGGCAGGGGTGCCGATGCCCTTTACATCGCAGGCAAAGGTGGCGATTGCGCCGGCAGAGCCGCCCACGTCGCTGGTGACGATGAATGCGGCTTCACCCTTCTCGCCCTTGCCAGTGCGCAGGGAGAAATAGATGTAGGGCAGGATGACGCTCTGGCCGAAGCCATAGATCATTTCGTGGCCCAGAATGAAGTCCTGGAACGCATCGCCCTTGCAACGGTCACCGTTGATGGCGAGGGTGCGCTGAACGCTGCCCTTGGTGGTAACGGGGCCGGTGCGGATGTAGGTATTGTCAGAGGTGGAAGCGTTCAGTGCGCCGCTGTGCTCCCGCACATGGTCGGCACAGACGGTCCAATCCTTGACGGCATCCTTCTTGCTGGCCTCGGTGCAGATGGCCAGCACAAAGTCATCGGTGTTCTCGATGCCCTTGTAGTCGGCGCTGGGGGTGATGCCGGAGGCGGTAACAGCTTCAGTAACAGTCATGTTGAAACTCCTTTCGGTTGGTAATAAACGAGCCGGAGCTGCATCTGCATTTTGCAGCTTCCGGCGCTGCTGGTAACGATATAGCCCGATGCGGTGACCGATACGCTGAGGGGCTGCTTTGGGGCTTCCAGCTGGGGCAGGTTATGCCGGTCATTCTGGGCAAGCACCCAGTCGGTCAGCTGCTCAAAAAAGCCGCTGTTGGCGATCTGGGTGCTCTGGGCCTCGCTGTATTCCCGACGGCTCAGGAATACATAGCTTTTGGCCATGTTCCTGCCGGAGAAATAAGTGGTCAGCACAGGGTCTGTGGGGGAATCCTCAATGGAGAATTCAGCCACCGGTTCCGGGGAAAGCCCGGAGATACGGAATGCGGCCCCGTTCTCGGTCTGCTCTTCTGCGATGAGCGGGCAGGTCTTGAGCCACTCCCGCATAGCAGTGATCGTAGCTTTTTCACTCATAAGTGGCCCATCCCTCCCCAGAACATGGTAACGGCACGGGTCGCATAAAGGGCCAGATGCTCTCCCATGTCTGCAAGTGCCCGCTGGCCCCAGTAGGAGCCGCGCAGACCTTTGTACTTGTCGGCTTCCTGCCCACGCTCTTTGTTGCCCATGAAGGTGCGCAGGTCGCTGCCCTCGGCGTGCAGGTAATACTGCTTGCGGGCGTAAGGGGTGTTGTACACCAAAAGGCCCTCGTCATACTTGGAAGCAGTCTGCACGCTGTTTTTCAGTGTGCCGGTGTCCAGCGGAACATAGCTGTCGATGAGCCGGGCCGCTTCCTGTGCAAGGGCATACTGCGCCTTTTGCAAGGCAGCGGTCTTTTCGGCACCGAAGTCAGGCCGCCAGGAAAGCTGCATCTGAACACCGTCCACCTTGTAGCGCAGGCCGTAGGGCTGATCAAAAACAGGCTTGCTCATTTTCTCAGCTCCCCTCTACATGAAAATGCGGCAGCAGCGGTTCCCTGTTGTCGGAGACCGCCGCCACCGTGCAGCAGATGTGTGTTTTCTCGAGAGCGGCATACTCGGCCTCGGTCAGGCTGCGGACAGAGCCGCAGATGAGTTTGCCGCCCCGCTTGAGCGTCCAGTGTGCGGCTTTTTCCTCGGGCGGGAGCTTTGCCCACTGGAAATAGGGCAGATACCCGGCGGCGGGGGGCAGACGGACGTGGACTGTCCGCTGGGGGTCGCCGCCGGAGGTGTCCAGCTTCTCCCGCCAGCTGCACCCGGTGATGACGTGGCAGACAGGCCGGTCGGTCTCAGTGGCGGTGTCGTGGATGAGGTTCACAACGGTAACACTGCACTGCATCAGAAACACCCCCGATACAGCAGGCCGTGGGGGTCATTGCCCAGCGCGTTGGAGAGGATGCCCTGCGCTTCCGCTGCAAGCCGCTCAGAAAGCGCCCCGCTGGTAAAGGTGACAGAGTAGCCATCGTTGGACACGCTGGAAGCCCCGGGCACGGCACAGGCACTCTGTGCGGCACTCATGGCATCGACGATCTGGACGCAGGCATCGGCCAGCAGGGCGGCGCACCCGGCACAGGCCCCGGCGTGGGACTCTGCCCGGCCAAAGGTGTGCCGGTCGATGAGCCGGGAAGCCCGGGCACACAGCGTATCAAAGGCGGCCTCGTCCAGTGTTCCGCCCGCTTCCCGGTACTGTTCGTAGGTGCAGTAAAGCATGGGGGCCTCCTTATGCTGCTGCCTTCTTCTTGACCAGAATGGTCTGGCCCTTGGTGACCTTGTAGGCGTAGACCTTACGGCCCTGCACGGCAGATGCGCCGATGAAGTCGCCGGAGCCGGAGAGGTCCTGCAGGTGGACGGGAACGGCCCACTCATCGATGACGGCGAACCAGTTGGGATGACCGGCCACATACTCCACATTCTCGCCCAGGGTGGAATCCTCGAACACGGTGTAGCCTGCGATCTTGCCCACAGCGCCGGTCTGAACGACCGCGTCGCCCAGGTCGGAAGCCTTGATGAACTCGGGGCTCTTCAGAAGCAGGCCGTAGGTGTCCGGGGAGACCAGCAGCCAGCGGCCTGCGGTGGGCACGCCGATGGAGGACTGCTGAGTGCGTGCATCCACGATGTTGGCGTAGATGGTCTTTTCGGTCAGGGCGGTGGTATTGCCGAAGGCAGTGCCTGCGGTGGTCAGCTCCACGGAGCCGTCAGAATCCATCTGCAGGCCCAGAGAGTAGCCGGCGCTGTCCAGGCGGTCGGCAACCAGATCACCGGGAACGCTCTCTGCATCGAAACCATCGATGATCTCGTTCACGGCCTTGTCGTGGTCGATGTTGACGGTGAGGTAGGTGGTGTCGCCGCTGGTCTGCTTTGCGCCCTTGACCTTGTCGTAGTCGTTCACCACCACCTCAGTGTCACGGACAGGGACCTTGACGGAACCGGCCTTGGGGCTGCCCTCGTAGCGGTTGTTGCAGATCACGCCGACTTTCTTCACCAGCGTCTTGCGCAGCTTGAGGTCGACCAGATTGGAATAGCGGACCTGTGCTTCATGTGCCATAAGAATATCCTTTCTCTCATTCGATGTTGATATCGGGGTTCATCTTCTTGAAGGCAGCGGTCACGGGGTCAACGTCCCCGGCGGGCGGGGTGCCGTGCTCTTTGCCGCTGGAAACGTGAACGGAACCAGCGCCGCCCTCTTCCGCCTCGCCAAAGGCCCAGGGGTTCGCCTTGGCGGCTTCTTCCAGAGCCTTGGAGATATCGGTGGAACGGTCCTTGGAGCCCTTGAGGGCATCCAGATCCAGCAGTGCCCGGACCGCCTTGACGCTGCGGCCCTTGGCTCCCAGAATGGCGGTGTTCAGGGCATTGTCAAAGGCAAAGCCATCAGCCTGTGCCTGCATATCGCCCTTGAGTTTGGCAATGTCTGCCTCGTATTCCTCTGGCTTCTTCTTGCCGTCAAAGGCGGCAAGGCCGTCCTGGGCGGTCTTGAGCTGAGCCTGGGTGTTTTCCAGCTGGGTCTTGTACTGTTCGGCGGCAGTCTTTTCCCGGTTGACATCGTTGCCGTACTCGGCCATGATCCAGTTGAGCTGCTCCTCGGTGATGCCGGGGATCTTGTTCTTCACGTCTTCACGCTTCATGGGATAAACTCCTTTCGTTTGGGACAGACCACAGTTTGTTTACGCTGTTCTCTGTCAGCAATCGGTCTTTGGGCAGGGTACGCACTGCCCTCTGCGATGGCACCGTTTGCAGGGCTTGAACCTGCGGCATCCGGTTTTGGAGACCGACGCTCTTCCATCTGAGCTAAAACGGCATGAAAAAAGCGCCCCTGCTCAAACGAGCAAAGACGCTTGCGGTATTTGGTTGTATCAGTAGTCCCGGAAGGGGCAGGCCTCACAGATTTTCTTCCAGTCGGGCTTCACCTTGAACCGGGCAGGAATACAGCTGTCAATGACAGCTTGATTTTCCATGCAATCAATGGGGTCTGTCCAATCGTCTACCAGCGGGCACTTGACGCTTGCGGCGGTTCCGGTTTCATCCGGTCTGTATTCTACATTACCCAAGAAGGCCATTCTTTTTCATCTCCTTAACCAAAGCAGTCGTGTTTTCATCATATTGGTCACGGCTAAATGCTGTGCGAATCTCGTTTGTTCCTGTACGGACATACGCTGAACCTTCTGCCCCATAGTATCGCTCAAACTGGCCATTCCAGACGGTGACAGAGATTTTTGCATCCCGGATGTACTGTTTGGCCTGCTTTTCACTGACATTGTGGGAGCGCTCCTGATTTATGTGCGCATCGTCAAATGTAAGGCTGTCAATGTTGATGGCGGTGGGTTTCAGGTGGATCGCAGCGGTTTTGGGCAGCTTTGCGGCGGTGCGAAGGTTCTCAATGATTATAGCATCTTTCTGCTGTTTTTCATAGCCTTTCGCCGCCCACGTTGCCTTCCCGGCTTCGCTCCTGCCAAACCCGGCAACGCTGATGCGGGCGCTGTCGGCCCTGCTGCCGGTGGCGGTGATAAACTCGGCCAGCTCCTGACGGGCCTGCCGGAGCTTCACCGCGCTGGCGGTGGTGTCGGCCCCGGCGGCATCCTCAGCCAGATACCGGCGCTTGTACTTGCGCACGGCGCGCTCCCGGGCCCGCTGCATCTGGCTGATCTCGTACCGGGTGTATCTGCCGCCGTTGTACTCGATGTCCCGGGCGTTGAGGGCTTCCAGGCTCTCCTGCGTCCATGCAGGCGGTGCACCCAGCTCAGGGAAGATGGCAAAGAAGGTGTGACGGCAGTTCCAGCCGCAAAGCCCTGCGCCGGTGCCGTAGCCGGTGGCGGCCTCGAAGTCCGGGTAATGCTTGCCCATGTAGTCCACAGCGCCGCCCCGGTGGAACTGCCTGCCCTGCCACTCAGCGTGGGAAGGGCGGGCCCCGCCGTGGGCCGTGGTCTCGAAGAACGCCACCCCCATCTCATCGGCCCGGGCCACCTGCAGCTTTGCACCGGTCTGATTCACACCGGTCAGCACCGCCCGGCGGGCAGCCACTTCCAGTGTGTCGGTGTGGCCGGTGGGGTAGGTGACGTACTTCATGGTGTCGGCCAGACCGTCCACCGCGCTCTTGACGGCGCTCTTGTAGTCGAACGCGCCGCTGCTCACCTTGAGATGGGCACGGTCGAGAGCGGCTTCAAACTGGCCGCTGACGGTGTTTGCCGTGGTGGCGGTCAAGTTGTGGAAGGTTCCGGCGGTCTGCTGGTAACCGGCGTTGAGCAGGGCCTGCAGGGTGGCATTCTCGGCAAAGGGCGTGGGCTCCTTGCCGTAGTGATAGTAGATCTTGTCCTCGGCTTCCATGGCCCGGGTGGCCGCTTCCTGCATGAGCCGCCGGATCTCGGCTTCGCTCTTGCCGGTGTACCGAGCCAGCTTCTTCACCACGTCCTGCCGGAGGGCTTCGGTCTGTTCATACCGCCACAGCTGCCAGTTGGCCGTGGAGGTCATGGTGTCCATTTTGGAGATGCGCCGGGCCACATCCCGCAGGATATCATCCTCGACCTGCTGAAATAAAAGCACCAACCGGTCGGGTGCGTGGTCGAGATAGTCCGGGGCCAGCATCAGCCGCCCCCGCCGAAGCTCAACTCAGGCTGCTTGTTTTCGTCAGCGGCTTCCTGTGCCAGCTTGCGGGCATCCTCTTCACTGACCCCGTACCGGGCAGACAGATACTTGTACCGGGGCAAAAGGCCGCTCAGGGCATCGTCCCGCATCTGGCTCATCCGGGTCTCGGCATCGGTGATGTAGCTGTCGTCCCAGTCCACAGAGATGGGGGTGTCGAGGTCCACCGCCGCTCCCTGCAGGTTCTTTGCCGCCCACAGGATGGCCCGCACGATGCCCACCAGCGCCCCCTCGATGGGGATCTGGTTCTTGTTGGCGCTGGCCACCAGATCCTGACGGCTGCCGTTGTACTCGGTGGCTGTGGTCACGTTGCCCAGCTCGAAATTGTACCGGTGGCAGCCCAGGCCGCATTTGAAGCTGAACAGGTTCAGCATATCCTGCACAGCCTTGTGGTTCTGTTCCACCCGCAGGTCAGGGTTGTATTCGTGGTATTCGCTGGACTGGTCGAGGCTCCCTTCCTTTTGGGGCAGGGTGACGAATTGGCTCTGCACATCGTCATCGGGTGGAATAGAGTGCTCCACGCCCTCCTGGTCCACCACCTTGCGGCAGATGTCCGCAGAGTAGAAGATCTTCTTGTGGCCCAGCCGGATATCCTCCCGGTAGTTGTCAAAGGCAAGGTCGATGCCCTGGGCCTCGGCCAGCGCTTCGGCAAAGACGCTCATGCCCAGCCCTGTGCCGCCATCAAGGTTCTTGACTGCTGCCGGGCTGAACAGGGTAAACCAGGGCGGGGAACCCTCCACCGTGATGCTTTCTGCCGTACCCGGCGGGGCCTGCAGTGCTTCAAACACCGGAGCACCGGAGACCCCATCCGTTACCCGGAACCACTCGTTGCGGATGGTGCGCCGGGTCTCATTGCCGGTGTGGGTCTGCAGATAGACCGCGGGCTTGCCCTCCATCATACACTCGGAGACAAAGGCCGCTTCGCTCACGATGCCCCGCTCCACCCGCAGAGGCAGGATGCAGGAAGCCGGGTCATAGTCCAGCTTCAGGCGGGTATCCGGGCCGGGAACCGCTTTCCCTTTCACGACCGTCAGATTTTCGGCACTCAGCACAAAGGCACCGGTACCGGACCAGTAGGCCTGTTCCACCAGAGCGTTGGCATTGCGCCAGAAGTGCAGCTCCCGGAGCAGGCCGCCCACCTGCTGCTCATCATCGCCCAGCAGATACCGGGCGGTGGCAGCGTCCTTGATCTGGAAGGTGGTGCGGTCGTTCAGCAGGAGATTCGCCCAGTCCTCGCAGACCCGTTTCGGCATCCGCAGGGAAGCAATGGGGCGCTTTTTGGGGCCGTTTGCGTATTCAGCGGCACGGGTGTGCACCTTGGGCACGCTGCCCTGCCACCACTGCCGCCAGGTCTCAATGTAGCCGTAGTAGTCGGCATCGATGGCCCACCCGCGCGTCTTGTTCAGGTAGTTCAGAAATGCGGTGATGTTCATGTGTTGGTCAACCTCTTGAAATCGCGCTCGATGGTGTACTCGTAAGCGTCCAATGTGTCGATATCGGTGCTGCCGTCATCCAGACGCTCGTCCACACCGGGGTGCTTGCCGCTGTACAGGGCCGTGGCAAGGGCATCCCGGAGGGTGGCAGCCTCGGGCAGCAGCCAGAACCGCCCGCCGCCCATCAGGATGCAGGTCAGGCGGATGCGGTCATTGATGCGGATCTTGGCGCTGTTTTCCACCCGGTCGGCCAGCCAATTCAGTTTGCAGCGCCGGAGCCTTGCCCGGATGTGGTTGATCAGCGTCTGCTCTGCGGAATCGCAGAAGATGTACTGGATCTCGCCCCAGCGGGCAAAGACAGCCATGCAGAACTCCAGCAGCCGGTCGGCCAGGAAGTCGGCATCCTGCGCCACCGGGTCGATGCGCTGGGAAGCCAGCCCCACTACGCCGGAATACCCCGGCAGGATAGCCGTTGCCACAAAGGCGTGTTTGGAGCCGTTGCCGCCAAAGTCCACGCCAATGCGCACCCGCCACGGGTGCAGCGGCTTGTCCACAGGCCAGAAAAAACGCCCATCTCCGGCGGCAAGGCTGTCGGCCAGCAGGCGGTAGATCACGCCGTTGGCGGCCATCCACTGCCCCAAGATAAAGCGGTTATAGTAGACCGTGCCGGTGTATTCTTTTTTCAGATCGGCCACGAACTGGGCCGGAAGCGTAGGGTTATCGTCGATGGTATACGCCTGACAGTAGATGTCAGCGACGCTGTCCAGAAACTTCTTGAACCAGTGAGTGGGGCTTTCCGGGTTGCAGGTGCCGTCAAAATGGGAGTGGGGGCAGGAAAGGCGGCTTTTCAGCATCTGGAACACGCCTTCGTCCCATGTGGTGATCTCGTCACCGTAGACGTACTCAAAGGCAGCGCCCTGGATGCGGGCGATGTGTTTCTTGTTGTCAGCGCCGAGGACATAGACCTTCTTGCCGAACAGCTGTACCACGTTGCCTGCTGCCGAGGTGCGGATCACACCTACAAGGTCGGGGCCCCAGAGCTCCCGCATCAGGGACAGCACATTGCGCTCCAGTGTGCCCAGGGTGTTGCCCATGAGCACCAGCAGGCCCTCGCCCCGGGCCGCGCAGATCCGCTTCGGGATGGTCACGGCACAGTCCAGGTAGGTCTTGCCGCTTCGGGTGGCTCCGGTCTTGACGTTCCACCGGTGGGAACAGTTGCGCAGGTACTCCTGCTGAAACTCAGTCAATGGCACTGTCCACACCTCCCAGCAGCTCCTTGGCCTTTGCCAGAGCATCCGCACCCGGGTCCTCCTGCACGGCTTCCTCCCCCAGCATCTTCAGCAGCACGGCGGCGGCCTGAGGGTTGCCCCGCTTGGCCTGCTCTGCAATGCCCATGACCACGCTCATCTGGTTGTCCACGTCCTCCGGGTCAATCTGGTCCCGCAGCATGGCGTTTACCCGGCGGCGGTCGGTCTCCGGCAGGCTCAGGTAGTAGTCAGCCGCCTGACGCATGGACCGTTTGCGGCGGCGGGCCGCACCGGATGCAATGCCGCCCTTCTGGGCGATCTCTCTCTGTTCGCTCTCCGTTCGTTCATTGAACGGAATGAGATTCTTTTCATTCGACACGTCACCACCTCTCTCGTCGTCAGGGTACAAAAAAGCCGCCCTGAGCGGATGCTCAGAACGGCAGTTGTAATCAGGAAAAGCCCGGCCGGTGCAAAAAAGCTGTTAAGCAGCAAAAGGAGAAAACCGTATCAAGAGGAGGAAAACAAACCTCCGGTCGGGCCGCCAGCACGAAGGGAGTAAGGATGCCTTTCCTGCTGGGCTTTGCAGCATAGAGTATAGCACACTTGAACTAGTGCTTTTTAGTGCGTCATGGGTCTGTGTCCAGAAGTTGCACCGCTTTTTTGTGTCGTCGGAGGACCCAACTGACATCGAGGGAGAGCCGGTCAGCGATCAGCTCCCACTTGTGCCCACAGATATATCTCCGGTACAGAATCGTGAAGTCAAGCTCATCATCCAGCTGCTGTAGCGCAAAGATGATTTCTTTGCGAATGCGGGTGCTTTCCTCACACTGGGCTTTGTAAGCGCCCCGGGCTTCGTCGATGCGTTCTACTGCACGGGGCAATGTTTGGCCGTCTCCTCCGCCGCCCGGCACAGCGGAAAGGCACTGGGTCATGTTGGAAGCGTCTGTCTTCAGCGTGTCCAGCTCATCCAGCCGCAGCTGTTCGAGCCGCTTCGCTTGCTGATACCTTCTCAACCAGGCCTTCTTCTCTTCGTAGGTCATCCCCACACCTCCACACGCACGAACACACCGCAGGGGTCCGACCAGAACTTCTCCACGATCTCGCTGCACACCTGGGCATCATCGTGCCAGAAGTGCAGGCGGGTCATCTCGTCCTTGAGGGCCTTTTCCAGATTGTCGGTGTCAGGTTTGGAGGTGCGCCAGCTGCCGTCCGGGCGGCCCTCGGGGGCAAAGCACCACTTGACCACCAGCCGCACTGGCTTCCCGGCGGGCACGGGCTGATCCGGCGCATGGGGTGCCAGGTAGGCGTGGAGCTTGGAGCGGGCGGCTTTCAGTTCGGCGCTGTCGTGGAGCACGGCACAGGGCTTGCCGCCCTTCATGTAGGCGTGCAGCTCCTTGGCGTTGTGGGTGGTGGTGGGCGGCTTCATGGGCAGGAAGAATTGAGCAATGGGCAAAAATTGCACGTTCGTTTCACCTCGTTCTTTCTTTTTTGTTCGGCCAACGTGATGGGGAGGGTTCCCCGGAGGGATGGGGGCTGTGTTCGCCCCATCCTCTGGGAGACCCCATCACACACGGACGGATTTTGTATATTATATATAGGCTATTTTCCGTCCCGGATTCGGAAAAATAGCCGCTATTTTCCGAAATCCGTAAGCGGATGCGGATTTGTGATAGCCGCTATTTTACCGTTTTTGTACTATGCGTAAAGCGAAATATTGCAGACTGTAATTTATCCTGCGCTGCCGGGTTCTTTGCGGCCGATGTCTGCGCCGTCGATCCAGAAGCCGCCGTCCGCTTTCAAACGACGGCGTACGGTATCCGGTTTCAGCCCCATATATTCGGCCATGGAGTAGACCGTTACCTTTCCGTCCATCATGCAGGCTTCAAAGGCAGTGTCCAGCTCGGCCTTTTTGTCCTTGCTGACTTTGTCCTTATTGCCCCAGCGCTTGGATGCGCCCCGGGTACCCAGTGACTTGTAATCGCTGTCCGGCTGCAGATCCTCCAGCAGGCCGGTGTCCGGCTTGTGGACAGGGTAGTCGAACCAGAGGTTCACCGGGTCGAAGCGTGCAAACTCGCGCAGGGTGCCCTCAATGCGCCAGGCGGTCATGCTGTCGGCTTTTTTCTGGGCGGCTGCGATCTGGGCATCGATGGCCCGCAAGTCGGCCATGCCAAGGTGTTCTTTGGCTATGGCCAGCATCCGGCTTTTGCTCAGGGCATCGTCCGGGCCGTAGGCATCGGCATGGCTGCGCTTGTCCAGCATGGCCTTGAGCACCCGGCAGGCGGCCTTGTTGTGGAGCTGTTCCAAGATGGCATCGGTGGGGGTGAGCTCTGTCATATCCAGCATGGCATCCGGGTCACGGGCAAACACGCCGGAGCCGCTGGCGCGGTCCATGCTGCGCTTGCCGCCCTGGGCACCCTTGGAGTGGTGGTGGCAGTAGATCACGGCACAGTCCAGCGCACGGCAGACAAGGTCGAACTGGTTGCAGAACTTTGCCATCTGGTCGGCGCTGTTCTCGTCGCCGGTGATGACCTTGTAGATGGGGTCCAGAATGACGGCAGTGTAGCCTTTCTTACCCGCCCGGCGGATGAGCTTGGGGGCCAGCTTGTCCATGGGGACGGAAGCACCGCGCAGGTTCCAGATGTCGATGTTCCGCAGGTTCTGCGGGGGCAGGCCGAGGGCGGTGTACACATCCTTGAAGCGGTGCAGGCAGGAGGCCCGATCCAGCTCGAGGTTGATGTACAGCACCTTGCCCTGCGCACAGGAAAAGCGGCCCAGCCAGGGCGTACCCTCGGCAATGGCGATGCACAGCTCGATCAGGGCAAAGCTCTTGCCCGCCTTGCTGGGGCCTGCCAGCAGCATTTTGTGACCCTTGCGCAGCACCCCGGTGATGAGGGCATCGGCCAGCGGCGGCAGGTCGTCCCAGTCGTCAGCCAGACTTTCGGTTTCAGGCAGCTCATCGGTCTCGGCTTCCAGCCAGTCCCGCCACTCGTCCCAGCAGCTTTTGCCGATGTTGGTCTCCAGCAGGGTCTGCCGCTGACTGCCGCGCAGGATGCCGGGCATCCGGGAAAGGCGGCTGGGGTTGCGGTTCTGCTGGTCGAGGGTCAGACCATTCTTCTGGCAGGCGGCATAGAGGTAATCCACCCGCTTGCGGTATTCGGTGTAATCCGGGGCATCCACCTTGACGATGGCGTGGACGCTCTTGCCGCCGGAGTAGACCAGGGCGGCACAGGGCAGCTCCAGCTGCTTGATGATGGCCTGCTGTCTGCCCAGATCCATGTTGTCGCATTCCACCAGAGCGTAGCGGTAGGCGGTGATATTGGCATCCTTGCGGCCCGTTCCGTCCACCGGGTTGAAGCAGATCCACGCGCCCACCTCGGGGTCGCAGTCGCCCACCACCTTGCCGATGTCCCCGCCGCAGGTGTCCAGCTCAGCGATGAGCTGGCCTGCGGTGCGGTCCCAGCAGCCTCTGGTGGGACGGCGGCGGTCGTCGGCCATGAAGCTCTCGGTCACATAGGCCACGTGCTCGTCCTGCTCAAAAAGGGCCTGCAGGTAGCGCCTGAGCTGGTCAACTGGGTCCCACTGCTCAGGCAGGGCCAGGTCATGGGATTCCACCCACCGGGGGTCCACCAGCTGCCCCTCCGTTCTGGAGGAGCCGGTGGTGAGCTCGTCGCCCCAATCCAGCGCGTGGCCTGCCGGGCCGCTCCATCCGTGGCTGTAGGCCAGCTGGAAGATGCTGCTCTCGGTGACAGGCTTTGTGCTGCCGTGGAAGCTCTCCCACTTCCGGGCACACTCACCCTTGTGGTAGCGGCCCCCGTCCCGGGCGCTCCATGCTTCCCAGACGGTGACGGGCAGGCCCGCTTCCTTGAGGCCCATGCCCACCATCGTCCACTCCTCATAAGTCAGGGAGGCCGGGGAAATGAAGTCCAATGCTTCTTTGAGTTCGATCTCATCATTCATCTGCGTTACCATACATCCCATGCGGGTGTTTCAGGCGGGGCGGGTGGCGTATAGGTGCTTGGGGTAACACCCTTGGGCACACCCCGCCAGCCCTGGGCCGCAATGCGGTCGATCATGTGTTTGGCCTGCTCAAAACTCCATGTGCCCACATGCTGGAAGCCGTATTTTTCCAGACAGCGGATCTGTTTGGGTGTGGTGAGGCCTTCGTCCCGGCGCTTGTGCAGCCGGTCCAGCAAAAGGCTGGCCTTGCCTGCCGATTCCACCGCATCCGGCAGAATGCCCAGCTTTTCGAGGGCGGTGGTCTGCTGTTCGGTGGGCGGCCCTGCTTCCCAGCCAAAAGCCGGTACATAGCCGGACAGGTCCTCGGCCTGAATACTCATTTCGTATTGGAGCGGGTCCACCAGTTTTGCCTTCTTCCGGCGCTGTTCAGCCAGCTGCTTTGCAAGGGCTTCCTCTCTCTGGGCCACCACGTCCTCGCTGGCCTGGGCGGCGGCTTCCTCGATGTCCTCAGGACAGCCGGTCCCGGCAAGGTTTTCGGTCATCTGACGGGCCACGGCCCTGTCCTCGCACACAAGGTCTGCCGGGCGGCAGAGCTCGTGCTTGTCGGTCATCCACAAAAAGTCGAGGAGCAGCAGGTCGGTCTTGCCCTCGGCCAGACGTGTGCCGCGTCCCACCATCTGGCTGTACAGGCTGCGCACCTTGGTGGGCCGCAGCACCACAACACAGTCCACACTGGGGCAGTCCCAGCCCTCGGTGAGCAGCATGGAATTGCAGAGCACGTTATACTTCCCGGTATCGAAGTCGGCAAGCACTTCCTTTCGGTCGGCACTCTGGCCGTTGACCTCGGCGGCCCGGAACCCCTGTGCATTCAGCAGATCCCGGAACTTCTGGCTGGTTTTGATGAGGGGAAGGAACACCACCGTCTTGCGGTCCCTGCATCGCTGTGCCATCTCGGCGGCGATCTGCTCCAGATACGGGTCCAGCGCCGTGCCAAGTTCCCCCACGGCGTAGTCGCCGCCGCTGAGGGCCACGCCGGAGATGTCCAGTTTCAGGGGAATGGTCTGGGCCATGATCTTGCACAGATAACCCTCTTTGATGGCATCGGTCAGCTTGTACTCATAGGCCAGGCTGTCGAACACCTCACCCAGGTTCCGCATGTCGCCGCGGTCTGGGGTGGCGGTCACACCCAGTACCTTTGCATTCTCGAAGTAGTCCAGGATGCGGCGGTAGCCGTCGGTGATGGCGTGGTGGGCCTCGTCGATGATGATGGTGCCGAAGTAGTTCCGGGGAAAGCGTTCCAGCCGAGCGGAGCGCTGCAGGGTCTGCACGCTGCCCACCACCACCCGGAACCAGTTGTTCAGGCAGGTGGACTCTGCCTTTTCCACGGCGCTGACAAGGCCGTTGGAACGCTGGAGCTTGTCAGCTGCCTGTTCCAGCAGCTCGCCACGGTGGGCCAGAATGAGCACCCGGTCCCCGGCACGCACCTGATCGGCGGCAACGGAGGCGAACACGATGGTCTTGCCGGTGCCTGTGGGCAGCACCAGCAGCGTGCGCAGACGGCCCTGCTCCCACTGGGCGTGGATGCTGTCCCGGGCTGCCTGCTGATAGGGGCGCAGGGATTGGATGTTCGCCATCAGAATGCCCCCTGTGTCCAGCCCTGAGCGGGTGCGGCCTTAGGCTCCGGCGGCGGCAGGAAGCGGGTGACCTCGTTGCTCTGGCCGGTCTTCCCAGCGTTGGGGCCGCTCTGCTTGGTGTACTCCCGGATGCCCAGACGGCACCAGCCCCGGGCACCCACCACCTCGTTCCAGCGGGGGCGGAAGGTCTCGCCCCGCTTGCACTGGCCGATGCTCTCAAAGAAAGCACCCAGCAGGCCCTGGGTCTTGGTGTGCAGATACAGGCGGTCGGTGACGGTGGCATCGCCCTTGGCCCCGCCGAAGATCTTCAGGGTCAGCTTTGCCATGGAGCAGGGCGGGAGCTTGGCACTGCCCTCAAAGCGGGTACGCTCCATGCCGGTGACCTCAAAGGCATAATCGCCCTCGGGCAGGAGCACGAACTCCTGCTGTTCGTTGGTGAATTCGTCGTCCCAGTTCAGGGCACGGTCGGTGTTCATCTCATTCATAAGTAAAAACTCCTTTCAAAATCATCAAAACGGCAGGTCACGGCTGTCCAGCACCATCTGCAGCACCTGGGGCCATGCGGCCACCAGACAGCCCTCTACGAAATCGGCGGGGTAATCCCGGATGGGCATATCCTCGGGGAAATAGCCCCGCTTGCCCACCACAGCCTGCAGCTCCTCCGGCGTGACGTTGTTGGCGCTCATCAGGGGGGCCAGCTTTTCCGGCACGCCCAGCGCGATCAGGTCCGGTGTGAGCAGAGCTTCGGGCACTTCCTCGCGGGGAGTCTGGGGCTGCGGAGCCGGAGTGGGCAGGATGTCGACTTCCGGCTGGGGGCTCGGTTCCGGCTTCGGCTTCGGCGCGGGCGCAGATGCGGTGCCGGGGATGCAGGCGGCGATGCCGGTGTAGTCAAAGGGGATCTCGTCGGGCAGGCCGAAGCGATTCTTGGCATCCCAGCAGGGGTGATGCGCTGTGTACATCACCCGGCGGCCGCCGGTGACCTTGTTTTTTGCGTTGGGGGCGCTGCTGCTCTTTTCCACCACGGTCTGGTAGTTGACGAACAGCAGCATGTCGCACCACTCCCGGATCAGCGGCTCCACCTGCTTGGTGGTCTTCATGGTCCAGCGGTCGTAGCTGCCCGCCGCATCCGGCTGTTCGAACTTTGTGATGGACGCGTGGGCAAGGATCAGAACGTTGTGCCCTGTGTTCAGCACCTCTTCCAGCGCGTCCAGCAGCTTGCCGAACTCCTCCTTCAGGTAGGTGTAGCCTTTGCCGTAGCCAAAGCCCTCCAGCCCGTCTACCTTGGCCTTGGCACAGACGGCATCAATGGCCAGCCGTTCGGCCCAGTCGGCGGTGTCGATGACCAGCGTGCCGCAGGGGATGTTCCCCCTGCGCACCTCGGCCACCTCGTCCAGCAGCATGGCCCAGCTTGTGGGCTGAGGCAGGCGCTTGACATTCAGCCGCTTTGTGCCGCCTTCGGTGTCGATGAACACCGGGTCGGGGAAGTGGGAGGCAAAGGTGCTCTTGCCGATGCCCTCGGGGCCATACAGCACGGTTTTGACCGGGGTATCCTGCACTCCGGCGGTGATGGCATACTTGCTCATTTAGAACGCTCCTTTCGTCCAGCTCCTGGGCTGGGGCTTTTCGGTGACAGGCGGCTCGGCATCTTTTACCATGCCGTCTTCGATGATGATCTGGCACTCGCTGCCGGTGGAAACGCGGGTGGCGATGGCCTGCAGGTGCTCTGCTTCCAGCCAGCGGCCAAACTCGGTCAGGGTGGTCATGTCCATCTGCTCCAGCTTGTCCAGCAGTACAAAACCGCAGTCCGGGTTCAGGCGGCGGACGATGGCGGCAGCCACCCGCAGCTGATCGCTGCCGGACATATCCCGCCAGTGCTTTCCTTTATAAGTAAGGGCACCGTCCTCCACGCTCAGCTCCGGCAGGGGCAGGTCAGCACCGTTCAGCAGGGCCATACGGTCGGCCCGCTTCTGAGTGATGGCTTCGGTGAGCTTGTCGTAGTCGCTGGCATACTGGGCAGCCTCGTCCTCGGCACGGGCCTTTTCCAGATTGGCACGCACCTTCTGGTTGGTCTCCTCGATGCTCCGGATGGAGGCTTCCAGTTCGGCGGTGGATTCGTCCTGCAGATTCTCGGCAGAGGTCTGGGCGATTTTTACGTCGGCCTGCATCGTGGTCAGCCGCTGCTTTTCCGTGCTCAACTGAAATTCAAGGTCTGCAACCACTTTTTTCTGCCGTTCAAGCAAATCTGTGAGCTGAACTAATTGATTGCGCTTGCGCTGGTTCTCGCCGTTGCGGGCGAGGATCTCCTGCTGCTGGTGGATAAGGTCGGAGGCGCTGACAGGTTCCTCCGGGGCTTCCGGGTAGTAGATCAGCTCCTCGGCAAAGTGCTTTTTCTGCTGGGCCAGCTGGCCGGTGAAGGTGCGCTTGTCATACAGGGACTTGATCTCCAGATCCCGGACGTGCAGCTCGGTGCCGATGCCGATGATGCGCAGCAGGATGTCCGCTTTCTCCTTGTCGGATGCTTCCATGAAGCGGGGCAGATCAAGGGCCAGCGGCTCGATAAAGGCATTGAGCAGCTGCTGGCCGCTGCGCCGCCCGGTGGGGTCGGTAACGGTCAGGGTGCTGTTTTTGCCCTTGCGCTCCACGATCACGCCGTTGGAAAGGGTGACCTTGAGATGGGCGGGAGCCACGGCCCCGTCCCGCTGTGCGGCATTGGGGCGGAAGCGGTCGCCGCCCAGGGCCCAGGCAAGGGCATCCAGCACACTGGTCTTGCCCTGATTGTTATTGCCGCCCACGAGGGTGAGCCCAGTGGGGGCAGGGGTGAGCGCAACTGCTTTGATGCGCTTGACGTTTTCGGCCTCAAGGGCCGTGATGGTTACAGACATCTGGATACCTCCCCTTGGATCTGTCCGAGTGTGTGAATGAGCATATTGGTCAGCTGTTCCCGCTGTTCAGGCGGAAGCCTGCGGAGGGACGGGACCACCATTTTGCCGATGTTCTGGAGAGAACGGTCGGCCAGCAGCACGTTGTCATAGGAGCTGTGGGCATCTTGTTCGCTGCCGGAAGAGGCCTGTTCCAGCTGTGCCCGCAGGTCGGCGGTCATCTCGGCGGCCATTTCCCTGGCCTGACGCTCCACCTCTTCCTTGTCCACCACCGCAGTGATGGGCTGTTTCTTGAGCGCGTCGTTCTCGGCCTTGAGCTTGTCGCCCCGGAGCTTGGCCGCTTCGGCCATCTGCCGGGAACCAACCAACTGGTTCTCTGCGTCCTTGGCCCGGGCTTCGGCCTTCTGGCGCTGGAGGTTGGCCGCAATGCGGCTTTCGTACATTTCGTTATAGCTCCGTTCTGCCTTTTCTTTCTCGGCTTTCAGCCGGGCATTTTCCTTGTCCAGCCCCTGCACATCCGCAAGGGCGGCATCCAAGTCGTTTTTGGCAGTCTGGGCTTCATCCTGTGCCTTGCTTACCATATTCCACGCCTCTTCCTCCCGGGCTTCGGCGGCAGCGGCACGGTCCTTCTCGGCCTTGATCTGGGCAAGGGCTTCCTGATACTGCTTGTTGGTGGTGATGTCGCCACTCTTGACCTTCTCCACCAGCTCCGGCGGGGCACTGGGCTTTGCCACGGCGTACAGCAGGGTGGGCGGCAGGGCTTCCAGAATAGCCTGCTGGCGGGGGCTGCTGCCGTCCATCAGGGCAGAGACTTGCAGCAGGTTGTAGGCGGTTGACTTTGTGATGCCGATAGAGCAGCACCATGCCCGAAAAGAATCATCCCCGCGATTGCCATGCTTTGAGTTGTCCAACAATTGGACAACTCCGCACAGCGCATCATGGGCGGCGGCAATGGCATTGCCCATGTGGACAAGGCCGCGCTCGGCCATCTGTTTGCCGTGGCGGTATTCGTCCTCGGCAAAGTGCAGGTCCTCCACGGTCTGGTCAGTCAGGCCGGAATAATCAAACGCCGGGCGCATTGCATCCGGCACGGTAGTTAGGGGCTTGTCCTGCATGGCACCAGCTGTTGATACAGAAGAACCGCCCGCCGATGCGGCAGGGGCCGATTCGCAGTTCTGCAGGGATGTCGCGGGGGTCGATGCGCTTGCATCCGCCCCGCTCTCCGAGATGGTCGGCGTTGCCGCTGTGGCAGTCGGAACAGCATTCTCTGCCGTAGTCACAGCAGCATCCGCATTCTGGGCAGGTGCACATGAGAGAATCTCCTTTGCTTTTTTGATGTCGGCAAGAATCTTTTCCATTTCCTGCTGCGGTGTCATGTCCTTGCGGCTTCCATCCAGATTGAAAAACTGACCAAACAGCTCTCTTTTTGCGGCAACACCTTTCAGATTCTGAGTGCATGTGATTGTCAGGCAATAGCGCCCGTCAGACCCATAGTCCGATGCACGAATATCTTTGGAGAATGAGCCGAAAATCTCTCTGTCTGGATAAGTGTCTTTGATCCATGCAGAGACCTGAGACAGAAAGTCGAAGTCCAGACTATGCACTCGACAGGTGCATTTATCCTTGATAGAGCCAGCAAACTCTGACGCATAAGTGAGGGTCTTGCTCATCCGGCACTCGTAGCCCCGAGTCTCCCGGCTGACAGTTCTAGCACTTTCATCCCATTGAAAGTCTCCGTATGGCATGGCATAGGGGCATCCCCAGCACTCATGGCCGGGTGTGTAACCAGATAGGCGGTTTCCAGTGGTACTGGCATCGGTGGATTTCTTCACTCGCCGTCCGCATTTGCAGATATAGGTGGTCAAACTCTCACCTCCGTGCCCTTCAGGCGGTCCAGCATCTCGGTCTGTACATCCTTGTTCATGGGCTGGATGTTGTTGCCCTTCCAGCCGTAGCAGAGGATGGGCCCGTAAAGCTGGCGGCCTCGGTACTTCCGGTTGAGCAGGCTGGCAGGCTGGATGGGGCCATCGTACCGGCCCACGAACAGCACCGCCGGGGTGCGAGGCAGCACGATCATCTCGCAGGGAGTTCCCAGCCGGTTCTCAATGGCCCACAGGCTGTCGGGCAGGGATGCGATCACAGGTGCCTTGCCCGGCTCTGCTAAAATACCTTTCATTTGTAAAATCCTTCCTGATATGATATCATCAAAGGTGATGGGGCTTGTGAATTCCATCACCCTTTGGGCTCGTCCGTGTTACCAGCACGGGCGGGCTCATTTTTTGTTGATGTCCTCGGCATCCTCTTCTGCGTTTCCGAGTACAAAGCTTTCGATAAGCGGTAACCAGTCCGGCGTTAACTCGGAGATGTACCTTTTGGCATAATAGTAATAGATTGCATTGCTGACCCGCAGAGAGCCGGTGGCCCGCTGGTCCTTGACCATATGATTTGCCTGATTGCGGCTCAGGCCCATGCCCATCAGGAGCTTCTTCAGACGTTTCGTTTTCATGCGCCCCTCCGGTTCTGCCGGTAGTCCGGCTCTTCGGTGCGGGCGTGGGTGCGGTCAACGCGGCCATAGCGGCGGTTCTTCCGGGTCATTTCCAAGTAGCGTCCATAGCCGAAGCAGGTAATTGCCAGTGCGGCCATGAGAACGGCGGCCAGCACACGGATGTTCCAGGAGTTGGGCAGGATAGTATTGAAGCCGTCGCCCACACTGGCGGAACCAATCAGCAGGACAATGCCTGCGGCGTATAGCAGGTTGATTTTCAGCTTCATGCGGGTTCCACCTCCTGCCAGCAACTCGGTGCCGGGCGGCATTTGTCCTCAAAGCTGAAAGCAATGACCTGATGCCACTCGCCGTTATCGAATACCTGAACCGGCGTGTCCCGGTATTCAGGGACTTCCATGCCAGTCATCAGGAGCCCGGACGGGCGAACCTTCCCCCAACGGAACCATAGGTCTACCAGTGAGGGAGCAATGTACGCGCATCCAGTGGGCGCTGCGGCCCGCTCGGATGCAAGGGTGTAAGGTTTCATGCGGTCTTTTCCTCCTTTGCAATTGCCGGGAAGAAATACGCCCCGATCTGCTCCTGCGGAATGTGTAGCACCTTGCAGATTTTAACGATCTCGCAGGCCTTCCAGCGCCCCTTGTCCTCCGGGGCATTGAGGCGGCCCTTGAGGGTGTCCAGTGGGATGTCGGACAGCTCGCTGAGCTCTTTTTGCAGCAGCCCCTGATCTTCGTACAGGCGGCGGAGCTTCAGAAACGGTTTCTTTGCCATAGGTCAAACCTCCTTGTTGTCAGATGCTGCGCTGGAGCAGATAATCAATGGAGCAGTCGAACATTTCTGCCATTTTTTCCAGCTTGGATTGGGGGATGTTGCCGTGAACCATCCAGTTGTAAACGGTCTTGCGGGTGACACCCAACGCCTTTGCAAACTCCTCAATAGTCAGTTTGCGACGGCTTCGTTCTGCGTTGATGTTCGGATAGAGCAATTCAAAGAACTCCTTTCGTGTAACTTGTTACTCGCTTTGAGTAACTGCAATTATGATATACCCGAAACGAGTAAATGTAAAGTAAAATAATACCCAAATTGAACAGTAATTTTTTGTGAATACTGCCCAATTCGGGTATTTTGGTTGACTATTTACTCAAAACGTGTAATATAATATACATAGGGAAGAAGGAGGTAACGATTATGAACCGAATCCCTGAACTCCGAAAAGAACGCGGCATCAGCATGAAGCAGGCAGCAGAACAGCTCGGGATGCCTTACACGACGTATGTCAACTACGAGAAAGGTGTCCGGCAACCGAATTCCGAGACATTGATCGATCTGGCCAATTTTTATAATACGTCCATTGACTATATGCTAGGGAAGAGCAACAATCGCATTGATGAACATACCTTGGATGTGGTGAATGAAATTGACCAGGACATTCTGGAAAAGGCAGGAAACGTCAAAGAAGCACTACGGCTGCAGGCCAAAAGGGATGCAGAGACGATTCCTCCCGGCTTCCAGCCCATGCCGGAGATGGACATGGTCCCATTGGTGGGCCGGATCGCCTGCGGTACGCCGATCACGGCGGAACAGAACGTGGAGCGCATAGTCTGTGTGCCGTCCAAGTGGCGTTCCACCTTTACACTGACCTGCAAGGGCGACAGTATGGAGCCCCGGATACACGATGGTGATCTGGTGGCCATCCGGAAGCAGCCGGAGGTGGAAAACGGCGAGATCGCTGCTGTGCGCATTGGAGAAGAGGCAACCCTGAAACATGTCTATCTACACGAGAATTTCATTGAACTGAGGCCGGAGAATCCGGCTTTCAACAGCATCATCCTCAGCCGGGAGGACATGAATAACGTTGTAATCGAAGGCAAGGCCGTCGGGCTTTGCCGGGATATATAAAAACAGGAGGAAGAATCATGGCAAAGTCACCTTATGCCCGGAAGGAATGGCTCCGCAAACATAGCACAAGCAAAGAGATGCGGTGGCTGAACAATGGCATTGATGCGGCAGTCAAAGGCATAGGTTCTGGCCGAAAGTCGATACAGGCTCCCAGAAGTACACAGGAAGACTGGAGTAGAACCGCATTATCCAAAGGTCAGCTGCGCGCTGCAATCATAATCGGTGCGATCCTGCCGCTTTTTGGTATTGCAGGATTGGAAGGCCCAGAGCCTGGCGGAGCGTTTTTTCTGGCCGAGTTTCTTCTGTTTATGTTGCCGTTCTTTCTGGCTGTTCTGGTTTTTATGCTGTTTAATAAGTCTACACGCTCCGGAGAGCGCGGTGAATCTAAGGCGGAGTCCTCAGATTTAAAATTGTACGATTGTCCAGATCTTACAGATGAAGCGCAATACACCCCGAAGCCGGAATGGATGGGAGAAATGGTTCCCATCAACTCCCGTTCAGATGCCAGGATGCTGGCCCATCAATTTTTGAAGCAGGCGCAGGAAAGCGCAAAAATCCTTCAGACAACTACGGAACCAGCTGTATTTTTTGAACGATACGATTTTTGTGTTGGACGTTTGCAACAACTGGAAGAGTGTAAACAGTACGGCGTGCCAGTGGGGACGACCGCAGACTTTGCAAAGTATCGGAGCCTTTCGTTCCGGGATGGAGCTGTAAGCGAGATTATCCATCGCGTTGCAGATAAGTACAGCGCAAAGATCGAGAGCTTGAAAACGGGAAAAGCCAAGAAGAACTGGGCAGAAAAGTATAGTAAGGCATTTGAGCCATATCTGCCGTACATGAGCAATGCTCAGCAGACTGAGTTTATCGAGGTGAGCGAGGAACTTTCTTCACTGGCCGAGAAAGATAACATGGAATCTGAATAAAACAAAAACTCCCCCGGTGCTGGAACACCGAAGGAGTTAAAAGAAGCGGCTCACCCAGAAGAGGGCATCGCACACTCGACACTGCGATTATACCTCTTTTGGGCGGGCTTGTCAAAGTGTACCCATGGAGGTGTATTTTTTATGGGACGAAGAACCAATACCGCCCAGTGGCTGCCGAACCAGAAACGCTGGCAAATCAAGGTGCAGAAGGACGGCCAGCGCAGGACGTTCACCAGTGCAAAGCCCGGTCGCACCGGTCAGCGGGAAGCCAACCGGAAGGCAGACGCATGGCTGGATGACGGAATCTGCAATACCACAAAGCGCTGCTCTGAGGTGTGGGCTGAGTATCTGATCTCTGTCAAGGCTACGGCAGGCACCAGTTACATTGAGCAGGTGGAAAAGTTCGGGCAGAACTACATCCTGCCAGTGATCGGTACCCGGCAGATTGGCGACCTGAGCACAGGACTGCTGCAGGACGTACTGAACCGAGCGTATAAAGAGGGCTGTCTGAATCCGAACAGCAAGCGCCAGAGCCGGGGCAATCTTTCCCGTAAGACGCTGCAGGGCATCCGAGGCGTGGAGGTATCTTTTGTCAAGTGGGCGCGCCAGCATAAGTACACGACCCTGCGGCCAGAGGATGAAAACCTGACCGTTCCGAAGGGTGCTCGCCAGAAGGGGCGGAAGATTCTGCAGCCGGACAGCCTGCGGGTGCTGCTCTCCACCGATACCCGTGTGGTTCGTGGAAAAGTGGAGCCGGACGAGAACGTGCACGCCTACCGTCTGGCCGTAATGACCGGCCTGCGCCCCGGAGAACTGCTGGGCCTGCGTGTAGGCGATCTGGACGGAGACCGGCTCCACATTGGCCGGGCCATCAACCGCCAGAACGAGGAGACCAGCGGCAAAAATGAGAATGCCATCCGGACGGTGGTACTGCACCCTCTGGCCGTGAACGAGATCCATGCCCAGCTCCGGCAGCGCACGATGGAAGAGGAGCGACCGCTGACGAATGACGATCCGCTGTTTCTGCTGTCCAACCAGCAGAGCCTGTATAACTTTTGGAAGTTCTATCAGCGCTGCAACGGTATCGACCCACCCATCAGCCTGTACGAACTGCGGCACACCTTTGTCAGCATGGTTGCGGATGCGGTATCACCCGCTCAGCTGCGCCGCATGGTCGGCCACAGCCGCAGTATGGATACCTTCGGCTGGTACGCACATGATGTCACGGGCCGTGATGTTGCCACTGCTCAGACCATCTCCGGAGTGCTGGCCGAGTACGCCCCGGACACCGAGGAATAACCCATTTTGCAACCCACTTTTAACGTTGCGTCCGGGCCGAAAAGTTCTCGTGTTCCATGTTTGGTGTCCGAAAATCCGCATGATTCCTAACTTTTTGGAATCAAAAGGTTTGGGCGGAACAAAGCCGTGGTTGTTCGAATCCACCCGCGCCCACCAAGAACTCCAGCGTTGTGATGACGCTGGAGTT
>ERZ838118.1134-NODE-1134-length-33669-cov-54.025436_pt1 | contig 33669 bp, 32 predicted proteins | sample MGYA00519863_ERZ838118 | MGnify/ENA primary metagenome ERZ838118 (study PRJEB31850, sample SAMEA3708827) | human gut metagenome | biome: human gut; feature: human-associated habitat; material: faeces | place: China | collected 2014 ...
TGGGATTTTGGTGCGCTCGAGGGAACTCGAATCCCTGGCCCTCTGATTAAAAGAAAGGGTCAACTAGGATTTGGCCGTGCTTGGTCGTTTGTTTTTATGCAGAATTATCGTGCTTTTTGTGCGTGGTGGTGTATGTTGAATCGTGTGCTTTTTTGGTGGATAAGGCACAAATAAGGCACTTTCCAGAGAAAATGCAGATAGATAGAAACAGAATCAGCCCACAGACCCGGCGGAAACGTCCCCGGCACTCTGTGGGCTGTATTTTTGTTGTCTGGTTTATGCGTGGTTTTCTTCCCGGATACGGTCAAACACGCCTGTCAGCGCGTCCGCCGCCGCTGCATCCGCCGACCGGATAAACCCGGCGTAAATATCGGTGGTGGTGCTTGTCTTGGCGTGGCCCAGTCTGCCCGATACCGTAGTTACAGGAACGTGGGCGGCTATCAACAAGCTGGCGTTGGTGTGCCGTAGGCTGTGGAAGTGTACCGCCGGGAGATCATGGGCGGCAAGAAAGCCCGGGAACCATGAAGAAACCGTCTTGGGGTCGATGGGCGCACCGTTCCACTTGGTGAAGAGTAGGTCATTTTCCACTGTTTTCCCGGCGATTTCCACCCGGCGCACCCACTCGGAGCCGATTTTGAAGCGTTCCGCCTTTTGGTGCTGGCGGTATTCCTGCAAGAGCTGCACACACTCCGGGCCTATCTTGACGCACCGCCGGGAGCGTTTTGTCTTGGGCGGATTGAATACCGTACCTTTGCCCGGAATGTATTGTAAGTTGCGCTCTATGGAGATCGTGCCGCCGTCCAAGTCTATATCAGACCAGCGCAAGCCGCATATCTCGCCCCGCCGTGCGCCGGTGAACAAGGCAAGCTGTGTGATAACGCTGAACTGCGCCGGTGCATCCTGCAAGGCATCCAGCAGCTTGGCAACGTCCAATTCTTCGAGGGCTTGCACATCCACATCTTCCGCCTTGGGAGCTTCTGCCCGCTTGCAAGGGTTCTCCGCCACAAGACCCCACTGCACAGCCTTTGTGAACACGCTGGATAGCATTCTGTGGTAGTGCTGCACCGTGTTTCCGTTGAGCTTTCCGCCCGCCTTGGTGTGCTCTGTGAATGCCTTAGAGATGGACAGCCCGGCGGCACGGGAAACCTTTTCCGCTGTGCTTCGGCTGACGTTTGCGCCCCGGTACACGTTCCGCATGGTATCTTCGCCAACGCCCGCCGCCTGTGCGATCTGGCCGCGCTTGCCGTAGGGCAGCAGTTCCAGCAGGGCCGGAGTTGCCGTATAGGTGGAATCTTCCCGCACTCCCTGCTCTTCGAGGTTCGAGTAAAAAGCCATCAGGTGCGCCGGTTTCACTTGGCACACTTTCAGTTGACCCAGCCCGGCGGAGATACGAGGCATAAGCCGCCGGTAATCGTAAACCGTCTTGGGTTTGAGCTTCTTTTCTGCGTACTCGGTGAACCAGCGTTCTATCAGATCATCCATTTTCATGGACGCTTCAAGCGAGATACCGTTGCGCACTTCCTGCTCGAATGCGTCCGCCTGTCGTTTCAATTCCCTTTCCAGCTTCTTCCCGGTCATGCCCGGCGGTGGGGTAAACGTCCGGTTGACCAGCACTTGCCGCCCCTGCCGGTCGTAGCCGTTGGAAACCCGGATGCAGTAGGAGCAAGAGCCGTCTTTCTTGGTGCGCTTCGTTATCTTTGCCATACGGTTACACTTTCTTTCTGTGGAGCTGCGCCCGCCCTCAGAGCGGCACACAAGCCCCGCCGGGTGGCTTTAGTCTTTCTTGAGGTCTGTATCTTCGGGAGCATCCCCGGCGGCATCCTGTTTGCAATATGTTTTGTTCTGAGATGTTCGCTCTAGTATCTCAAGAAGTTCTTTCACCTTTTCAGGGTGTTTTTCCCATATTCGACCGATTAAATTTGTAAAGTTTAAGTCTGGTTCCAAGAGCTGCATGGCTTCATAATAAGCTACACATTTACCAATTTCGTTGAGCTTATTGCTTGCTTTGATGCACTCAAAAAAATCCGCAATCCTCTTTGCTGCTTCTTGTGCATTTTTGCCCTCAGCTTTCATGCAAGTGTCTATTGACCTCATTATCGGTTCAAAAAAACTATTGAATTCTTCTTTTGACGTTGCTGAATTTTGCCGTTGATTCGGTTCAGTGGCGGACGCTATTATCCTTTCTCTCTCGGCTTCGCTCATATCAGGTGCAGCAAACCCTAGTCCAAGTTCAAGTGCAAGTTTATATGGAGAATGCGCATTATTTGACAAGGGCCGATTCATCACCTGTACAGCAAGATCCCACGATGGATCACCCGCATGGGCAAGTTCATACCACTGAACATTTAAAGCCTTTGCAAATCGTTCAAGGGTTTCCCGCTTGGGGCTACGCTTTCCCGTTTCATATTGGGCAAGCGTTCCTCTCTTTATCCCGATTTTTTGGGCAAGTTCTTCTTGTGTTAAGCCTTGGGCTTTTCTAAGTTCGCGTATTTTTTCCCCGGTTGTCATGTACAGCCCCCCTTATAGCGAGTATATCACACTCCTGTTTCGTTTACAATGTTTACTTCACAATTCTTTTTGTTTACTATTGACTTCGTTTATTGTGTGTGCTATAGTATTTATGAAGTCAAATGTAAACAAAAGGAGTGATTACATGAATTTCAGCATCAAAAAGGCAAAATGCGCCTTGATTCGTTCCGGCAAAACACAGGTACAGCTTTCCAAAGAACTGTTTCTTTCCCGTCCGTGTATTTCCAAAGCCATGAACGGGGGAAGCATCACCAGCAATACAGCGCAGCGAATCGCTTCCGCGCTCGGTGTGTCTGTGGAAAGCCTGCTGGAAGATGGGAAGGAGTGCTGACGCATGGGCGACGCTATCCGCTATCCCAACATGGGGACGGTCAAAAAGGCTGCTGAAATCTACGGCCTTTCGCCTGTCTACATTCGGCGGCTGTGTCGTGAGGGCAAAATCCGGTATGTCAACGCCGGTCACATGTGGCTTGTCAATCTGGACAGTCTGGCCCGATACTTCGAGCAAGGCGACCCAGCCCCAGCAATGTTAAATGCCGTTCAAAATTCGCCTGTACGGCGTGTTTATGCAAAATGATTTGAGGTGAATTGATGCAAAGGGAAAGCTTTATATTCTATCAATCATTCAAATCTGCCGCAGATTCAATGTCAAACGCAAATAGACTTGCATTCTATGACGCTATTATTGGTTACGCTTTGACAGGAAAAGAACCCAAATCGTTGAAGAAGCCGGTACAATCTTGTTGGGATTTGGTCAAACCCATCATTGATTCTAACAACAAAAAGTACGCAGATGGGTCAAAAGGTGGACGACCAAAGAAAACCAGTGGTTTTGATGCTGACAAAACCACTGGTTCCGAATCTTCAAAAACCAATGAAAAAGAAGAAGATGAAGAGGAAGATAAGGAAAGCAGAAAAAGGCAACCACCGCCCCGGCGGACAAAGAAAGAGCCGCAAGCGGCAGTCTTTCAAAGCCTGCCTAGCGGCCCGGATAGAATCGGCTACGCAGCGACTGAGGAATTGAAGAAGCGACAAATAAAGCGGATTGAACAGGCGGCAGAGCAGACAACAGCCCAACCACCTACACCGAAAGAGGACGCAGAAACTGCCGAATTGAAGAAGACGTTCCGGGAAAGTACAGGGCAGGAACAGAGCACCGCCCCGGCGGAGCAACCCCAGCCCTCGCCGGGCTGACCCTGTGCCAGATAATACCGCCACCTTTGGCGGCATCGCCAATAAACAAGAGAAAGGAGTCCGGGCCATGTTCATCTACACGCTGTTCACCCTTGCAGGGGCGACCATAGGCCAAACGCCTTTGCAGGGGCAAGCCGTCCGCGCCGCCCGTGCCTACGCCGCCGCACATCACACGCCCTGTGTGCTGGAATGTCGTAGCCTTGCCACCAATGAAGCCCGCCGGGTGCTGCTGAACACAGACGGCAGTATTGTCAAGCTCTGGCAAGCCGCATAACGTCTGCGTCCCGGCTCGCTGGATGCACCCAGAGCCGCCGGGAGATCACCCCGCATACATCAAGCTCAAAGGAGAGAACCGCATGACGAAAGAGGAATTGTTACACGCAACCGAACTTCAAACCACCATCCGAGATATTGAAACGCTCTTGGAAATGCTGGAAAAAAGCTGCATTCAGGAAGTGAAAGTAAGCTGGTACAACTGGAAGCCCCGCCCGGAGCAAGAAAAGCGCATCCGCACCGCAATCATCAAAGACCAACGGGAAGAACTGGAACGACTGAAAGCAGAGCTTGCCGCGCTGTAACCGCAAAGAACAACTTACTATCAATTATTTTTGAAAAGGAGTGGTGAAGAATTATGCCACGCTGTACAGTTGATGCGGACTTTTTGAAGTCTGTTCTCGAGGAAGCGAAAGCCGCCGAGCGTTGGGCGGAAGCAACTTACCAGCTTTTTATGAAAAAGGGCGAGATAACGGAATACGCTATGCGCCGGATTCAGTATACCGAATCTATCTTGAATATCCCTTTCCACAGAAAGACCCTTGCCGAACTCGAGTCCGGCGAGTGGCTGAATGAAAATTGCGTTACACTGGAAATGCAGTTGAAGTCCTGTCAGCATCTTTGTGAAAGCGTCACCAACCGTTTGTCTGTCGTTCTGGAAGAATGCGACTATTACGATCAGGAACGCCGGAACACCATTCATCTTGCCCCGGCACGGACGCAGAAAGGCCGACAGGTCACAATCCCGCCGGAAGTTGACGCAATACTTGCAAAGATGATGGAGAACGCCGAAAAGGAGAAGAAAGCATGACAACGGGAGCCGGAACCGGCACAGCATCAAGCCGCAGAGAAAAAGAGGACACGCGGCACTCCGTAGCAGAATACTACGATATGATCGAAAAGGAATATGCAAGCGCTGGACACATCATTTTCTTCCGGCGTTTGGTCATTACCCGCGCCGCCAACAACTGGCGAATGAATCACCCGCAAAAATAAAAAGGGCTTTCGTTTCCGCATAGTATCGAGCCGCCCGCCCGCTATGCTGTACTGAAAGCCCCTTAGCAAGAAAGGAAACCGCTTGTGTGCCGATCTTCCCCGTGGTCAGTATACCACACTTCAAGGGACAGGGCAAAGTGCAAGTTTCCGCCAGACCAGAAAGGAAATTTGACCCCATGAAGCAGAGCAAGAAAGGCCACCAGCGTTCCCGTCTGCGTGTTGACCCATTCACCCTTTTGCAGTTGCTCACGGAGCAAGATTGCACCATGTCAGAGCTGCAACAGCGCACGGGTTTTGACCCGGCGGAAATGAAAGCGCTTCGCGCCGCCCGCAGCATTCGTCTTGATACCCTGAATCGCCTTTCTGCCGGGCTGAATGTCCCGCCCAACTCCCTGTTGATTACGCCGGACAGCCCGTGGACGGTCAACCATTGCGACAGCCAAACCCAGGAATACGGATTTGAAGACGCTTTTCATCTCATTGTTGATTACAGTCCCTACTATGAAGCCCCGCTGTTTAAGTGAGTAAGGCAAGCGCCCGCCCTCTGGATGATAGAGGACGGGCGTTTTTCATACCCCCGGCAGATTTTCCAGCCGCCTTTTTCGGGGAAGTGAAAAAAATCCCACTCACCTAAATTTATTCCGCGCTTCTGGACCCGTGACACGTTCAAAAATCCGTCCCAGTACCTTAACGCCCTTGGGGAAGAATAACCCGCATGACTACCGCCCCGCCGGGAAGAGAACAACAAAATGACATTTAATAGCACATTATAATCACATCGTTACGCTCTAGCGCTGTGTCACTGCCCGTTCTGAGAGGGTTTTGTAATCGTTCCGAGCAGGATGCACACCGCCGGTTTCTCCGCTCTGCGCCTAGTTTTTCCGCCTATGCCATGCCCCAGCCCCGGAGCATTCGCAAGTTGTTTTTCTGGCGGGGTTTTCGCACTTGCGGAAATGGGTTTCATGTGCGCGTTGTAGCCGCCGCCTGTTCGCTGGATGCAGGACAGCGCAAGCGCCCGACTGTGGCGATCATCTGCCCGGCGGAGTGCTGCGCCGGTGCATCCAGAATTGGACTGCCCCAGCAAGTGAACGTTTCCCGTTGAACCGTCGCAAGATGGAGCGCGTCAACTGGCGCAGAATTGCGCCCATCAGCTCGGCAGATCGTTCCGCCGGGTGAAAAGAATCACGGTGTAATCACATCGTTACACTCTGGCGCTGTACCGTGCCTGTCTGAGAGGGCTTTGTAATCATTCCGGGCAGGAGATACACACCGGCGGTTTCTTCGCTCTGCGCCTAGCTTTTCCTCCTATGCTCTGCACCCCGCCCCGGAGTATTCGCAAGTTTGTTTTTCTGGCGGGGTTTTCGCACTTGCGGAAATGGTTTTCGTGTGCGCGTTATAGCTGCCGCCTGTTCACTGGATGCAGGATAGAGCAAGCGCCCATCTGTGGCGATCATCAGCCACCGCTTATCACCCCGGTGGAGTGCTGCACCCGGTCTGTCTGTTCCGCCGGGAAGTCAGACACACAAGATTTTCTCATGCTTTGCACGATAAACTTTCATCAACCTGTCACACCGCGCTATCTGTCCATCATTGCCCCGGAAAATCCGGCGGCATCCCTTGCACGGCAGGACATAGGACGGCACACCATGACACTGGATGCACAAAGACGGCCAAAGATTCCGCTTGACCAAACGGATTCAGGTTCAACAAAGCTGCATCCAGCACCACAGCCGCCCATATCCGGCCCTCTTGCAAAATGGAAACCCCTATGGTTTAATGCAGCCACAAGGAACAAGACCAACACAAACCAGCCAGCAGGAAACGAGGTGCATTGCATGGACAACACAATCCGATACCCCAACATGGGTCCCGTAAAGAAAGCCGCCGAACTCTACGGACTCTCACCCCACTATATCCGGCGGCTTTGCAAGCAGGGCAAAATCCGCTATGTGAATGCCGGTCACATGTGGCTTGTGAATCTGGACAGTCTGGCCCGGTACTTCGAGCAGGGCGACCCAGCCCCAACAGACAGCCGCCAGACCGCCCACGGCATCCGCCAGATCGGATGATGGACACACCCGGGATCACATCGAGAACGTACACCCCGCCCGGCGGCGAGGTGTAACACACTAGACTTTCGTTGAAAGTCGTGTGCTCTTGCAGAGGGCACAGAGTACGCAAGCAGTGCAAGCGTATATACAAACCCTTGCAAGCACTTGTTGGGACGTATCCCAAACCCACAGCCGCCGCAGTGCCCACACTGCGCCACAGACACGCCCGGCCCGCGCGCTGATGCACCATCATCAGCGGCCCCGCCGGGCATACATACCAAGACCCGACACACCACCACCCGCCGACCTGTGCCAGATCAGCACCACATAATCCGCAAGCACCCCGCCCACGTTCACGATCAGACTGCCGCCCAGCGGCTACCCGCACACACTCCATCCAGCCATGCACCCCGGAACGGACAGCCGCACCCACGTTGGAAGCCATGTAGCACCCGCACCACCCACGAGCAAGAGCACACCCCCGCCGGGAACCAGACACCGCCCCGGCGGTATTCATCACCAGCGGTCACAAGCCCACCGCCCGGAGTCAGACGCAGCACACCACACCCAGACCCGCACCACATCCACCAGCACGGACACCACCACCCCACACAGCACAAAAGCCCGCCCGGCTATCACACCGGACAGGCTTTTTGTTTTGGATGATGAAGCCGGATACGCGCCCGGCGGACACGATCAGGCATACGCGCACCCGGTCAGGCGGTCAACGATTGCTTACCTTGAGCCGCTCTTTCAAACTTTCCTGCAACACCTGCGAGAAGTTCACGCCGTTCCGCTCTGCAAGGTCATTCAGCCACGAGGGAAGAGTAACATTTTTGCGGACAGTGCGCAGATCATTCGCCCGGCGGTATGCCGCAAAGTCAATGTCAACCAGCGTCACAATCTCATTTTCCGCCGGGTGGGGCATCGTTCCGGATGCTTTCGGAATCTTCCGGCCCGCGTCCTCTTCGGTAATGCCCCAAATACCGATAGCATCCCGGGCCATTTCGATAGCATCCGCGAGGTCGTCCCCCTCTGTGTTAATATCCAGATCAGGGACAAAGACAACATAGCCGCGCTCTGCGGGAGTAAGGATAATGGGATAAACTGCTTTCATGTTGGCTTTTCTCCTTTCGTTTCCAAATAACGAGGGCTTATTTCAGCCCCCGGCGCTTGATGATGGCTTTTGCAAGAAGTTCGTTGACCTCTTTGTGCCGTGGCACGGTCTCTGTTTCACTGCCGTTTGTAAACACCATGTGATTGCTACCCTGCCGCACCAGCCACCAGCCGTTGCGCTTAAAGAGGTTAATCAAGTCTTTCTGTTTCATGGTTTCACCTCTTAGCCTTATTATACACACTCTATGCGCATCAGTCAAGAAGATTCACAGCAACCACAGACAGAACGCACCGCCCACGCTGGAAGCAGCACCACACACCACCGGGAATTAGAGCAGGGTTTGGGGAAGGCATTCCCCAACAAGTGCAGTCCGTGGGGCTTTGTGTCCACAGGACGATACTTGCTTTCGGACAGAAATAGCAAAAGCCCATCAGATCACCCCGCCGGGCATCAAAAGCAAGGTACAGCGCAAGGCACACGGCAAGGCGTTTTTTCGCAAGTAAGGCACAAACAAGGCACTTTCCGGGCATTTTGAACCCGTTGTAAAACAGAAAAACCCGCGATTTGCACCGTATTTCCAACGGTTAATCGTAGGTTTTCCTTTGGTGCGCTCGAGGGAACTCGAATCCCTGGCCCTCTGATTAAAAGTCAGATGCTCTACCGGCTGAGCTACGAGCGCATATTTTGCGGCAAAACAATACCGCCGAATAATATTACCACAATTGGCTGCAAAAAGCAAGAGCGACACCTAAAAAAGCGAAAAATTCGGCTTTATACAACAAAGTTACTCAAAAAACCTTTGCGCCCGGCGCTGCAGCAGCTCCACCAGCAGGCCGGTATAGATGCTGACCATCGAGGGCGTCTCGCCCAGATCCATGGCCTTGCGCTGGGGCAGGTCGGCTAAGCGTCCCTTGTACAGGCACTTCAGCTGGGGTAGCAGGGGGTAGTCATTGGGGTGCATCAGGGTGCTGTCCTTGGGCAGCGCCAAAGCGCCGCTTTGCTCCAGCACCTCACTGACAAACTGGGAGCAGAAATAATGCCGGCGGCGCTGCCAGCGGATATGCAGTGCGCACAGGATCAGCCCCAGAATATTAAAGCTGTACTCCTCGCTGTGGCGCATGAACTCCTCGGCGCGGCACAGTGCGTGGGAATAGGCCTCATCGGACACCTCCAGCGCGTACAGCGCACAGGGGGCGTCGTCTCGCAGCCGGAAAACGCCCTTGTTCAGATATTCCTTGCTGGGGCCCGCCGGGAACATGGTGTAGCCGTTTTTGCGGGTGGAGCTGTACAGGCAACTCAGCTCTGCATCAAACGCCATGGAGGCGTGGGTATAGCTGGCACCGGTGGCGGCATAGACCAGTTTGGACAGCAGCGTGCCGGAGCGGGTGAGCAGAATGTAGATGGTTTTCATGGCAGTTCCTTTATATGTGGGCCGCCGCGGCGGGCGGAAAAGTGCTTCTGTTTAAAATAAGTATAGCACAACGAAAGTCCTTTCGCCAGAAAAACGTTTGAGCCAACGCAAAAATTACACAATAAGACAAAGGCAGCAGCAAATCGGGGATAAAAATGCGCAAAGCGTCCTGTTTTTTAATGTATCCATGCTTGTCAAACTTTTATCAAAATGTCGGTTTTTCCCCGTCCCGCCTTATTTTTCATGGTCTGCGTCCCTGCAAGGCTTCGTGAAATTACTTTATGCGGGAAAGCTTGTTTATGAAATTTGTTTCTTTTTTGCAAACAGAACCTTCCATTTATTGCTTTTGGAAAGCTTTTGTGTATAATGGTAGACAGGAGAATTTGCATTGCATCGTTCTGTGCTGTCTCCCCCTTATGCGGTGTCCGTACCATAAATGGCGCTGCATCTCCTACACAGAGTTATGTAAGGATCAAACGAAAGTAGAGGTACGCAAATATGGCAAAGTTGGATCTTACCAAGTATGGCATCACCGGCACGACTGAAGTCGTGCACAACCCCTCCTACGAGCAGCTGTTCGCCGAGGAGACCAATCCCGAGCTGGAAGGTTACGAGAAGGGTCAGGTCAGCGAGCTGGGTGCTGTGAACGTGATGACCGGCATCTACACCGGCCGTTCTCCCAAGGACAAGTTCATCGTGATGGACGAGAACTCCAAGAACACCGTGTGGTGGACCAGCGATGAGTACAAGAACGACAACCACCCCGCTTCCCAGGAGGCTTGGAAGGCTGTCAAGGAGATCGCTCAGAAGGAGCTGTCCAACAAGCGCCTGTACGTCGTGGATGCTTTCTGCGGCGCCAACAAGGATACCCGCATGGCAGTGCGTTTCATCGTGGAAGTGGCCTGGCAGGCACACTTCGTTACCAATATGTTCATCCGTCCCACCGCTGAGGAGCTGGAGAACTTCGAGCCTGATTTCGTTGTTTACAACGCTTCCAAGGCTAAGGTCGAGAACTACAAGGAGCTGGGCCTGAACTCCGAGACTGCTGTGCTGTTCAACATCACCAGCAAGGAGCAGGTCATCGTCAACACCTGGTACGGCGGCGAGATGAAGAAGGGCATGTTCTCCATGATGAACTACTTCCTGCCGCTGAAGGGCATTGCTTCCATGCACTGCTCCGCCAACACCGACCTGAACGGCGAGAACACCGCCATCTTCTTCGGTCTGTCCGGCACCGGCAAGACCACCCTGTCCACCGATCCCAAGCGTCTGCTGATCGGCGATGACGAGCACGGCTGGGACGACAACGGCGTGTTCAACTTCGAGGGCGGCTGCTACGCTAAGGTCATCAACCTGGATAAGGAGTCCGAGCCCGATATCTACAACGCCATCAAGCGCAACGCTCTGCTGGAGAACGTCACTCTGGATGCCGAGGGCCACATCGACTTCGCTGACAAGTCTGTCACCGAGAACACCCGTGTGTCCTACCCCATCAACCACATCCAGAACATCGTGCGTCCCGTTTCTTCTGCTCCCGCAGCAAAGAACGTGATCTTCCTGTCTGCTGACGCTTTCGGCGTTCTGCCCCCGGTCTCTATCCTGACCCCGGAGCAGACCCAGTACTACTTCCTGTCCGGCTTTACCGCAAAGCTGGCAGGCACCGAGCGCGGCATCACCGAGCCCACCCCCACCTTCTCCGCTTGCTTCGGTCAGGCCTTCCTGGAACTGCACCCCACCAAGTACGCTGAGGAGCTGGTCAAGAAGATGAAGGCCAGCGGCGCAAAGGCTTATCTGGTCAACACCGGCTGGAACGGCACCGGCAAGCGCATCTCCATCAAGGATACCCGCGGCATCATCGACGCGATCCTGAGCGGTGCCATCAACGAGGCTCCCACCAAGAAGATCCCCTACTTCGATTTTGAGGTCCCCACCGCTCTGCCCGGTGTTGACCCCGCCATCCTCGATCCCCGCGACACCTACGCAGATGCCGCTCAGTGGGAAGAGAAGGCAAAGGATCTGGCCGGCCGCTTCGTGAAGAACTTCGCCAAGTACGAGGGCAACGAGCACGGCAAGGCTCTGGTCTCCGCAGGCCCCCAGCTGTAAGCTGAATCCCGCATTTTTCTTCTGAACTCCATATAAAATAAGCGCCCGCCCCGTGGTTCTGCTCGAACCATAGGGCGGGCGCTTTGCTGTTTGCCTTTGCGTCCTTCCCCATGAAAAAGGGTACAGCGGAACGCCCGCAGGTGTTCCGCTGTACCACATTCAAAACAATAATTTAGCCCAGCAGCTCCAGCACACCGGCCTTGGGGCGGGCGCCCACGGCCTGACGCACCAGCTTGCCCTGCTCGAACACCAGCAGGGTGGGGATGCTCATCACCCCGAACTGCGCCGCCAAGTCCGGCTGCTCGTCCACGTTCACCTTGCCTACCTTTACATCGGTGCGCTCTTCGGCTACTTCGTCCACCACGGGGCTCAGCATCCGGCAGGGGCCGCACCAGCTGGCCCAGAAGTCCAGCAGTACGGGCTTTTCGCTGTGGAGCACTTCCTGTGCAAAGTTTTCCTTGGTAATGTTGATGACTGCCATATTTTTTCCCTCCTGAATGGGTGTTGTGTTTTACTGACACCATCAGTATACCCCATACGCAGCCCGCTTTTCCGTGACCGGGTCACGCAGGCGCAAAAAAGCCCGGAGCAGGAAGAAAAAAGACTGCTCCGGGCGGGGGATGGTTCAGTTATTGTGCGGTGGGCTTATCAAACACCGGCCACGCAGTTCTTGCCTGCAATGTAGCCGTAGTAGACGCACAGGCTGTGGCTGACGCCGCGCATGCAGATGGGGTACTCCACCGCATAGCGGCTGCCCTGCACGTTGCCGCAGACATACAGGCCCTTGATGATGTCGCGCTTGGGGCTGGCGGGGTCTTCCTCGGTGAAGGTGTGGCAGTTCTCGTCGCTCTCCAGACCGCCCGCGCAGACCAGCATGGCAGTAGTGCCCCACTGGCAGGCGTAGTACGGGGGATTTTCCAGTGCGAACATCCGGCTTGCGGGCTTGCCGAAGTCGTCATCGGAGCCGGCCTTGGCCAGCTCGTTGTAGCGCCGGATAGAGGCCAGTGCGGTGTCCAGTGCCTCGCCCTCGTAGCCGCACTGGGTCAGCAGCTCCTCCAGCGTGTCGGCCTTGAACTGGTAAGCCTCGGCCTTGGCGCTGATCTTGGTGTACTGACGGTCCGTGTAGTTGGGGTTGGACTCATCCTCGTCCTCCGGGATGATATAGCACAGGCCGCCGTGGTTGGCCGGCATATAGGGGATCTGCTCGCCCCACTTGGCGTCGTACAGCTGGAAGGAAGTGCACTCCGGCTGCAGCTCGATCTGGTTTTCCAGCTGCTGGCCGGGGATGCACTCGTTCATAAAGCGCTCGCCGCGCTTGTTGAGCTGCAGGAAGGGGGTAATGCCCATACCGCTGCCCATGTGGTGGGTTATAGGTGCGTGGTGATCCTGCACCTTTGCGCCGATCCATGCGCCCATGCGCAGGCCGTCGCCGGTCTCCACAGAGTTGCCCTCCACGTCTACGCCCAGCATACCCATGGCACCCATGTTCATGATCTGCTTCTCCACCACCTCGGGGGCAAAGTGCTTCATGATCTTCTCATCGCCGGAGTTGTCACCGGTGGCAAGGATCACGCCCTTGGCAGCGTTGAGCTGGATGTACTTATTGCCGTTCTGTGCATCGCGGATGATCACGCCGGTCACGCGGCCGTCGCCGTCCTTGAGCAGCTTGGTGCCAAAGCAGCCGTAGAAGGTCTTGGCACCGGCCTCGATGGCCTTGTTCAGGTTGGCTTCCACCACAAAGCCCTGCTGATCCTTGCGGGAGGAGCGGAATTCCATGCTGGAGGGGAAGGTGGGGAACTCTTCGTTGCGGTAGTCGTAGTGCTCGGGCTGCGGCCATGCCAGCGGCACCAGAATGCCCTTGTCGAACTGCTCCTGCGTGACCACCTGACGGGTGGTGTCGCAGATGGTCAGCTCAGGATAAGCCTCGATGAACCAATCCATGACCTCGTGTGCATGGCTGGCCCACTTTTTCAGGATGGGGCGCTTGTTGCGGAAGGTGCACTCGCGCATCAGGCGGTCGACCACCACATCCTCGTCCACAATGTTCTCGCGGCCCCAGCGCTTGTTCAGGCTGCCGTTCAGCAGAGCGTACTCGCCGCTGCGGCAGTTGAAGGAGGCGCTCTTCTCCACAATAGCGACCTTTGCGCCCTCCTCGGCGGCGGCGCGGGCAGCGCAGATGCCGGACAGACCGGCACCGATGACGACCACATCAAAGTCCTGCGTCTCGGAAGCCTGCACATCCGGCTCCTCACCCAGCCAGTCCTCGCCGGAATCAGCAGTCTGCTCTGCGGCAGGGGTCTCGGTCTTTACGCCCATGGCCTGCTCGATGCAGCTGGCGGCAGCTTTCTTGACGGCGTTGGTGGTGACGGTAGCGCCGGAGATGTTGTCGATTTCGGCATTCTGTGCTTCCATCAGCGCCTCCTGCAGGGTGGGGGCAGCCACGCCGCCGATGCTCTCGGTCTCGTTGGAGGTATCCACCACCACATCGGTGATAGCAGTGGCGCTGAAGGTCATGGTCACCTTCACCTCGCCGATGCCGGTAGCAGTGCCGGTGTAGGTGCCGGGGGTGTAGATAGCGTCTGCTACGCTGCCGGAAGAAGCGCTGCTGCCGTTGCAGGCAGCCAGAGCGCCTGCGGTGACGCCGCTCATGGCGGCGGCAGCGGCAACCTTCAGAAAGCCCTTACGAGAGATCTTTTCCATCTTGTTTCTCCTTTTTTGTGTTCCTTCTTTTTTCGTGTGTGCGGGATTTTTTGTCCCTGTCCTCAGATAGTATAAAATATAACGAACCAAAAGAGAAACAAAAGATTTTTGCAAGCGTGATAAAAAACGTTTATAACTCCGGCGTTCTATGGTATACTGATGATATAAATCAGAGAAAGGAGAAGCCCCAGCCATGAACGACCATCAGCTGCTGTGTTTTTTGACCGTGCAGCGCACACTGAACTTTACCGCCGCCGCAAAGGAGCTGTACTGCACCCAACCCGCACTCAGCTACCAGATCCGCAGTCTGGAAAAAGAGCTGGATCTGACGCTGTTCGAGCGCAGCACCACCCGTGTGGTGCTGACGGCGGCAGGCCGCGCCTTTGTGCCTCACGCAGAGCAGCTGTACCGGGGCATCCTGAACGCCCGCACCGCGCTGAAGGGCTTTTCTGCCGGGCACACCCTCACCCTGCGCCTGCCGCCGGTGCTGCTGCAGCACGACCCCATCTACCCGGTGCTGATGGAGCGGCTGCACACCGTGCTGCCCGGGCACGAGTTCCGGGTGGACACCGCCCCGCCGCGGATGAACGCCCATCTGATGCTCTGCACCGAGGCGGACGCCGCCGTGGTCCTGCCCTTCGGGTCGGCGCAGCCGGAGGTGGAGCGTACCCCCATCATGCACAACACCTTTTATCTGGCGCTCGCGCCGGAACATCCGCTTTACCCCCGCGAGAGCCTGCAGCTGGCAGACCTTGCAGGACAGCGGGTGTACTACGAGCCGCTGTATCAGGAGATCGTGGACTATGCAGGCGTCCAGCCCGGAATGCCGTTTTCCACCATGGAATGGCGCAGCGTGGAAAACTACGCCCATGTCTACACCGAGCTGCTGGCCGGGCGCGGGATGTTTTTGTTCCCCATGCGATACCCTGCCTACCCGGCAGCGTGGTACCGGCAGGTATGGCTGCCCCTGCCGGACACCGTTCTGCTGACCTTGCGGGACGATCCCCGCCCGGAGATCGCCACCCTGCGCCGGGTGTTCACCGAGGTTTACGGAGAGAGGATAAAAGCATTGATCCCATAAAAAACGGAACGTCTGCAGCCGTTCCGTTTTTTATCTCTCCCAGTTTTTTCTGGACACAAAACAGCCGCTCCGGGCGCACCCGGAGCGGCTGTTTTTGAAGGAGGTAACGAGGTAAATGAATAAGGAGATCTCCCAACGCTTATCCCAAGGTGCAGGCCCCGGACAGGCGCTCAGGCAAAGAAGGAGATGATGAGGGCTACCAGGAAGCCCACGCCGCCGACCAGCGTTTCCATGATGGTCCAGGTCTTGAGGGTGGTCTTTTCGTCCATGCCCACAAGGCTCTTCACCAGCCAGAAGCCGGAGTCGTTGAAGTGGGAGCAGACGGTGGAACCGCCTGCAATGGCAGCGGTGACACAGGCCAAGTACAGCGGGCTCAGCGCGCTGAGGCCGGGCATGGCGGAGATGATGCCTGCTGCCATGGTCATAGCCACGGTAGCGGAACCCACCGAGATGCGCACCAGAGCAGCCACGATGAAGGCCACCAGCACCAGCGGCAGGCTGGCGTTTGCCACGGCGTTGCCGATGACATCGCCCAGACCGGAGTTCTGCAGCATATAGCGCAGCACGCCGCCGCAGGCAGTGACCAGCAGGATCATACCGGTGGGCTCCAGAGACTTGGTCATGATCTTTTCCAGCTGGGCGTTAGTGTAGCCGTGGCGGGTGCCCAGCAGGTACATAGCAGCGATGGTAGCCAGCAGCAGCGCCATGAAGGGCTCGCCGAGGAAGGCCAGAACGGGCTGGATGCCTGCCAGTGCGGGCACTACCTTTGCCACGGAGTTTGCGATGATGAGCAGCAGCGGGATCATGATGATGCCCACGATGGTGCCAAACTTGGGCAGCTTGCTCTCGTCAATGTCTGCCTGCTGTGCAACGTGCTCGGGGACTTCAACCATGTACTTTTTGCCGCAGATGCTGCCCCAGATGGGACCGGCGGCGATCATGGCAAAGATGCCGCAGAAGATGCCGACGAGGATGACCCAGCCAAGGTCAACGCCCAGCATGGTAGCCACCAGAACGGGACCCGGCGTGGGCGGGATGAAGGCGTGGCCGACCGCCAGACCGGCCAGCAGGGGGATGACGTAGTACAGCACGGAGCGCTTGGTGCGCTTTGCCAGAGAGAAGGCCAGCGGAATGAGGATGATAAGTCCTGCATCAAAGAACACCGGCATGGCCACCACCAGACCCGTGATGCCCAGTGCCCACGCGGCCTTTTCGTCACCGAACTTCCGCACCATGGTCACAGCCAAGGTCTGTGCGCCGCCGGATTCTTCCAGAATGGCGCCGAACATGGAGCCCAGACCCACCAGAAGGGCGATGCCCTTTAAGGTGTTGCCGATGCCCTCGTTCACCGAGCCGATGATGTCGGACAGGGGCATACCGGCCATCAGGCCGATGCCCACCGCACCGATCAGGATGGAGATCATGGCGTGTACCTTGAACTTGATAATGAGAACGAGCAATAGGATCAGGCCTGCCACGGCAGCAAAAACCAGCCGTGCCGCATCGGGAGTTGCAACTGCTGTCATAGAAATTTCCTCCGTTTCGTGATTTTTGGTTGCACTTATCCAAGCCGTCCGGCAAAACCCGCCGGACAGTTTACTTTTTGTTGTTTATGTGGAGCGGTTTACTCCATGTATGCACCCTTCATGGGGCTGACAGCGTGCTGAGAGTAGAGCTTCAGCAGACCCTTGGTGTACTTGGGAGCCTTGGGCTTCCAGTTGGCGCGGCGCTCGGCAAGGATGGCGTCCATCTCTTCGGGGGTCTTGGGCTCGCCCTTCACGCCCACAATGGCCAGCTTGCGGTTATGCACGTCGATCTGGATCAGGTCGTCCTGCTCCACCAGTGCGATGGGGCCGCCCACGGCAGCCTCCGGGCTGACATGGCCGATGACCGGGCCGCGGCTTGCGCCGGAGAAGCGTCCGTCGGTGATCAGCGCTACACTGGAAGCCAGCTTCGGGTCGGCGCAGATGGCCTCGCCGGTGTAGAACATCTCGGGCATACCGCTGCCGCGCGGGCCCTCATACCGGATGAAGATGGCGTCACCGGGCTTCACCTCACCGTGCAGCACAGCGGAGATGCACGCCTCCTCACTGTCGTAGGGCTTGGCGCGCAGGGTGGCTTCAAACATATTCTTGGGGCAGGCGGTGTGCTTGATGACGCAGCCTTCCGGGGCAAGGTTGCCCTTCAGGATGGCGATGCTGCCGTCAGTGCCCTTGGCGTTATCAAAGCTGTGGATGATGTCCTCGCGGCTGACAGGACGGGCAAAACCGGCAGTCTTTTCCGCCAGAATGGCATCGCAGTGCTGGTAGAAGCCGTTCTTCTTCAGCTCCTCCAGATTCTCGCCCAGCGTCTTGCCGGTGACGGTCATCACGTCCAGATGCAGCATGGACTTGATCTCCTCCATCACCCGGGGCACGCCGCCTGCGTAGTAGAAGTACTGTGCGGGCCAGTCGCCGGAGGGACGGATGTTCAGCAGGTAGTGTGCGCCGCGGTGCATCCGGTCAAAGGTGTCGGCATCGATCTCAATGCCGAACTCGTGGGCGATGGCGGGCAGGTGCATGGTGGCGTTGGTGGAGCCGGAAATGGCGGCGTGCACCATGATGGCGTTCTCAAAGCTCTTCTTGGTCACGATATCCTTGGCGGTGATGCCCTTCTTGACCAGCTCCATCAGCTGCTTGCCGGCATCGTAGGCGGCCTGCTTCAGCTCCGGGGCGGTGGCGGGCATCAGGGCGGTGCCCGGCAGCATCAGACCCAGTGCCTCGGCCATGATCTGCATGGTGGAGGCGGTGCCCATGAAGGAGCAGGCACCGCAGCTGGGGCAGGCGTTGTGCTTGTAGTAATCCAGCTGGCTGTTGGGGATGACGCCGGTCTTTTCCCATGCGTCAAACTTGCCGATCTGCTCCAGCGTCAGCAGTTCGTTGATGGCGCAGGCGGGGTCGTTGACCACATATTCCTTGGGCAGGGTGTGGGCTTCCATGACGCCGCCGGTGACCACGATGGCGCTCATGTCCTTCAAACGGCCGATGCTCATCAGCATGGCGGGCACAGATTTGTCGCAGCTGGCAATGAACACGCCGCCGTCATAGACGCTGGCGTTGGCCTGTGCCTCCACCAGATTGACGATGGCGTCACGGTGGGGCAGCGAGTAGTTGATGCCGTCATGACCCTGTGCGATGCCGTCACACATATCGGTGGCAAAATAGCGGGCCGCCTTGCCGCCGTTGTCGTTGACCGCCTGCACGGCCTCCTTGACGAACTGATCCAGATGGGCGCTGCCGGGGTGGCTGTCGCCGAAGGTGCTTTCCACCATGATCTGGGGTTTGGAAAGATCCTCGACCTTCCAGCCCATACCCATCTTCAGCGGGTCGTTCTCGGGTGCTAAAGTGCGGACTTCCTGTGAACGCAACTCCATATTCATACCTCCAAATACTGCTTGCTTTCGTCCTTTTTCTGCTGGACCTTTTTGTGGCTTTATTGTAAATCCGCAGACGTCTCTTTGCAAGTTGTCACGGGTATGTCCTACTTTTTGTGCAAAAACTCTGGGATACATCATGCACACTGCCCAAATCCGGGCGAATTTTGCCCAAAATCGACCGTCAAAGCGGCTTTTGGCAAAAACGCGGGAGAAAAGTCATCTGATGACTTTGAGAAGGACCCTCTCAGTCAAAGCCTTTCCGGCAGCGCCGCGCTTTCGTAGAAAGCGGCGCTGCAGCTGCCGCTTCCCTTCACGACCCCACCCGTGAAAATGCAATGCCGGAGCGTCCGCAGACGCTCCGGCATTGCTCTATAAAAAATATTTTTCCGCTGACTATGCGCAGAGCAAAGCGGAGCGCATTTTCAATCAGTTTTGTGTATCAATTGACATACGCCGCCATGCCGATGGTGCCGTCGTCGGGATCCTCGCCATCGTAGACCTTTTTGATATAGCTGCGGTTGAAGTTCAGGTGCATCACCATGGCAGCCTTTGCGCCGAGGGGGTCGTGGTTGGCAATGGCTTCGGTGATCATGCGGTGGGTCATGATGGTCTCGTCGATGAGCTTTTTGTGGGTGACGTTCACGAACATCATCACCGCTGTGTCGATGACCGGGATCAGCTGCCCCACTACCAGATTCTTGCTGCTCTCGGCGATGCAGGTGTGAAAGGCGATGTCGTCCTCGATGTAGCGGTCGCCCGCGTGGATCTTGGTCTCCACCCGCTCGCACAGCCGCCGCAGCCGCTCAATGTCCTCCGGGGTGGCGTTCTGCGCCGCCATCTCCGCAATGCCCGGCTCCAGCAGCAGACGGACGTTCACCAGATCAAAGGCCAGCGCGTTTTTGTCCTGCACGCTGCGCAGGTTCAGCGGGTCGGAAAGACCCTTGACCGTGGTCACCACATAGGTGCCGGAGCCCTGCCGCACCTCCACGATGCCCTTACTGGACAGCAGCTTGACCGCTTCGCGGATGGTGCTGCGCCCCACCCGGAACTTTTCGCCCAGTGCGAACTCGTTGGGCAGCTTTGCGCCCGGCTCCAGCGCTTCGTCCAGAATGTAGTGGTAGATCTGGTCCTCCACCTGCTCGGCCAGCAGCTTGTTTTTCAGATGTGAAAATTCACTCATGGAAGCTTCCTCCGCGCCCTGCGCATCTGATGGTTTGGTTATCCGCACACGCTGCCGTCCGGGGCAAAGAACTGAACGTGCTTTTGCCACTGGGTGGGGCTGATGGTGCGGCGGTAACAGTCGGTCAGCGCCTCCACTGCGGCCTCCGGGGCAAGGGGGGCGCAGCCCGGGCAGTCCAGCACCAGAATGCGGAACCATGCGTCAAAAAGATGCTCGGTGTAGTGGGTGTCCCATGCGCCGCAGCGGGCGTAGAAGCCCAGACGCCGCACGGCCATAGCGGCGTCCTCGGCCTTTTCCGGCATCTCGGCCTCGATGAGGATCGCTTCGGCGTCGCCCTCGTGGGCGGGCAGCTGCGCCAGCAGCTGTGCCCCGATGCCGTGGGCGCGGTAGGCGGGCACTACGGCAAAATAATCCAGCTGGCTCACCCGGCAGCCCTCCGGCCGCACCATCAAAAGATAAGCCGCCAGCGTGTCGCCGTCAAACACGCCCCATGTGTGGGCGGTGCCCTCCGCTTCGCTGGTCAGGATCATGCTCAGGGGCTTCAGCTCCCCGGCGGGGAAGTCCCGGCGCATCTCGTTCAGATACACCTCGGTCAGCTCAGGGCCGGTGAGCAGCCGCCATGTGAAGGTTTTGGTACACATACGATAAAGAACCCTTTCCGATGCCGCTTTGCGCAGCATCACATTTTTTGTCCTGTCCCATATAGCATACCGGATGTTCTGCCGAAAGTCAATCTGTGCACCCTTTCGGGCGGTAGCGCCGCCGGTTTTGCCAAGGGGCTTGCATCCGGGCGCAGAATCGGGTACTATACAGGTAACAGAATTTTTCCCTCCGGCGCTGCCGGAAGGGCAAGCAGATAAAAGGAGACTTGTACTATGGAATGGACCGATATCCGCCTGACCGTGGCCAAGGCTGATGCCGAAAACGCCGAAGCCGTTGCCACCCTGATCGCCGAGGGCGGCATTTACATCGAGGATTACAGCGACATTGAGCAGCAGGTTGCTGAGATCGCCCATGTGGACCTGATCGAGCAGGAGCTGCTGGACAAGCCCCGGGATACCGTGATCATCCATCTGTATCTGGAGCCGGGCGCTTCTCAGGTGGAGACGCTGGCGCTCATCGCCGCCCGCATGGAAGCCGCCGGCATCCCCTACACCGTGGAGACCGAGGGCGTGGAGCAGGAGGACTGGCAGAACGGCTGGCGCAAATATTATCACCCCATGGAGATCGGCAGCCGTCTGGCTGTGGTGCCCTCGTGGCAGCAGTACGATACCGACCGGGTAAAGCTGATCCTTGACCCCGGCCTTGCCTTCGGCACCGGCGGCCACGAGACCACCAGCCTTTGCCTTGAAGCGCTGGACGAGCAGGTGCGCGGCGGTGAGCGGGTGCTGGATATCGGCACCGGCAGCGGCATCCTTGCCATTGCCGCCCTCAAGCTGGGCGCTGCCAGCGCCGAGGGTGTGGATATCGACCCCGTGGCGGTGCGTACCGCCGGGGAGAACGCAGCCCTGAACGGCGTGCAGGATAAGCTGACCGTGCTGGTGGGCGATTTGTCCGACAAGGCCAGCGGCACCTATGATATCATCACCGCCAACATCGTGGCCAATGCTATCCTCAGCCTTGCGCCCGCCGTGCCCGGCCTGATGGCCGAGGGCGCTACCTTTATTGCCAGCGGCATCATCGACAGCCGCAAGGACGAGGTGATCGCCGGGCTGAAAAAGGCCGGCCTCGCCGTGGTGGAAGTCAAGGAAAAGCGCGGCTGGGAGTGCATCGTCTGCAAAAAGGCCTGAGATTCAAATATTGTAAGAAGGAGCGCACAGTATGCCGCACCGCTACTTTACCACCGAGATCTCTGACGGCACCGCCACCCTGCGGGGTGCGGACGCCCATCACCTTGCCCGGGTGATGCGGGCAAAGCCGGGGGATACCGTCATCCTCTGCGACGGCAACGCCGTAGAGTACACCGCCACCATCACCGGCTTTGGGGAGGACAGGGTGGATTTTGCCGTAGAGCCGGGCTACCCCAGCGCCGCCGAGCCCACCGTGGAGGTGACGTTGCTGGCGGGCTACCCCAAGCAGGACAAGCTGGAACAGATCATCAAGCACGGGGTGGAGCTGGGCGCTGCCCACATCGTGCCCTTCTTCAGCCGCTACTGCGTCGCCGCCCCCAAAAAAGAGGAGCAGAAGAACGAGCGCTACAACCGCATTGCGCTGGAAGCCGCCAAGCAGTGCGGCCGGGGCGTTCTGCCAAACGTAGCCCTGCCGCTGCCGAACTTTGGGGCGGTGTGCCGCAGCTTTGACCAGTACGATCTGGTTCTGTTCTGCTACGAGTGCGGCGGCGCGCCCCTGCGTCAGCTGCTGGCGGAGGCAAAGCCCGCCGATGGGCAGAAGCTGCGCCTTGCCATCGTGACCGGCGCCGAGGGCGGCTTTGCCGCCGAGGAAGCCGAAATGGCCGCCAAGGCCGGGGCAAAAACGGTAGGCCTTGGCCCCCGCATCCTCCGCTGCGAGACCGCCCCGCTGGCGGTGCTCTCCGCCGTTATGACCCTGACGGGGAATCTGGAGTAAGCATAAAAAAGGACGTATCTGCTTGACAAATACGCCCGGAATGATTATACTGAAAACAGAAAAGGTGCTGCCCGGCAACGGTCAGCTTCCATGCCCTAGACAATCAGAAAAGATTGGCCGTTTGAGTCTGGACAACTGTGGCGGTCAATCTTTTTTGTTCGTTACAACAAAAATATTTGTATAGTGAAAGAGGCTGCTGCACAAGGATTTTGTGCAACAGCCTCTTATTATTTTTCTGTAAATCCGTTATAAGTAGAAAAGCCCAGCATATAAAATGCCATTGCAATCGAAACGCCCTTCTGGTCTGCGATTTCTTGCAGTTCCTGCATGACTGTATCATGCGGAATACGGATATCTGCGTTATTCACTACCGATTCAATAACATCGGGCAACACCATGCACATCTGATAAAAAGCGTCCTCCTGCCCTGTAACCAGTGCATAGAACCGATCCAGACTAACCCTGCGAATCAGCCGGTGTGATACTTTTCTCTTGTCTACCGTGGTTTCCCATTTTATATCCTGCGAACGCTTGGCAATTGCTTCCACAAGATAGCAGGCACAGTCATCATCTTGCAGCAACTGATTCTGCATTTTGATATATGTCTTGCCAGCAGCGGCAGCATTCATGGTATTGTGCTTGTTCTTCATCTCGACGTAGATGGTGTGCACGCGGTCTCCCGTTGCCAACAGAATCCCATCCGGGTCTTGAAAAATCACATCCCAGCCGCCTTCTTTTCCATTCGGTGGAACATGGCACTTATCCATATACTGAAAAATGCGCTGATGAAAATATCCGATATCGTTATTATTGGATTTATCCCGCTGACGGAAAATTTCGTTCTTTACAATTTCTTCCCATGTGGAACGATACACCATCTTATCGAAAATAAGCTTAACAGGGTCAACAATATTGCTGTTAAACCTGCGTATATCGTAAGAATCAAGCTTTTCGCCGTACTTCTCAATGGTAGCAATCACATGATTCCTGAAATCTGCTTCGGAAATAAAGGTCAACGGCCAAGACATTATAATTCCTCCAATGTTGACTTGATACTCAATCCAATCTCTTTTGCCAGATTGACAGGTACAGCATTACCAACTTGCTTATACCGTTCAGAAAGCTTGCCGCAGAACTCCCATTCGTCTGGGAATGTCTGAAAGCGAGCATTTTCACGGTAAGAAAAAGGCCTTACCTCAAGCGGATGGCATCGGTCAGTTTGCTTCATGCCGGGATTTGTAAGAACAGTCAAAGATGGTTCATCAAGGCTCAATCTACGCAAAATACCGGTTCGTCCACCTTCCATGTCCCAACAAGTTTTCATGTAGGCTTTAGCAATGGTGGGGTCGATATTTCTCCAATAGCCACCCGGAGGAACCAAAGCAAAAACAGCAGCTTTATTTTCAGAATATTTTGCGCACTCTGTTGAAGGAGGTGCAACATCAAGTTTAATATCTCGGACTACGGGTTTATAGTCGTGTTTTTTGGGAAACTCAAAATGAGCTTTATTTACAAGGTCATTTCTGATGCCAATTGTAATAAGACGTTCTCTTTTTTGCGGCACACCATAATCCCAAGCATTCATCACTTGATGATATGTGGTATAGCCCTCATCTTCAAAAATACCGAGAATTGTTTTATAAGTTCGGCCACTATCATGCGACAGCAATCCTTTTACGTTCTCAAATAAAAACATTTTTGGCTGAAGTTTGTGCAAAAAAGTAGCATAGTGGTAAAACATTGTGCCACGCACATCTTGAAGCCCAAGTCGTTTGCCCGCATAACTGAACGACTGGCAAGGTGCACCACCCGACAGCAAATCCAGTTCGTATTTCTTAATGGAAAATTCTTTTTCCAAATCCCTTTCTGCTGTTTGCGCAATATCTTCACAAAGAACATTCCAATTGGGTCTGTTCTTCTTCAATGTTTCAGCGGCATCACGATTGAACTCAACAAGTCCAATATGTTCAAAACCAGCTTGTTCCAATCCCAAAGCAAGCCCGCCTGCTCCGGCAAAAAGTTCAATCGATTTGTACATTATACCTGTTCCCCTCAATAGGATATTATCCTTAACATTATACCACAAACCCGATTTTTTTCAATCCAAACCGCCCTCCGCAAATGCATTCTGTATGTTGTAAAAAAGGCATCTGCACCCTTTCCGGCATTGTGAAAGGATACAGGCGCCTTATTATTTTTCATTATATTACGCTCTGTAAAGCATTTTCAGGCATTTTCCCCTGCATCCGGGTGGGCATCGGTGTCCAGCAGAGCCTGTTTTACCTTGAGCAGGTTCTGGGGGCTTACCGAGAAGCTGCGCAGACCGAGGTGCAGGTACTGCGCTGTGTTGGCGGGGTTGCCCACGGCAAGGCCGCAGATGGTCACCGGGACGTGGTGCGCACCCGCGGCATCCATCACCATGGCAATCAGCTTTTTCATGGCCGGGCTGGCGGGGCGGTAGTAGTGCTCCGCGCTGGCAAGTTCCCGGTCGGCGGCGTGGGTGTACTGGGTCAGGTCGTTGGTGCCGATGACCAGAAAATCGCAGCCGTGGGCTACAAAGTCCTCCACGGTCAGGCAGGCGGCGGGGATGCTCAGCATCACACCAAACTGGGTGTTTTCGTTAAAGGGCACGCCCCGCTCCCGCAGACTCTGGCGGCAGTGTTCCACAATGCTCATGGCGGCGTCCCAGTCCTCTACATCGGTCACCATGGGGAACATCACCCGCAGCGGCCCCCGGGCGGCGGCGCGCAGCAAGGCGCAGATCTGGGTCTGGAACTGCTGGGGCTGGCGCAGGCTGTTGCGGATGCCGCGCAGACCGAGCTTGGAGGACTGCGGCCCCTGATTGGCATCGGCCACGGTGCGGTCGGAGCCAAAGTCGAAGGTACGCACGGTCACCGGGCAGCCGTTTGCCGCCGCCAGACAGGAGCAATAGAAAAAGTACTGTTCCTGTTCGTCCAGAATGCGCCCGGGCAGCATCATATAGCCGCTGCGCAGCAGCCCAACGCCCTTGGCACCGGACTGCATGGCGGTGTCGATATCCTCCGGGCCGAAGCAGTTGGCCAGCAGCTCAAAGGGTTCGCCGTCCCGCGTTTCATCCGGCAGGCTGTGCAGCTGCTTCATCTCCGCGTCCTCGCGCTGGAGCTGGCAGATGCTGGCTTCTGCCTGCTGGCGGGCGGCGGCGTCCGGGTCCAGGATGCAGTTGCCGTTGGTTGCGTCCAGAATGACGGTGCGGCCGTCGCAGTCGTCCAGAAAATCCTTGCCCACCTGCACGATACCCGGGATGTTCATTGCCCGGGCAATGATGGCGGCATGGCTCTGGCCGCTGCCCTCTGCGGTGATGACGCCCAAGATCATGCCGGAGGGCACGCTGAACAGGTCGGTGGGCATCAGCCGGTCGGCGGCAAGGATCACCGGATGATCCAGCGCCAGCCACACGCGGGGGCGGTTGGTCAGGATATTGATCACCCGGCGGGTGGCGTCCAGAATATCCACGCTGCGCAGCTGCATATAGGGGTTATCCTTCATGTTGGCAAGCTGGTCAGCGTAGCGCTGCCCCACCTGATGCATCGCCGCCGAGGCGCTGATGCCCGCATTGATGCAAAAGCGCACCTCGTTCATCATGCCCTCGTCGTCCAGCATCATGCTCTGGAACAAAAAGATGGCCTGCTCGGTGGGGGCGGCGCGCTCCGCCATGGAGTCCAGCTCATTCTGCGCCGTGTGCACGGCATTTGCCAGCAGCCGCAGTTCCCGCTCCGGGTTGAAAGGGCCGTGGCTGAAGGTCTCCACATGGTGCTCCAGCCGGCTCACCTGACCCAGCACCAGCCCCGGGGATGCGGATACGCCTTTATAAACCTTCATCTTCTGTCACCTCCGGCAAAGCCGGTGCGGTCAAAGTGCGCCACACCAGCGCCTGTAAGAATGTATTGGGCAGCAAAGCGGCCAGCGCCGCCTGTCCGGCGGTGCTGCTGCCCGTGAACAGCGGGGCAAAGCTTTCCATGCGTTCTTTATCGCACGCCGCCAGAAACGCCTTGGCCAGCGTCCGGGTGGTGTAGAAACGGGTGGGGTCCACCCCGGCATCCTCGGCGGCGGCTTCCAGCGGGGCAAGCTGGGCGTCCTTTGTCATATTGGCCAGTTTAAGAGCCACATCTGCCGTCAGGGTCACGGGATATTTTTCCCGCACGGCCCTTTGCAGTTGACTAAACTTCTGGGCAAAAGCGGCGGCATCCTCGCAGCTCTGGGCGTCACAGGATACAGCATAAGCGCAGCCCCGCAGGTATCCCATGGCGCGGCGGGTGTCGTAGTAGCCCAGCTCCATGTTGCGCTTTGCGGTGTCAGGGTCGAAGTGCAGGATATCGCCCAGCTCCCAGTAGCTGCGGATCATGGTGGTGGGCAGGCCGGTCAGGTTCGGGCGGGTGATGCCCACGCCTTCCAGATCCACACAGACAAGCTCCTCTGCGCCCATGGTCTTGGCAAGGCCGGTGGGCATGTTATCGCTGTACCCGCCGTCCAGAAACTTGACCCCATCGATCTGCCGCGCCCGCAGGGCGGGGAAGCAGGCTGCCGAAGCCATCAGGTAGTCCCGCACCTGCCCGGCGGGGATATCCTCCAGCGTCAGCTCCCGGGGGCGCAGCCCGCGCTGCTCCACCGTCACGATGCCGAACCGGATGGGCGCTGCCCGCAGCGCGTCCTCGTCCAGCACCCGCTCCACGATCTCCTCCAGCGGGGTCACATCCATGCCGCCTTCCTTTACCACCCGGCGCAGAAACTGGTGCAGGGCGGAAAGGTCGGCGTTTTCCTCCGGCAGCTCCATCACATCCCGGCTGCGGATGGTCAGCCACATATCCCGGGCAGTCTCGTACAGGTCCAGCACGAACATTGCACCGTTCAGCCCGCCCACGCTGGTGCCGGTGATGATCTGCGGGTGCCAGTCCAGCTCCATCAAAGCCCGCCAGACGCCTACCTGATAGCTGCCGCGCGCACCACCGCCTGCCAGCACCAGCGCCTTTTGCGTGGGTTCTCTGCGTTCCATATCAAGCCCTCCTGTGCACGTTCCCGGTATTTTCTAAAATTGTTATAATTATACCATACTTTCAGGTAAAATTCTCCCGAATTTTCAGAGATCATGCCTTTTTCCTGTGAAAGTTTCGTGCTATACTAACCGGAGATGAGTATAAAGGCGGCCCGGAGGGCGCACAACAGGAGGAACGTATGCACTGCAAACAATGGATCTTTGATATGGACGGCACCCTGACCGACAGCATGGTGGTGGTATGGGAGGGCGCCCCGGAGGCGCTGCTGGCGCGCTTTGGCCGCACCCCGAAGGCAGACCTGCACGAGACCCTGCTGACCATGGGCATGGAGGACGGCGCACAGTACCTCATCCGGGAGTATGCGCTGCCACTGGACAGGAACGGCTATCTGGACGTGATGCGCGAGGTGATCGCCCAATTGTACGAGAAGGTGGAACTGAAGCCCGGCGTGCGGGACACCCTTGCCCGGCTGCGGGCCGAGGGCGCACGGATGTGCATTTGCTCCAACACATGGAGCAGCCAGTGCCGCACCGTGCTGACCCGCCTTGGCATCGACGAATACTTTGATTTCTACATCGAGGCGCGGGGTGCTATGAGCAAGAGCAGCTCCGCCCCCTTTATGGAGGCGCTGCACCGCCTTGGCGGCACAGACCCCGCCGGGTGCGCCGTGTGCGAGGACGCGCTCTACGCTGCCCAGACCGCCCATGACGCCGGCTTCTATCTGGTGGGCATTCAGGACACCACCAGCGCCGCCGACGCCCCCGCTTTGCGCCGCATCTGCGACCAGTTCCTGCCGGACTGGACTGCACTGGACTGGGCGCAGGCGTAAGGTTTCACAAAACTGCCACAGTGCGGCGCTCTTGTAATCCGGGCGCCGCTGGAGTATGATAATAATAATACTCAAATTTTGTCGTCAAAAAAGGAGGCCCTGCCATGACGAACCCTCTCGTCAGCATCATTGTGCCCGTGTACAACGCCCAGAAGGGGCTTTCCCGCTGTCTGGAAAGCATTTGCAGTCAGACCTATCAGGAGTTGGAGATCATCGTGCTGAATGATGGCTCTACGGATGACAGCCTTGCCATCTGTGAGCAGTTCCGGGCCAAGGACCCCCGCATCGTGGTGGTGGATAAGGAGAACGAGGGTGTTTCCCGCACGCGGAATGCCGGGCTTACCCTTGCGCAGGGCGACTATATCCAGTTTGCGGACAGTGATGACGCACTGGACCCTGATTACACCCAGAACCTTGTGCAGGCCGCCTTGGAGCACAACGCCGACCTTGTGATCGCCCCGTACTGGATGGTGATCCCTTCCAACTCCAGCAAGACCGGGCACGCGCTGGAAACGCTGCAGACCTCCCTTGGCATCGAGCCGGAAGCCCCCAAGACCGAGGTGCACAAGTACGGCTTTCTGCCGCAGGGCGTTTACAGCCGGGAGGACTACGCCCGCCGCCTGATGCAGCAGCCCGCCTCCTTTTACTACGGCGTGCTGTGGAACAAACTCTACCGCCGGGAGATCATTGCACAAAATCAGCTTGCCTTTGCGCCCGATGTGCACTGGGCCGAGGATCTGATCTTCAACATGGGGTATCTTGAACACGCACAGGTGTTCGTTTCCATCCCCGAGGCCGGATATCATTATATCCAGAACCCCAAAAGCCTCTGTCATACCCAGATCGATTTGCGCGGCATCGTAGAGAACAAGACACAGATTTTTCAGCTGTTCAAGGAGGTGTACACCCGCCTTGGGCTGTACGAGGAGCTGCAGCCCCAGATCTATAAATTCCTGTTCGCCTTTTCGGAGAGCGGGGTACCCTCGGACAGCCTGCAGGGCGCTTTGCTGGATGCGATGTCCCGCCTGAACGATGCCTCTGTCCAGCCCGAGCCCTCCCGCAAAAAGCCCCGCCGCAAGCCCCAAAAGCACGCCCGCCGCAAAAAGCCCCGGCATAAGGAAGAATAAATCATTAAGTAAAAAGTCGCTGCACGAATGTGCAGCGACTTTTTACTTTTTACCCTACCCGGGCGCAGAAGGCCTCCCGGACGGCGGCTTCCCGTCCGCGGGGGATGGGGATGCGCACCCCGCTGCGCATCCGTACCTCGCCGGGTGCCAGCAGCTGCACCGCTTCCAGATTGACCACATAGGAGCGGTGCGGCTGCACAAAGCGGCCGTCCGCCAATAGCGGCTGTGCCACCGCAGAAAAGGGCACCCGCAGCGAGAGGGAGGCCACATCCTCCCCGGTGGTCAGGTGGAAGTGCACGATGTGGTGGGTGCATTCCAGATATTCGATTTCGGCATAGGTCAGCGCCCGCACACCGTCGGCGGTGGTCACGGTAAGAGTGGGGCCGTATTCCGGCTCCACTGCCCGCTTGAGCAGGGCCGAGACCTCCGGCTGGTGCACCGGCTGCAGCAGATACTGCATGGCGTCCACCCGGTAGGCGCTGTATGCGTGGGCCGGGGTGCGTGCCACAAAGGCCAGCGGCGCGCGGCGGCCCCGGCGGCGCAGCTCTGCCGCCGCCGTAAGCCCTTCGGGCCGGGCTACCGCCGCAAGCTCAATGAGGTACAGCTCGTACCGCAGCCCGGCGGCATCCTGCTGCAAAAGCGCCTCCGGGCTTTGCAGCTGCTCCACGATGCAGGCGTCCTCCCGCCGGGCGAAGAACTCCATGCACTGGTGCTCCAGCCTGCTGCGCAGCGCTCCGTCCGGGCTGCAGATCGCAATGTGAAAGATCATGGTTCGGTTTCCTTTGCGGAAAAATCATCTTAAATCAAGCAATTCCGGGCAGACCGCGGTCTGCCCGGAATTGCATTTTTACGGCAAGAGTCAGGACGGCAAGCGGCAGCTGACTTTTGTTCTTTTTAGCGTTAGCAGCCGATGGCAGCGCACTTCTCGGCCAGCCATGCGCGCTCGTCCTCGGTCAGGCGGGGTGCCAGCTGCTCGAACACTTTGCGGTGGTAATCGTTCAGCCATGCGACCTGCTCCTTGTCCAGCACGCCGGGCACGATGGGAGAGGTAGCGATGGGCACAAAGGTGAGGGGACGGAAGGCAAGGAAGGTGCCGTACTGGTTGTCGGCCTTGTGGTAGCACTCGATCTCGTTCTCGATGCGGATGCCCACCTCGCCGGCTTCATACACGCCGGGCTCGTCGGTAACGATCATACCCGGGCGCATCAGGGTGGTGTTGCGGCCGTTCAAAGCGTGGGGGCCTTCATGGACGTTGCCCACAAAGCTGACGCTGTGGCCGGTGCCGCAGCGGTAGTTGATGAGGTGGCGCCACAGCGGCTCGCGGGCGATGGTGTCCAGCATGTGGCAGTCGCAGTAATCCAGCCAGACGGCCTTGGCGATGTCGATGTGGCACTGCAGCGTCCAGGTATAGAACAGCCGCTCGTCCTCGGTCAGCTCGCCCAGCGGGTAGGTGCGGGTGATGTCGGTGGTGCCGTCCAGATAGGTAGCGCCGCTGTCCACCAGCAAAAAGCCCTTGCGCTGCAGAACGGCGTGATCCTCCGGGGTGGCGTGGTAGTGCATCATGGCTGCGTTGCCGCCGTAGGCTGCAATGGTGCCAAAGCTTTCCACAAGGAACTTATCGTCTGCGCTGCGGTACTTGTGCAGGATCTCGTCCACGGTCAGCTCGGTCAGCTGTTCGCCGGAAGCCAGACGGTTCTCCAGTTCGATCTGGAACCGCACCATGGCCACGGCGTCCCGCAGATGGGACTCGCGCAGGTGTGCCAGCTCCACCTCGTTCTTCACGCCCTTCATAGCCAGCAGGGGGTCGGCGGCGTCCTTCACGGTCAGGGCGGGGTTGTTTTCCAGCACCTGATACACGGCGTAGTTCACGGTAGCGCTTTCCGCCAGCACAGTCTGCGGCTCAGTCTCGGCGGCCATCCCGTCCAGAATGCTGTCGTAGTCGGCCAGCGTTACGCCGTTGGCCTCCAGCTCTGCCTTAGCCTCCGGGGTGACCCGCGCCTGATCAATGAACAGCACGGCGCGATTCGGGGTAACATAGCAGTAGGCCATGGCGTAGGGGGTGCACTCGATATCCATGGCGCGCAGGTTCAGAAGCCAAGCCAGATTATCCAGCTTGCCCACCAGCTGGGCGGTGCAGCCCTGCTCCTTCAGCTTGCCGCGCAGCTGCTCCAGCTTTTCCGCCGGGGAGAAGCCTGCGTACTCCTTGGGCAGGATCCATGCCGGGGTAGCCGGGCGAGCAGGGCGGCCCTCCACCCACAGCTCGTCCTCCAAGAACAGGGTCTTGATGCTGCCGTGCTTGGGCTCCAGCTCTTTTTTCAGGTTGTTGACCAGTGCACAGTTGGCGGTCAGGCCGCACAGACCCAGCGTGCCGCCCTCGGGCAGCACCTTGCCGCAGTATTCCTCAGCGGTGGGCACGCCCGGCTCGCCCATGCGCATCAGCTGGATCTCGGTGCCGGCGATCTCTTTCTCTGCCTGCACAAAGTACCGGCCGTCTGCCCAGACGGCGCTCTCGGTCATGGTGACCACAAAGTTGGAGTTTTCACCGTGGAAGCCGGAGAAGTAGGTCAGGGAGGTGTAGTGGTCGGGCAGATACTCGCTGGAATGCGGGTCGCCCACCGGGATCAGATAGACGTCCACGCCGTTTGCCTTCATAGCGGCACGCAGCGCGGCCAGACGCTCAGGAACCGTGTTCATACTCATAACAAAAGCCCTCTTTCTGTCATTTGCCGGAAAAACGTCCGGCGGCGATGGTTTGCTGCTGCTATTGTATCATTCTGCGGGGAAGAATGCAATGCGGGGGCAAAACTCCCCCCAAAACGCCGTCAATTTGCAAAAAAAGTTACAATTTTTTCTTGAAAAAGGCCGGTTTTCCATTGACAGCCTTGTTATAATAGAGGTGTAGTATTTTTGGGTCAGCACTCTGCGGCCCTTTGCGCTAACAATTGCGAATATTGCGATAAAAAGAAAGAGGCATTTGGAACATGACTAAAATCGATATCTTCTCCGGCTTCCTTGGCGCCGGCAAAACTACTTTGATCAAAAAGCTGATCACCGAGGCCTTTGCAGGCCAGCAGGTGGTGCTGATCGAGAACGAGTTCGGCGAGATCGGCATTGACGGCGGCTTTCTGAAGGAAAGCGGCATCCAGATCAACGAGCTGAACGCCGGCTGCATCTGCTGCTCTCTGGTGGGCGATTTCCGCACCGCTCTGCAGCAGGTGGTGGAGCAGTACCACCCCGACCGCATCGTCATCGAGCCGTCGGGCGTTGGCAAGCTGAGTGATGTGACCCGCGCCGTGGAGGGCGTGGCTGAGCATCTGGACGTGCAGCTGAACAGCTTTGTCACCGTGGCCGATGTGAACAAGGTCAAGATGTATATGAAGAACTTCGGCGAGTTCTACGACGACCAGATCAGCCACGCAAGCTGCATCCTGCTCAGCCGCACCCAGACCGCCAGCGAAGAGAAGATCGCCGCTGCGGTCGCTATGCTGCGCGAGAAGAACCCCACCGCTACCATCGTGACCACCGCATGGGACGAGCTGACCGGTGAGCAGATCCTGAAGGCCATGTCCACCAAGGACGACTTCAAGGCAGAGCTGATTGCCATGGCTGCAAAGGCCAATGAGGAGCACGCCCACGAGGACGAGGAAGAAGAGCATCACCACCATCATCACCACGATGACGAAAACGGTGTGTGCAGCTGCGGCCATCATCACGACCACGATGATGATGACGACGAGGACGAGCACGAGCATCACCACGATCACGATGAAGATGATGATCACGATGAGCACCATCACCACGATCATGACGACCACGACCATTGCTGCTGCGGCCACCATCACGACCACGATGATGACGATGATGACGACGAGCACGAGCATCATCACGACCATGACGGCCACTGCTGCTGCGGCCATCACCACCATCATCATGACCACGATGCCGACGAGGTATTCACCAGCTGGGGCGTTGAGACGGCCCGCAAGTTCACCAAGGCAGAAGTGGAGCACGCCCTCACCGAGCTGGATACCGGCAATTACGGCATGATCCTGCGCAGCAAGGGCATCG
>ERZ838118.1140-NODE-1140-length-33422-cov-13.734378_pt1 | contig 33422 bp, 24 predicted proteins | sample MGYA00519863_ERZ838118 | MGnify/ENA primary metagenome ERZ838118 (study PRJEB31850, sample SAMEA3708827) | human gut metagenome | biome: human gut; feature: human-associated habitat; material: faeces | place: China | collected 2014 ...
GCTACCTCCACCTTGGCAAGGTGGCGCTCTACCAGATGAGCTACGGCCGCATACTCCATGTGGCGTCCCGGGGTGTTGCTCCCGGCGACGTCGATTATTATACCGCAAGCCGGGGCCGTTGTCAACACCCAATCTGCATTTTTTGCAATTTTGGGGGCAAAAGACCGACATTCGGCCCTGCATCGTGCAATTTGCAATTTCAGACATCTCTGCATCACGTCATCGGACGTCCGATGACTATTCAATTTCGTTCAGGTTCCGCCCCGCTGATGCGAAGAAAATTTATTTGCATTCCACACCGGGAACCATTATAATAGAGCGTGTCAATAGGTCGTACAGGAACGCTGCGCCCACCCCTTGCAGGCCGGCGCGCGTTTTTGTGCGCGGAGATGGAAATGTCAGCATAAAGGAGCATACACGATGTATAAGATCACTGAAAAGGTCGCGCTGAACCCCACCGTGACAAAGATGGTCATTGAAGCCCCGCTGATCGCCAAAAAGGCAAAGCCGGGTCAGTTCATCATTGTCCGCCCGTTTGAGGACAGCGAGCGCATCCCCCTGACGGTCGCCGGTTACGACCGTGAGGCCGGTACCGTGGAGATCATCTTCCAGATCGTCGGCGGCACCACCATGGAGCTGAACAGCCTGAACGTGGGCGACAGCGTCCACGACTTTGTGGGCCCGCTGGGCCGTGCCACCGAGGTGGAAGGCCTGAAGAAAGTGTGCGTGGTCGGCGGCGGCGTGGGCTGCGCCATTGCCCTGCCCATTGCCAAGGAACTGCACGATCAGGGCTGTGTGGTGCACAGCGTCATCGGCTTCCGCAGCAAGGATCTGCTGATCCTGGAGGACGAGTTCAACGCCTGCAGCGACGAGCTGCGCATCATGACCGATGACGGCAGCTACGGCACCAAGGGCGTGGTCACCGCTGCACTGGACGAGCTGGTGGCTGCCGGCAACCAGTACGATCTGGTCATCACCATCGGCCCGCTGATCATGATGAAGTTTGTGGTCAAGACCTGCCAGAAGCACGGCCTGAAGAGCATCGTTTCCATGAACCCCATCATGATCGACGGCACCGGCATGTGCGGCGGCTGCCGCCTGACCGTGGGCGGCCAGACCAAGTTTGCCTGCGTGGACGGCCCCGACTTTGACGGCGACCTGGTGGACTTTGACGAGGCCATGGCCCGCGGCACCATGTACCGCCCCTTTGAGGCACACGCCCGTGAGGCAGCCTGCAATCTGTTCAAGACTCAGGAGGGAATGTAAGATGGCTTTCAATATGGATCCCAAAAAGTGCCCCATGCCCACCCAGGACCCCAACGTCCGCAACAAGAACTTCAAGGAAGTTGCTCTGGGCTACACCGAAGAAATGGCCATCAACGAGGCCAAGCGCTGCATCCACTGCAAGAACAAGCCCTGCCAGACCGGCTGCCCGGTGGGCATCGACATCCCGGAGTTCATCGCGCATGTGGCCGAGGGCGACTTTGAGGCCGCTTATCAGGTCATCAACCGCTCCTCTTCCCTGCCCGCTGTCTGCGGCCGTGTCTGCCCGCAGGAGAGCCAGTGCGAGGGCAAGTGCACCCGCGGCATCAAGAACGAGCCCGTGGGCATCGGCCGCTTGGAGCGCTTTGTGGCTGACTGGCACCGCGAGAACGTGCACACCGCACCCGTCGTTCCCGAGTGGAACGGCCACAAGGTGGCCATCATCGGTGCAGGCCCTGCCGGCCTGACCGCTGCAGGCGACCTGGCCAAGCTGGGCTACAAGGTGACCGTATACGAGGCCCTGCATGTGGCCGGCGGCGTGCTGATGTACGGCATCCCCGAGTTCCGTCTGCCCAAGGCCATCGTGCAGCAGGAGATCGACGGCCTGAAGAAGATGGGCGTGGATTTTGAGTGCAATATGGTCATCGGCAAGGTGCTGACCATCGACGAGCTGATGGGCGAGTACGGCTACGAGGCCGTGTTCGTTGGCTCCGGTGCCGGTCTGCCCCGCTTCATGGGCATCCCCGGCGAGAGCCTGAAGGGCGTGTACTCCGCCAACGAGTTCCTGACCCGCTCCAACCTGATGAAGGCTTACCTGCCCACCAGCAAGACCCCCATCCGCACCGGCAAGAAGGTCGCCGTCGTGGGCGGCGGCAACGTGGCCATGGATGCTGCCCGCAGCGCCATGCGTCTGGGTGCCGAGACCGTGTACATCGTCTACCGCCGCGGCATGGCCGAGCTGCCCGCCCGTAAGGAAGAGGTGGAGCACGCCGAGGAAGAGGGCATCATCTTCAAGACCCTGTGCAACCCCGTGGAGATCCACGCCAACGACGAAGGCTTCGTCAAGTCCATCACCTGTGTGGAGATGGAGCTGGGCGAGCCCGATGCTTCCGGCCGCCGCCGCCCCATCGAGAAGAAGGGCAGCGAGTTTGAGCTGGACGTGGACACCGTGATCATGAGCCTGGGCACCAGCCCCAACCCCCTGATCCGCTCCACCACCCCGGGTCTGGAGACCAACAAGCACGGCTGCATCGTCACCGACGGCGACGACGGCAAGACCAGCCGTGACGGCGTGTACGCCGGCGGCGATGCCGTGACCGGTGCCGCCACCGTCATCAAGGCCATGGGTGCCGGTAAGGCTGCCGCCAAGGCCATCCACGAGTACATCCAGAACAAGTAATTGCTGCCGCAAGGCAGTCCCCTCCCCTGTTTCCTCCGGGAAACGGGGGATTTTTTATTTTTCTTTGCAAACGCAAATCTGGGGCGATTCATTTACTTTTGTGATGGTTTTATGATATAATGAACTTAACTTTATAAGGTGCTGCACCGCCTGCGGGCTGCGGCACCGCTTTTGGAGGGAACTGCCCATGCACCCGCTGCTCATTCTGGTACTGGTCTTTGATCTGCTCATCGCCGTGTCCTCGGTGCTGAACCTTGTGAACATGATGCGCGTCAACCTGATGGTGGAGGAGCGCAGGGCCGAGGCACTGACCGTGCAGCGGGTACGGGTGCAGAAGGCCGCCGCCGGGAAGGGCGGCATCCTAGCTTCCTGGTACGGCGTGTACGCCTGCCCGGCCAAGGACGGCACCGGCGAGTTCACCTCTTCAAATCCCTATGGCAGCGAGGCCGCCGTGCCCGCTTCCACCACCGTGGTGCCCCTCAAGTCCTCCGGTGTGCTGGAGCAGTGCGACATCGCCGCCCACCTGCGCCGCCGCCTTGTCCCGCTGTGGATCACGGCGGCCGCATTCTCGGCTCTGCTGGCGGCTTTCGTCCGCCTCTGAGCAGGCTCTTCCCCCTTCTCGTCTTTTCGGCACACGGCTTTTCCCCTGCGGCCCTCTGACCCACAGGCTGCCGGGGCGCGGTACGATGCCGGGAAAATATAAGTATAAAGGAAGGCAATTATGGAACTACTAAAACTACTCGGCATTGTCATCGTCATCGCTGGCTTTGCACTGAAGCTGGACTCCATTCTGGTCATTCTGGTGGCAGCCGTTGTGACTGCACTGGTTGGCGGTCTGGGCCCGGTCACCCTGCTGGAAACGCTGGGCAGCACCTTTGTGGCAAACCGCAGCATGGCCATCTTCATCATCGTGATGCTGGTCACCGGCACGCTGGAGCGCAACGGCCTGCGTGAAGCAGCCGCTGCCCTGATCGGCAAGTTCAAGGGTGCCACCTCCGGCCTGGTCATCGGCATCTACGGCGTGATGCGCTCGGTCTTTGCAGCCTTCAACGTGGGCTTTGGCGGCGTGGCCGGTTTCGTGCGCCCCGTCATCATGCCCATGGCCGAAGGTGCCATTGTGGCACAGGGCTATGAGCCCAATGAGGAGCATGTCGAGGAGCTGAAGGGTATGGCTTCCGGCATGGAGAACATCACCTGGTTCTTCGGTCAGGTCCTGTTCGTGGGCGGTTCCGGCGGCCTGCTGGTGCAGAGCACTTTGGCCGGCCTGGGCATCGAGGTGGAGCTGGCCCAGCTGGCTGCCATCGAGATCCCCGTGTGCATCATTGCCACTGTGGTCGCCATCGTATTCTATGTGATCAAGGATCGCAAGATGATCCAGAAGTACTATAAGTAAGGGAGGACAGAAGAATGAGCTTTTTTATGAGTGCTGATTACAGCCTGTCCACCAAGGTGATGGAGATCATCTACTTTATCATCGGCCTGCTGTGCATCTACTGCGGTGTGAAGAACCTGAAGGATAAGGAGAACCCGGAACCCGTGGGCACCTTTATCTTCTGGGCCGTGCTGGGCGTCGTGCTTGCCCTGGGCCGCTGGCTGCCCTCTCTGGTGAGCGGCATCCTGGTGGTGGTGATGTGCATCCCCGCCATCCTCAAGAAGGTCAAGAAGGGCGCTGTCTCTGCTGCCACCAAGGCCGAGACCGAGGCTACCTATGAGAAGATCGGCATGAAGATCTTTGTCCCCACCCTGAGCATCGGCATGCTGGCCGTCGTCTGCGCCATCTCCGGCATGGGCATCGGCCTGTCCGCCCTGAACGGCGTGGCTCTGGGCGTTCTCGTGGCCATCATCCTGCTGATGATCATGAACCGCGACAACAAGCCCTCCACCTTCCTGAACGATTCCGAGCGCATGCTGTCCACCGTGGGCCCCCTGTCCATGCTGCCCATGCTGCTGGCCTGCCTTGGCTCCGTCTTCACCGCTGCCGGTGTCGGCGATGTGATCTCTGACCTGGTCAGCCACATCATCCCCGAGGGCAATGTGAACGCCGGTATCGTGGTGTACGCCATCGGCATGATGCTGTTCACCATGATCATGGGCAACGCCTACGCCGCCATCACCGTGATGACCGTGGGCATCGGCTACCCGTTCGTGCTGGCCCACGGCGCAAACCCGGTGGTCATCGGCATGCTGGCTTTGACCTGCGGCTTCTGCGGCACCCTGTGCACCCCCATGGCTGCAAACTTCAACACCGTGCCCGTGGCACTGCTGGATATGAAGAAGCCCATGGGCGTCATCAAGAATCAGGTTCCTGTCGCCATCATCATGATGGTGGTCCAGATCGTGATGATGATCCTCCTGAAGTGATTTTTTTGTTAGATCGAGTGATTCAATGGAACAAGCAATTCAGCACGGAGCCGATATCATTATTCGCGACTGGGTCCGGCTCCGTGCAGGCGAACGCATCTTGATCGTATCCAGCCAGAAGTATGCTGTCGAGGTGGCGGCCATGCAGCAAGCCGCACAGGCGGTGGGCAGCGTGGCGGATGTGTTGATGCTGGACGACCTGCACGAGCAGGTGGGCCAGTATTTCGATGACCGCGAGGACGTCTTTGACCCCTACAACGCCGTGATCGGTGCTGCCGAGTATTCCCTCATCACCACACGGGCCGTCAAGCGGGTCATTGCCCGCCGCAACCGGTTTTTGTCGCTGCCGCTGAGCACCAGCAACGGGCAGTCACTGCTAAGCTACGACTTCCTGAACATGAGCCTGCCCAAAAGCAGGATCATGGCCAGCATCATCATGGCCTGCTACCAGAACGCCAGACACATCCATGTGACCACGGAGCTTGGCACGAACCTGGATTTCAACATCGAGGGGCGTGTGCCCGGCTTCTTCAACGGCTGCTGCCACGACGGCAAGGGCCTTTCCTCTGCCAGCGTGGAAGTGTATGTGGCACCGGTGGAGAGCGACACCAACGGCACCCTGATCCTGGACGGCTCCATGGGCTATATCGGCATCGTGGACAGCCCCGTGCGGGTGGAGCTGCGCGGCGGCCGCATCGTGGAGATCGAGGACAATGCCAGCGGCAGGCGGCTCAAGCAGTTTCTGGCCCGCTTCCACGACCCGGAGAACATGGTGGTGGCGGCGGAGTTCGGCATCGGGCTCAACACCCACTCCCGCTGTGCAGGCAACTGCTACATCGAGGACGAATCCACCTATGGCACCTTCCATATCGGGTTCGGGCGCAACATTGCGCTGGGCGGTGTGCAGGATGCTTCCGGCCATTACGATCTGGTCACCCACGCTCCCTGCATCTATGTGGACAACCGCATGATCATGGATCACGGACAGCTCACCGTTCTGGAGCCGTCCATTTATATCTGAGAATCGAGGCTTTTTACTATGAAGATTCTGCTCACTGGTTTCGACCCCTTTGGCGGCGAGACCGTCAACCCCGCTTTTGAGGCGGTAAAGCTGCTGCCCGACACCATCGCCGGTGCCGAGATCGTCAAGCAGGAAGTGCCCACCGAGTTCATCCGTGCCGGTGAGGTGCTGGAAGCTGCCATTCAGGCAAACCAGCCCGATGTGGTCATCTGCATCGGTCAGGCCGGCGGCCGCTCCGCCATCACCCCGGAAAAGGTGGCCATCAACCTGATGGACGGCCGCATCGCCGACAACGCCGGTTATCAGCCCATCGACGTGACCATCCAGGAGGACGGCGAGACCGCCTACTTCACTTCCCTGCCCGTGAAGGCCATGGTGCAGAGCATCAAGGATGCAGGCATCCCCTCCGCCCTGTCCTACACTGCAGGCTCCTATGTGTGCAACTACCTGATGTACACCCTGCTGTACCTCATCGACAAGAAGTACCCCAACATCCGGGGCGGCTTCATCCATGTGCCTTACGCCATGGAGCAGGTGGTCAACAAGCCCCTGGGCACCCCCAGCATGGACCTTCTCCAGATCGCCCGCGGTCTGGAGAAGGCCGTGGAGGCTGTTGTGAAGAACGACGCCGACCTGGCTGTGGACATGGGCACCACCCACTGAGCACCCCCGCAGAGCCCTTCAAGGCACCCGCTGTGCATCCGCATGGCGGGTGCTTTTTTGTGGACGCTGGCGCGACAGTTCCCTGTACGCTTGCGGGAAACCGGAACAGAACGATTTGAAATGGCTCCGCGTGCGCTGCGCCATAATTAGAGGAAATATTATTTTTTATTGCAACTCCGGAAAACCTGCGGATTTTCCGGAGTTGCCTTTTCACCAGAGGGGTCATGGCGGGGAGTGGCATCTGATACCGGAATGACATCGCACCGGGAGGGACGTTACGGGATTCCTTTCCGCAAAACGCGAGTTCTCCTTCTGCGCTTTGGCCGCAGGCCAACAGCAGCCGATGCCACTTCCCGTAACGACCTCCCCCGTGAAAAAGCAAATCCGGCGGGGCCGCAGCCCTGCCGGATTTGCAAAATCTAAAATAATTTTTCTGCTATTTATGCCCAGCGCAAAGCGGAGGGCATTCTAAATCGTTTGCCTTCCAGAGAACAGGCCACTTTCCTTAACGCCCATCCGTGAAAAAGCAATCCCGGAAAATCCGCAGATTTTCCGGGATTGCATATCTTTAAAAATAATTTTCCGCTATTCATGCCCAGAGCAAAACGGAGGGCATTCCAAATCGTCCTGCTTACTCCGTGATCCGCCCTGCCGCGCTGGTCTCCAAGACCGGGTAGGCGGTGCGGGTGCAGCGCACGGCGCAGCGGGCGCGGCCGCCGGTGGTGCAGGTGAACAGGGTCAGGTCCCAGGCGTCCTCGTCGCTGGCCGTGATCATCTTGTCGATGTCGGTGGGCTGGATGGTCTCCACGTTGGTCACCTCATAGCTCCAGCGCTGGCCGTCCATGTCGGTAAAGTACACCTCGCTGCCCAGGGCCAGCCACTTGATGGGGCTGAAATGCTTGGCGTAGTTGTGGGCGCAGACCACCATGTTGTCGGCGTAGGTGGAGCCGGAGTAGCGGCCCGGGGCCACCTTGAGGCCGGCGTAGCTCCACTCGCTCATCACGGGCAGTTCCAGCCCGATGGACGGGACGGACAGGTAGCCGATATACTCCCAGCCGTCGATGTCGGTGACGGTCATCTCCTGCTCCGGGTCCAGCTCCGGCTGGACCACCGGCTCTTCGTCCTTCGTCTTGTCCTCCATGGTCTCGGTCAGGGTCTCTTCCAGCTTGCCCAGGGCGTCCTGGGAGGCCTTGTCGGCGCGGTTGGCGTCCCACTGGTTATAGCCCAGCAGGGCCAGCGCGCCCAGAATGAGCAGGATGCCCACGATCATGCAGGCGCGGCCGATCTTCTGCTTTGTGTTCATGCCAGCGTCTCCTTCCGGTCCAGCACCCAGCCGACGGCAAACAGCAGCACGCCGCTGCAGGCCATGAACGGGATGGGCCAGTTCAGCTGGCCGCTCTGGGGCAGTGCATTGCCGTCCGGGCGGCCCGGAGCCACCGGGTTATCCGGGGTGCCGGGGGCCACGGGGTTGTCCGGGGTGCCGGGGGCCACCGGGTTATCCGGCGTACCGGGCGACACCGGGCGGTTGGGGTCGTTGGGATTGACCGGCATGTCCGGGGTGTCGGGCTGGGTGGGCTTGTCCGGCTCCGAGGGCTTCTCCGGCTCGGACGGTTTGTCCGGTTTCGAAGGCTTGCTGGGAGTTTCCGGTTCGGGCGGGGTCACCTCCTGCGTGGGCGCGCCCACCTTGGGGGTGGCGTCCACGGTGTAGAGCCAGCCGCTTTCGTCCGCCATGGGCAGCGACACCAGGAAGGAATTGATGGCCTCGTAGCCCTTGGAGTTCTCGGTCTGCACCACGAGGTACAGGCCCAGCGGCAGCGCGTCAAAGGAGACGGTGCCCTGCTCGCTGATCTTATGGGTGGTGCCGACGGCGCGGGCGGGCAGCTTGGCTTCCAGCCTGGAAGCCAGCGTGCTGTCCGTCAGGTCGCCCAGCGCGATGCCGCAGCCCGTAAAGTCGGCGGTGTACACAAAGTGCAGGTCGCCGTTGGTGCGGGCCACGTCCGCCACCTTGTACACGGTGAGTGCGCCGCCCCGCAGGGGGACGTCGTTCTGGTGGTCGTACAGGGTCACGTCCATGCTGCCGGTGCGGCTCAGGTCGATGTTGGCGCTGGCCGCGGGGGCTGCCAGCGCGGGCAGTGCACAGCACACGGCCATGCACAGCGCCAGCAGAAGAGCGGCAAACCGGTTGTTTTTGTTTTGTTTCATGGCTGCTCACTCCTCCTCGTTCTGTTTCCGTCTGCGGACCAGCAGCAGGGCTGCTGCAGCGGCCAGTGCGCCGCCCAGCACCCCGAAGGGTGCCGTGCCCATGCCGCCGGTGGACGGCAGCTCGTAGCCGGTGTAGACGTAGTTCTGCACCGTGATATTGCCGGTCTGCACGCCGTTGTTGGAGATGTACACGTTCCAGTTTCCGGTGGTCTCTTCCTCCACCAGGTAGTGGTACGCATTGCCGTTCTTGTCCGTCAGGGGCAGCTTGTCCCCCGACTCGGACCAGGTCCAGTTGTTATCTGCGGTCAGGTCGGCTTCGGCAAACAACGTTTTGTCATTGTCGGTGTACTGCCAGACCTTGATGTGGATGCTGTTCACCGCCGGTTCCACCGGCTGGCGGGTATCGGCATCCAGCCAGAGCTTGCTGACGGTCAGGTTGCTGTAGCGGTTGGTATACTGGGCCGTGGTGGTCTGGGCGGCACTGCCCACCTGGACATCATCAAACTGGATGGTCTTTCCCTCGTCTATCACCGTCTCCTTGCCCGTAGCGGTATCAAAGGCCGTCTGGGGGGTCTCGTTGCTCTTGTGGAACAGCACATAGTGGGGGGTATCGTCCTTCTGGTAGTTCTGGGGTGCTTTGGTCTCCACGATCTTATACAGCAGGTCCGGCTTCAGGGTCTGTTCGCTGCCGTTTTCCAGCACCGTCAGGCTCACCTGGCCTTTTTCGTTGGTGGTGACGGTGCCGTTTACGCCGCCGCTCCAGCGCTGCCAATCCTTGGTTTGCAGATCATACTGCCAGATGGTAAACTCTGCTCCCTGCAATGCCACGCCGGAGTAATCGTCCACCTTGTGGAGCAGGAACTGTCCGGTGGAGGCCGTGGCGGCAGATGCATAGGTAAACTTGATGGAATCCGATTCGGTGGAGTCCCCATTGCCCAGCTTGACGGTGTTGTCCACGTTGTAATCCGCAGCAGCACTGCCCTGCTTTACATCACATTGGTACACCAGGATCATGGCGGTCTGGTTGGGGATTACCATGTGGAGCCAGCCCTCGCCATCTGCCGGCAGCACCTGGTACAGGCTGCGAGGCACTTCATCCCCTCGGGTCACGGTGTTGGTGGCTGCATCGTACTGGAAGTAATACAGCTTTACAGACGCCGGGTCTCCCCGGACAATGGCACCGTTCTGGGCCTTTACGTCGTCCCACAGCTCAATGGTCGGGGCCTTGTTGGCTTCCACCGACAGGTCCTTCCGGGCCGGGTTCACCACCACCTGGTACTCGATGCGGTCGGTTTTGCCATCCACCAGCTTTCCGGTCTTTTTCAGGGGGTCCACAGTCTTTTCCACCGTGGTGTGGAGGGTCTCGGTAAGCTCGCCCCATTGGGCCGTGTTGGTGTAGATCACCTGGCCCACCGAGGGGTTCTTCCAGCGGGGATCGTCGTCCACGCTCACCTTGTACAGAATGCGGAACTTGTGTTGTTTGTTCTTGCTCAGGTTGTAGTCGCGGATGGTAATGGTCAGCTGCCGGGTGGCTTTCTCGTAGGCCACAGTGGCAGCGGCACCCTTCAACTCGCTGATCTTATCCGGGGCCCCTTCGTCCATGCCGATCGTCACCCAGTCGGTCTTGAACTTGGTGTTTTCCGGCAGGGTATCGGTGATGACGATGTCGGCATCATCCTCGGCAGCGGTCTGCACCACCAGCTGGTAGTGGAGGTTATTGCCGTCGAGTTTACTGTACTGGTAGGTCTGGTCTCCGCTTTGGTAACCAGATTCGTCCTGATCGCTGTTCGCCGACACCCGTTTTTCAAAGCTCTTGTAACTGTGGTAGGTGTCCTCTGCCTCAGCCCTCTGAGAGCTGCCTTGGATGCTGACGCTGTTTTTGTAAGTCCATTTCTCTCCGGTGGGCACATTGCGCTGATCCTCGTGGGTAGGGAGGTCCTTTACCTCCACACGCCGCACCGGGTTGCCATCTGCCTTGTTTATCTGGATGGTAAAGCTCCGCACCCAGGTGGAGGGGTCGTTGGCAGTCACCGTGCCGCCGGTGCCGTCGGCACCGCTGTAATAGGTGACGGCGGTAATGACCCCGGCGTCCTTGGCCTCAGCATAGTTCATGGTGCCACCGTCGTGGAGGGTCAGGGTCAGGCCCTCTTCCAAAGCCTTCTCCAGCTCTGCGGCGTAGGCGTAGTGGGTGTCACTCTGGGTCTGGCCGCTTTCGTTCACAGCATCCTGGAGGGTCTCCACCAGGGTAAAGCTGCTTTCGCCGGCCGCATTGGCGGCAGAGATATCCCATTTGGCCAGGCCCTTGCTGCTGCTGGACAGCTGCTTGCTCAGGGTCCAAGCTCCCTGCCCGATGTTCACGGTATCCGAGGCCTCAAAGGTGTGTTTGCTCTTGGTCTCGATCTGTGCTGTGTTGGTCACCGAGCCGCCGCCCAGGGGGGTGGTGGTCTCAAAGGTGATGGTCAGCTCCGTCCCCGTGAAACTCTCCGGGATGGTATAGCCATTTTGCCGGAATTTCTCTGCCGATATCGTGGTGTTGCCTACTTTTACATCCCCTACGATTTTCACACTGTCTGGCAAGGCATCTGTGATCTTGCAGCCCTGCAGCATATAGGACCCCAGGAAAGAATGGGGTACCTTTACAGTGATCGTCCACTGGATGTGGCCTGTCTTGGGGTCGTACTGGCCGTTCTTCTCAATGCGAGGGGTTTTACATGTGTAGTATGCTTCAGCCTTCTTTTCCTCCCTGTCCCCTGCCTTCGCTGTTGCCGTATTGAAGATCATACCGACACCGTTGGGCATCTTGTCAAAGTCCGCATAGTTCCGCTGAACGTCATAGTACCAGATGTACTTTTCTTCGATCTCCAACGCCGGCAGCGGATCAAGGACCACCTGGGGGTTGCCGTTGCTGTCCTCCTGGATCTTGCAGTCGGGGAACGGCAGGATCTCCGTTTTTGTACCCGAAGCGTCCTCCTTGTAAAGTTTAAAGGAGTTTTTCAGGTAGGTGCCGCCCTTCAGGTAATCACCAGCACTGATTCCACTCTGATTCGTGTTCAGGGTATCCGTAAGGGTCACCGGGTCTTTGGTACCGTTGGTGGTCTCCACCGTCACCATATAATGGTTTATGAAGGTGCCACTTTCCGGATGATTTTCAAAGGCACTCCAATAGCCGGTGTACCCTTTACTGATCTTTATATCTGCCGTTTTCTTCTTGATGGTCAGAGTAAAGCCATCTTTAAAGGTAATGTTTTTGTCATTTGCAAAATCATCTGCCCATACTTTCCGGGAGAACTGGAAGGTTCCGGTAAACTCCCGGTTGCCGCTGGCATCCAAACCGGTGAACTTATCACTTTTGTCAAAGGTCAGCTTTGCCAGGCCGTCGGTGTCGATGGTATAGGTGCCAATGACCTTGTTGTTGTCGGTCTCGTCCTTGATATTGCCGGAGGTGGGCTGCTTGGGCTTCATGGCATCCGGCAGCTGGTAGCACAGGGTCCGCCGGTCCGGCGTCAAGGTGCCCGCAGGCAGCTTGTAGGTCATGGTGACCTGCACGTTGGTACCGCTTTCCACTTCATTCCCCATCAGGGTCTCCCAGGAGCCATTGACCTTCTTCTCGAACGCTATCTTAGTGATCCAGGTGGGGTCCAGCATCACCTCCGTATCGGCAGTTTCTGCCAGCAGTGCCGGGGCATCGGGGTCCTGCTGCCGGGCCTCACCGACCCATTCCACCGTAGCCCCAAAGCCATCCTCATCTTCCAGCAGCGCATAGCTGCCGTCCAGCTCCTCCTGGGAGCCTGCCGGGTCCTCCGGGGCCACAGCGGTGGTCTCGGCGGCATAGGCGCCGGTCACCGAGATGACACTGGTCACGTCGGACATGGCAGCGGGCACCTCGGCCACCTTGCCGTCCACGTTGCCGGAGATCACGGTCAGGGTCCCGGCGTCGGGGTCCACGGCGGACACGACGCCCACCGTCTCGGTGGTCACGGTGCGGGTGTCCACCTGCGGCTCGGAAGCCGTGAGCTGAGCGGCGGTGTCGGGGTCCTCGTCCAGGTCCAGCAGGGCGATGCCATAGGAGCTCTCGTCCACGGCCACCTGCTCGGTGGTGAGGGTGTTGTAGATGACGATATCGCCGGGCCTTGCGGTGGAGCCGTCGGCGTCGGTGAGCCACTGGGAGCCGCGCAGGTCACTGTGCAGGGCCATCACGCCCGCACGCTGGGGCACCACCGTCTGGGGCACACCCGCAAAGTGCAGGCAGTAGGACAGGAACATCACGTCCCAGGCGCCGTAGGGGTTGCCGTACCAGGCACCATAGCGGGAGTAGCCGCGCAGCACCTGCTGGTCCTCCACATCCAGCTTGAAGTTCTTGTCGCTCTGCTGGTAGTCCAACTGGGACTTTGCCACGGTGAGCAGGTCCTCGGCCCAGTTGCCGTTCAGGGCCACGTTGGCCGCGGCCTGCCATTCCTCGGCAGTCTCCACGTCGGCCTGGGTATCGGCCAGGCACTCCACGGTGTGGTGGTGCTCCGGGATGGTGCACACCAGCTCCTCGGTGTAGCAGGCGTCGGTGTGGTGATGCAGCACCGGCTCCTCCGGGGTGGTCTCGGCCGGCTCAGGGGGCAAGTCCACCACGGGGCGGGTGGCAGGCATTTCCTGATAGGCGGGGTTGGGCTCCTCCACCAGTTCGCCCTCGTCCAGGCCGCACACCAGCTCATACTCGGTGGTGTAGCAGCTGTCGTCGTGGATATGCTCGAACTCGCCGCAGATGAGCGCACCGTACTCGTCAAAGCAGTCGTCGGTGTGCTCGTGCTCTTCCTGATAGCAGGTCAGCACCCGGTGCTCCTCGTAGCAGGCATCGGTGTGCTCATGGGGCACCCAGATGGTCTCCGGCTCGGTCTGCACCGGCTCTTCCGGCTCTTCCGGCTCGGCCGCGCTGTAGGCGGACACCGGATCGGCGCTGCTGTCCGAAGAGGTGACGGGCGTTTCCGGCTCGCCCTCCTCGTAACCGCAGGTGAGCACTTTTTCGTAGCAGGCCGCCGTGTGCTGGTGCTCCTCGTAGCCGCAGTGGTAGTCGGCAGTCATGGAGATGCCCACCCCATGGAGCTGCCAGTTGACGAACAGGGTGGTGAGCAGGGCCAGCACCAGCATCATGGCCACATAGCGCCGGGCCTGTACATGCTGCCTGCGGAACCGCTCGGTCAACCCGTTGATGATATCCTTCATAGTAAACACGTCCTCTTGGTTCGCTCTGTGCCCTGGCAGCCGCACACCGCTGCAGGCCCACAGAAGGGTCCGTTTATCATTTGTGCAACAAAAGCGTCACAAAATTTTCGATACACTGTCATTATACCATTTTAAGGCGTTCGTTTCAACTCAGGGGCGTGCTTTTCCGGCAATAGAATGCACACGATGCGCACCATGCAAGGGGTCAGGGGCAGCCACAGCACCGTGCAGCCCAGATTGAACAGGGTGTGGGCGTTGGCGATCTGCCGGGCCAGCACGGCGCTCTCCGGCCCGTGGGGCGAGACCAGCCGCACCAGCGCGGTGAACTGGGGCAGCAGCAGCCAGCACACCGCCGCCCCGGACAGGTTGAACAGGGCGTGGGCCGCCGCCAGACGTTTGGCGTCCCGGCTCTGCCCCACCGATGCCAGCACCGCCGTGACGGTGGTGCCGATGTTGTCCCCCAGCAGCACCGGGATGGCTCCCGCAAGGCCCAGCAGGCACCCGCCGTCCGGCCCGGGGCGGGCGGCTACCTGCTGCAGCACCGCAATGGTGGCGGAGCTGCTCTGCACGGCAAGGGTCATGCCCAGCCCTGCCAGCAGGCCCAGGCCGGGGCGATGCCGCACCTGAGCCATCCACTGCCGGAACACCGGCCCTGCTGCCAACGGCTCCATGGCCTCGGCCATGACCGCGATGCCCTCAAACAGCAGGCCGAACGCAAACAGCGCCTGCCCGCCTGCGTGCAGACGCCCGCGCCCCGCGAACCAGAGCAGCAGCCCCGCCACCAGCAGCAGATACCGGGCATCCTCCAGCCGGAAGGCCAGCAATTGCGCGGTGACCGTGGTGCCGATGTTGGCTCCGAACACCACCGGCACGGCCCGCTGCAGGGTCAGCAGCCCGGCCCCCACAAGGCCCAGCACCAGCACCGTGACCGCCGAGCTGCTCTGCACCACCGCCGTGACCGCCGCCCCCGTGAGCACCCCGGCCAGCGGGTGGGCCGTGAGCCGGGCAAGGGCCTGCCGCAGGGTGTCCCCCGCCGCCTGCTGCAAAGCGTCCGTGAGGGTGTCCATACTGTATAAGAAAAGTGCCGCCCCGCCGAACAATTGCAGGATCATCCACAAACGCTGTTCCATGCCCGATGCCCCCTTTGCTTTATGTGTATGCGGGACACAAACGTTTGTGAACTTTTGTGAAACAATCCCTGCAGGGGGTTGCAATCCGGCCTGCAAAAGCCTATTATTATCAAGCGTTAACAGTTAACAGCTGTTAAGCAATTTTTGAGAGGAGGGATCGCGTGTCTGAGGAATCCACGTTGAGTTTCCGTGGGCTTTGCCGCTACATCCACCGGCTGAGCAAAGCATCCAAGGCCGGCATGAAGGCCGCTCTGGCCGACTGCCCCAAGCGCCACTTTCCCATGCTGGAAGGGCTGCTGGGCTGCATTCGGCTCCATGGACAGGACGGTGCCGTTTATATCTCCGATCTTGTTCAGGAGCTTCATCAACCGCTTCCTGCCATTTCCCGCACGGTGCGGCAGATGGAGCAGGACGGCCTTGTGGAACGCTTTGCCGACCCTGCCGACCGCCGCAAGACGCTGGTGCGTTTCACGCCCAAGGGATACGAGGCCTGCCGACAGTGCGAGGCTGCTCTTGGGGACTACTTTTCCAGTGTCATGGCCCGGCTGGAGCCGGAACAGCTGGCCCAGATGGAAGCGCTGCGCGGCGCGCTGATGGAAGCCATTCTTGCGGAAAACGCTGCGCGTACCACCAAACCGAAGGGAGAACCAAACCATGACAAAGATCTTTAAGCAGTTGGCCCGTCACTGGGCCGTCTGCCTCGTGGTGTTCGCACTGCTGTTCGTGCAGGCGTACTGCGATCTGTCGCTGCCGGACTACACCAGCAAGATCGTGGACACCGGCATCCAGCAGGGCGGCATTGAAAGCCCCCTGCCCGACACCGTGCGGCAGAGCACCCTGGATGCCCTCTCGCTGCTGATGCGCGAGGAGGACGCCGCTGCCTTCCAGAACGCCTACACCGCCGACGGCGATGTGCTGCGCCTGCGCAGCGACCTGACCGCCGACGAGCGCACTGCGCTGGAAGAGGCTGTGACCACGCCGGACATCGTGCTGTATCTGGCAGCCGCTCAGGCAGCCAACACCCCCGCCGGGCAGACCGGCATGGGCATGACCGGCCTTGCGGACCTGCAGGCCTCCGGTGCCGACCGCAATCCCGACACGGAAACCGAGACTGCGGCCCCCACGGCGGAGGACCTGGACACCGTGTGCGGCCAGTTTGCCGCCATGAGCCAGATGCCCGGCTTCAGCCGCGACGCCGTGCAGCAGCAGCTGACCGGTGCCATCGGCCAGCTGGACGACACCGTGGTGGAGAACCTGAAGAGCCAGGCTCTGCTGCTGGTGGGGCTGGAATACGAGGCCCAGGGCATTGCCCACGCTGTGCAGATGCACTATTTATATAAGGTAGGCGGCCAGATGCTGGCCCTGACCCTGCTGATGGTGGCCGTGTCCATCGCGGTGGGCTTCCTGGCCTCCCGGGTGTCCGCCGCCATCGGCCGCGACCTGCGCCGCGAGACCTTCTCCAGCGTCATCCACTTCTCCAATGCGGAGATCGAGAACTTTTCCACCGCGTCCCTCATCACCCGCACCACCAACGACATCCAGCAGGTGCAGTTCGTCTGCGTCATGCTGCTGCGCATGGTGGCCTATGCGCCCATTCTGGGCATCGGCGGTGTGCTGCACGTCATCGGCAGCTCTTCGGGCCTGTCCTGGATCGTGGTGCTGGACGTGGCTGCGCTGCTGCTGCTCATCCTCTTCCTGATGAGCGTAGCCATGCCCAAGTTCAAGATCATGCAGACGCTGGTGGACCGGCTGAACCTCGTCAGCCGCGAGATCCTCACCGGCATCATGCCGGTGCGTGCCTTCAGCCGCGAACAATTTGAGGAACAGCGCTTCGACAAGGCCAACAAGGACCTGATGGGCACCCAGCTGTTCACCAACCGCGCCATGGTGGCCATGATGCCCTTTATGACCCTGATCATGAACGGCACCAGCCTGCTCATCGTCTGGTTCGGCGGCAAGGCCATGGATGCCGGAAATATGCAGGTGGGCGAGATGATCGCATTCATCACCTACACCATGCAGATCGTCATGTCCTTCCTGATGCTGGCCATGGTGGCCGTCATGCTGCCCCGTGCCGGTGTGGCCGCAGACCGCATCGACGAGGTCATCCGCACCAAGGCCACCATCCACGACCCGGACGAAGCCGACGCCAAGGCCGCAAAGGAGCACAAGAACTGGCAGGGCGTGGTGGAGTTCCACGACGTGAGCTTCCGCTTCCCCGGTGCCGACAGCGACGCACTGGAGCACATCAGCTTTACCGCAAAGCCCGGCGAGACCACTGCCATCATCGGCTCCACCGGCTGCGGCAAGTCCACCCTGCTCAACCTGATCCCCCGCTTTTACGATGTGACCGGTGGCAGGGTGACCGTGGACGGCATTGACGTGCGCGAGATGTCACAGGCACAGCTGCACGACCTGCTGGGCTATGTGCCCCAGAAGGGGGTGCTGTTCAGCGGCACCATCGACAGCAACCTGAAGTTCGGCGGGGACCACATCACCGACGCCGCCGTGAAAAAGGCCGCTGCCATCGCACAGGCCACTGAGTTCATCGACGCAAAGCCGGAGGGCTACGCAAGCCCCATCGCCCAGGGCGGTTCCAACGTGTCCGGCGGCCAGAAACAGCGCCTGTCCATTGCCCGTGCCATTGCCAAGGACCCCAAAATTTATCTGTTTGACGACAGTTTCTCGGCCCTGGACTACAAGACCGACGTGGCCCTGCGCCGCGCCCTGAAGGCCCAGACCGACAACGCCACCGTCATCATCGTGGCACAGCGCATCTCCACCGTGCTGCACGCAAACCAGATCCTGGTGCTGGACGAGGGCCGTCTGGTGGGCAAGGGCACCCATGCCCAGCTCATGGCCAGCTGCCCGGAGTATCAGGAGATCGCCCGCAGCCAGCTGAGCCAGAAAGAGCTTGACCTGGGCATTCTGAATACGGAAAAGGAGGGTGTGTGATATGCCAAGACCCGGACGCATGACCACCGAGCGCGCCAAGGACTTCAAGGGCACGCTGCGGCAGCTTCTCCAGACCATGAGCCACTACAAACTGCCGCTCATCACGGCCATTGTCTTTGCCATTCTGTCCACCATCTTCAACATTGCCGGCCCCAAGGTGCTGGCCAAAGCCACCACGGCCCTTGCCACCGGCTGGGTCGCCAAGCTCCGCGGCACCGGCAGCATCGACTTTGTGTATATCGGCCGGGTGCTGCTGTTTTTGCTGGGCATGTACCTGCTGAGCAGCGCCTTCAGCTTTATCCAGGGCTGGCTGATGACCGGCCTTTCCCAGAAAGTCTGCTATGACTTCCGCTGCCAGATCAGCCAGAAGATCGACCGCCTGCCCCTGGCCTACTTTGAAAAGCGCACCGTGGGCGAGGTGCTGTCCCGCATCACCAACGATGTGGACACCCTGGGCCAGAGCCTGAACCAGAGCATCACCCAGCTCATCACCAGCGTGACCACCATGATCGGCGTGCTGATCATGATGCTGTCCATCAGCCCCCGCATGACCCTCATCGCCCTGCTGATCCTGCCGGTCTCCCTGGCCTTGGTGCTGCTGGTGGTCAGGTTCAGCCAGAAGTACTTCAAGGCTCAGCAGGCCACCCTGGGCGTGGTGAACGGCCAGGTGGAAGAGGTCTATGCCGGCCACAACGTGGTCAAGGCCTTCAACCGCGAGGCCGTGGTGCTGAACGACTTCAACGCCGCCAACGACAAGCTGTACGAATCCGCCTGGAAGAGCCAGTTCCTCTCGGGCCTGATGATGCCCATCATGAACTTTGTGGGCAACCTGGGCTATGTGGCGGTGGCCATCGTGGGCAGCATCTTTGCCGCCAACGGCACCATCACCATCGGCGACATCCAGGCCTTCATCCAGTACGTCAAGAACTTCACCCAGCCCATCCAGCAGCTGTCGCAGGTGTCCAACATGCTGCAGAGCATGGCCGCTGCCGCCGAGCGGGTGTTCGAGTTCCTGAACGAGCCGGAAGAGGACCAGACCGCCGACCCGGCCCGCCGGGCAGACCCCGCCTGCATCGACGGTCAGGTGACCTTCGACCATGTGCGCTTTGGCTACACCCCGGACAAGACCATCATCCACGACTTCAGCTGTACGGTGAAGCCCGGCCAGAAGGTGGCCATCGTCGGCCCCACCGGCGCGGGCAAGACCACCATGGTCAAGCTGCTCATGCGCTTCTACGATGTGGACGCCGGTTCCATCACCCTGAACGGCCACGACGTGCGCGACTTTGACCGCAGCGCTCTGCGCGAGGGCTTTGGCATGGTGCTGCAGGACACCTGGCTGTTCAAGGGCACCATCCTGGAGAACATCCGCTACGGCCGTCTGGACGCCACCGACGAGGAGGTCATTGCCGCCGCAAAGGCTGCCAACGCCGACCACTTCATCCGCACCCTGCCCGGCGGCTACCAGATGGAGCTGAACGAGGACGCTTCCAACGTCAGTCAGGGCCAGAAGCAGCTGCTCACCATCGCCCGCACCATTCTGGCAGATAACCGCATCCTGATTTTGGACGAGGCCACCAGCAGTGTGGACACCCGCACCGAGCAGCGCATCCAGACCGCCATGGACCGCCTGATGGAGGGCCGCACCAGCTTTGTCATCGCCCACCGCCTGTCCACCATCAAGGACGCCGACCTCATCTTGGTGATGCGGGACGGCGACATCGTGGAGCAGGGCACCCACGACCAGCTGCTGGCCGCCGGCGGCTTCTACGCCGACCTGTACAACAGCCAGTTCGAGGACGTGGTGGAGTAAAGCACCTGTCATCGCGTTATAACTGCAAAAAGAGCACCTGTCGCCTTTGTAGGGCAACAGGTGCTCTGTTTTTATTCCTCCACCGGTTCCAGCTTCATGCCGAACAATTTTTCAGAGAGCAGGGGCAGCAGGTGCTGTAACTGACGCACATATTCCTCCACCACCGGATCAGGCTCCGCTTTTGTAACGATACCAAACCGCATTCCCTTGTTCCAATCCAGAACAAACACCTGCTCAAGATTCGGTCTGCGGTAGTACACCGCCGGGGTCAGCATCAGGCTTGGCAGCTTATACTGCACACTTTTTACGCCGCGGATGATCTCTGCCCGCCGCCTCGAAGCCTCGTGCAGCAATGCCGTCTCATACAGTGATTGCTCCGGTGTTCCAGCAAACATCCACCGATATTTTACCGCCTGCTCCAATGGAATGTGTCCGCGGGGCACCTCTGGCGGCGTATGGAACGGGATGCCGATCTCCGGCATATAAACTGCCGGGTAAAAATGCAGACCTCGTGCTGCGATCTCCGCACACTCGATCTGCAGCGAAAGATCGATCTCACCGTTTAGCAGTGCACGACCGATATCCTTTCGGTTGGCACAGCTGTACATCAAGGGGGAAAAGCGGGTGCTCAGCTCTTCTGTGACGGCAAACAGGTCAAACCCCAGCATCTGCAGCGGCATATTCTGATGCCCGATCAGCAGATGCCGTTTGGGCGGGTTTGCATTCAGTTCCGCTGCCTGCGCACAGTTTACTGCATCCTCGTATAATTCCAGCAGCTGCTTTGCCTTTGGATAAAATTCCCATCCTGCCGGAGTCAGCACCACCCGGCGCTGCGCGTGCTGAAACAGCTGGACTTTCAGCTGTGCCTCCAACGCACGGATCTGCTGAGACAGCGCAGATTGTGACAAAAACAGCGCATCTGCCGCCTCCGAAAAACTATCCAGTTCCACGATCCTCACAAATCCCTGCAATGCATTCAAGCTCATGGGGTTGCTCCTTTTGCAATAAATAAGTTTTGCTTCATTATAATATAATTTATTTGAATTGTAAAACCCCTCCGCCGTCGCTATACTTGTTAAAGATTCCGCAATCCCTGTGCATTGCGGAAGGACAAAGAAGAATTGAAACAATGAAGAGAAAGAGAGCATACCTATGAACAAGATCTCCCGCAAAGGCTTTCTGAAGATCGCCGCTGCCGCCGCCATGAGCGGTGTCACCGCCGGTGCTCTGGCTGCCTGCAATGCAGCCTCCGGCTCCACCTCCACCGCTGCTTCCGGCAGCGCTGCCGCTTCCGGTGCAACCGGCACCTACATCCCCGGCACCTATGAGGGCACTGCCGAGGGCATCTCCTCCACCGTCAAGGTCACCATGACCTTCTCTGAGAACGCTGTCACCGACGTTGTAGTTGACACCTCTGGTGAGACCGCATCCTACGGTGCTGCTGCCGCAGATGAGCTGCGCGAGCAGTTGATCGCTGCAGGTTCTGCCGAGATCGACGGCGTTTCCGGTTCCACCGTCACCTCCAAGGCTGTCATGAAAGCTGCCCAGAATTGCTATGCACAGGCAAAGGGCGAGGCTGTTGTCACCAGCGTACAGCTGCCCACCGGTGATGACACCGATTGGCTCGGCAAAGAACCTGACATCGACGAAGCTGCCATCACAGAGACCTGGGACACCGACATCGTCATTGTTGGCGCAGGCAACGGCGGCATGTGTGCCGCTGCTTTTGCCGCCAAGAACGGACTGAACTTCCGCATCATCGAGCAGAACGCCGCCGTTATGGACACCCGCCACTGGTATGGCACCATCGACAGCAGCGAAGCACAGAAGCAGGGCGTTCCCCCGGTGGACCGTGCCGAGCTGCTGAGCGAGATCTCCCGTTCTATGGGCGGCCGCTGCGACCAGCGTGTGGTCAAGACCTGGATCAACGAGTCTGCCGCCATGCATGACTTCGTTGCCAGCATCCTGGAAAACGAACCTTATAACTATGTGTGCAACCTGACCTCCGGCGATGAAGCCAAGTGGCCGGATGACACCCAGGTGAGCCAGACCAAATTTATGTTCCCCGTGCAGCAGGTAGACTACCGCGCCGGTGAAAAGCCCCGCAACGTGGTATTCCAGGAGTACATTGAGAGCCTCGGCTACGGCGTTGACTTCAACACCGGTCTGGCCAAGCTGGAAAAGGACGCAGACGGCCGCATTACCGGTGTGATCGCACAGAATACTGAGGATGGTCACTTCATCCGCATCCATGCAGCCAAGGGCGTTCTGCTGGCCTGCGGCGGCTATGCCGGCAACCCCTACATGATGGAGCAGCTGGACCCGCTGGGCACCAGTGTGACCACTGCCTGCTCCTATACGCCTGCCGACAAGGGTTACGGCATCCGTGCCGCGATCTGGGCAGGTGCACATCTGGATGCAGAGCCCGCTCCCGTCCTGTTCGACCGCGGCCTTGTGGCCCCCGGCGTGGATGCCGGCTATGTGGATGCCCCCTCTGCCTTTGGCGGCAAGGCCTTCCCCGGCACTGTGGGTCAGTACAACCCCGGCAGCCAGCCCTTCCTGAAGGTCAACCGCCATGGCGAACGCTTTATGAATGAGAGTCAGGAGTACGACAACGCCTCCCATGCTTCCTTCCAGCAGCCGGGTCATGTTTATGCCATGATCCACGATGCAAACTACTTTGAGGATGTTACCCGCTTCCACACCATCGGCTGCTCTGCCATAACCCGTCTGATTCCCGGCGGCATGGAAAAGAAGCTGGAACAGTACGCCGAAGAAGGCCTGATCATGAAGGCGGACACCATTGAAGAGCTCGCCGACAAGATGGGCTTTACCGGTGCCGACAAGGACAACTTTGTAGCCACCGTTGCCCGCTACAACGAGCTGTACGACAAGCAGAACGACGAGGACTTCGGCAAGCCTGCAAGCCGTTTGAGCGCCATCCGCACCGCTCCCTTCTACGGCTGCTGGCTGGGTGCCTCTCTGCTGTGCAGTATGCAGGGCATCTCCATCACCGAGAACTGCCAGGCCAAGGACAGCAACAATGAGCCGATCCCCGGTCTGTATATCACCGGTGATATGTCCGGCAGCTTCTTCCAGAACAACTATCCCTGCGTCATGGGCGGTACTGCCTGCGGTCGTACCATGACCTTTGCCATTAAATCCATCAAGCAGATGGCAGGCCTGGAGAACGCCTGATAAGGCGCAGTTCTCCCGCATAAATCCAACATTTCTTTTTTTCTTCTTTTTCATGTGAAGAGGGGCGGTCCCGGTCGGGGCTGCCCCTCTTTGCTGTTTTGCCCCGCACGCCCCCTACACAAATGCCTGCGATTGTGCTATGATAGAGCTGAGCAGCCGGTTTGCCGCAAGCAACCGGCAAAGCATCGAGGTGTATTGTACAATGTCTGAACTTCTTGAGACGCTGCGGCAGGAGGGCGTGGACCCGGCCCTGCTTTCTGCGGTGCAGGAATACCGTGCCGCCCATCCGCTGGACGCTGCGCTGCGGCCCCGCATCCCGGCCCCGGCCTTTACCTACTACGGCAAAGAGGTGTGGGAGCAGGCGCTGGCCGCCCTGCTCTGCGGCGAAAACCTGCTGCTGGCGGGCGGCAAGGCCACCGGCAAGAACGTGCTGGCCGAGAACCTCTCCGCCGCCTTCGGCCGCCCCGCGTGGGACATCTCGTTCCATGTGAACATGGACGCGGCCTCCCTCATCGGCATGGACACCTTTGCCGACGGACGGGTGGAGTTCCGCCCCGGACCGGTGTACCGCTGCGCCCAGTGCGGCGGCTTTGGCGTGCTGGACGAGATCAACATGGCCAAGAACGAGGCGCTGGCCGTGCTGCACGCAGTGCTGGACTTCCGCCGCGCCATTGACGTGCCCGGCTACGACCGCATCCCGCTGGCCGAGGAGACCCGCTTCATCGCCACCATGAACTACGGCTACGCCGGTACCCGGGAGCTGAACGAGGCCCTGACCTCCCGCTTCGTGGTCATCCAGATGCCCACCATCACCCAGGACAACCTGGAAAAGCTGCTGCGGGCACAGTTCCCGGATCTTGCCGCGAAGTACGCCCACCAGTTCGCCCTGCTGTTCCTCGACTTGCAGAAAAAGTGCGACAGTGCGGAAATTTCCACCAAGGCACTGGACCTGCGCGGCATGCTGGACGCGCTGCGCCTGATCCGCCGCGGCATCCCCGCAGGGGCCGCGCTGGACATGGGCATCACCAACAAGGCCTTTGACAGCTACGAGCAGGGCCTGATCCGCGACGTGATCGCGGCCCGCATCCCGGCCAAACTGGATGCGGCCAAGCTGTTTGCCTGATGGAAGCCCAGAGCTACACCGCACAGGAGCGGCGGGCAGCCAATCAGGTCTGGGCGGCTGCGGGCGCCTATGGCTTTGAGCCGCTGTTTCTGGCCCACAACACCGACGGCACGGTGGATTTTTACATGAACACCATCGTGGGCCTTGTGCACAAATATTACGGTGACAAGTTGATAAACAGCATCTTCGACCGCTGGGCGGGCGATCTGCGGCAGGCCATGCTGGACGATCTGGCGTGGCTCTACCTCGAAAACGCGGCCTACCGGCTGGAGCTGCCCCACCGCCCGGTGCTGGAAGCGCTGCGCTCTTCTCACGCCGACTACTTTTTTGCCATCCAGTACAAACTTTCCCGGCAGGAGTGGATGGCCAGGAACCAGCTGGTGTACACCATGCAGGCGGCCCGCTGGCGCAGCGTGCTGGGGCGCAATCTGCCCGTGATGACCCCCTACGAGAGCGGGTTGTTCCGGGCGCTGGCCCCGGACACCGCCCCGCAGCCGGACCAATTGCAGGACGCCCTGCTGGCCGTGTACGCAACGTTTGACCTCTTCGACGGCACCGTGCATCCGAAAGCGGCGCTGCACCTGCATCTGGACGGCCTGCTGGCCACCCTTGCCACCAAGGCCCTGCCCACCCAGATGATCAAGACCGACCGAGTGACCGTGGAGCACTCCAACGCCGTGGACGCCGCCGGCAGCGGCCCCAGCGTGGACAAACGGCAGGCCCACATCACCCTGAAGCAGAACGCCGCGCAGGACCGCGCCTACATCGAGAGCTGCTTCGGCCGCTCCCTCTACCCGCCGGAGCGGCTGCGCAAGGCCGAACAGGAGCTGTGCACCGGGGTGCATCTGGGGTGCCATTTGTGGTTCAGCGCGGGCGTGCCCAGCCCGGAACAGGCCCCCACCCCGGAGGCCCGGCATCTGGCCGAACAGGCCGAGCTGCAGGCCGACCGCAACCGCGCCTACTACGCCAAAAATCAGGAGCTGCGCCGCAGCGTGGTGCTGCGGCTCACCGAACAGATCCGCAACTGCATTCTGGTGCATCAGCAGCCCAACGCGCGGGTGGCCCGCAGCGGCAATGTGGACCCCGGGCGGGTGTGGCGCGCCCCGCTTTTGAACGATGACCGGGTGTTTTTGTGCGCCGAAGAGGAAAATCACCCCGCCTTTACGGTGGACCTGCTGCTGGACGCTTCCGCCTCCCGCCTGCACTGTCAGGAGGTCATCGCGGCGCAGGGGTCCATTCTGGCCGAGAGTCTGGCCAACTGCGGCATCCCGGTGCGGGTGAGTGCCTTCAGCAGCCTGCGGGGCTACACCGTGCTGCGGGTGCTCAAAGACTTTGCCGACAAGAACCGCCAGAACATCAACCGGTATTTTGCCTCCGGCTGGAACCGCGACGGCCTGGCCCTGCTGGCGGCGGGCGATCTGCTGGACTTTGCCCCCGGCCCCGCCCCGCGGCACCTGCTCATCCTGCTGACCGACGCTTCCCCCAACGACAGCCGCCGCATCCCGCCCAGCCCGGAAAACCCGCTGGGCTGCGGCTACGAGGACGCCGCCGGTGTGGCCGACGCGGCCGCCCAGGTGCGCGTGCTGCAGCGCAAGGGCATCCGGGTGTCGGCAGTGTTCATGGGCGAGGACCGCTCCGCCGCCGACGCTGCCCGCATCTATGGTAAAAATATGGCCCGCATCCGCGGCATGGACCAGCTGGCCCGCGCCGCCGGCCGCCTGATCCAGAACGAGATCCGGGAGCTGGGAGATTGAGAGATTGCCTTCCCCTTTTGGGGGAAGGCTTTTTTGTTGTCCGGCGCACAACCGCTTCGGGCATTTTACAACCAACCGTCGCGTTGTATTTTGGAGCAGTTCCGGGGTGTTCGCAAAAATCCGGTTGTTTTTGCAAACTTTTAGTTGTTTTTTGTCGCAGTTTATGCTATACTATGTTCAGACGAACCACAGGAACACGCGATGTCCCCCGCAGTGCACGGCGGCGGCCCGCGTTGGAAGTCCTTTGAATACAACACTTTGCTGTCAGTCGAACCATTCAGGGAGGAACGTATCATGGATGCCAACCGCTACTTTACCGCCATGCACAACGCCATGTCATCCCGTCTGCCGGGGGCGCAGCTTCTGGCCGCCGTGCGCCTGCAGGATCTCTGCGGCAACGACGCCTACCTGGAAGTCCGGCGGATGCCCGGGGAGCACTGCGCCACCGTGTGTTACTCCACGATGGGCCGCAGAGGACTGAACTTCCAGCTGTTCCGCAAGGGGTGGATGCTCTGCCACAACGAGAGCGGCCAGCTCACCGGGCAGTTTCCCGCCAAGGCCGAGAGCCTGCTGGAGGACACCGACTTCCACGCCTGCTGCCGCGAGGACCGGCTGGACGCTGCCCGCACCGACCGCATGGTGCAGGAGCTGGAAACGCTGGCGGGCACGGACTGCGATCTGCCTTTGCCCCGTGACGCCCGCACCGGGGCCGTCATCACGGTGGACAGCTTTGTGGGCCGGGGTGCCCACTGGAGCTACAGCACCCTGAGCAAGGCCCCCTGCCTGCCGGTGGCCGCCATCCTGTACTGGCTGGCCGACAGTCTGGCCGGAGCCGAGCGCCGCACCCTGCAGGCCGACCCGGAGGCCGCCCGGCTGGCCGCACAGTGGCAGAGCGGCACGGTGGAGATGTTCTTCCACCCGGCCGTACCGGCTGCCGCCCAGCTGCAGACGCAGCCCCAGACCCCGCCGGTGAGCCGTCCGGCACGCCCGGCCCCCACCTGCGCCCGCACCAAAAGCTGGCAGAGCATTCTGGCCGTCATGGCGAGCATGTGAGAGAACTCCTTCCGTCACGCCTACGGCGTGCCACCTCCCTCAGTGAGGGAGGCTTTTGGTGCAGCCGGTAAGCTGACCGCTACAGGATAAGGCTCCCTCCTTGAGGGAGCTGGCAATGCCGTCAGGCATTGACTGAGGGAGTTTTCACAAGCAGAAAAAAAGGCTCCCCCTTGCGGGAGAGCCTTTCTATGATAAATTCTTATTCCAGATAGGGGTCCAGCAGCTTGTCCACGGTCTGGCTGCGCTTGGGCGCGGGCTTTTTCACCACGCGGCCCCGGCAGGCCACCAGCTCCAGATGCTGCAGCGCCCGCAGGTCATCCAGCGGGTTCTGACGGGTGACGATGAGGTCCTCGCTCTTGCCCACTTCCAGCGAGCCGGTCACGTCCCCTACCCCGGCCAGCCGGGCGTTGCGCAGGGTGGCGGTGTACAGGGCAAACTGGTTGCTCACGCCGCAATACTTGTGGAAGTAGCACAGCTCCCGCCAGAAGTCGTACTGGGTGATGTAAGGGCAGCCCACGTCGTTGCCAAGGCCCACCGGGATGCCGTTGGCCAGCGCCGTTTTGGCGCTTTCCACGATGCCGTCAAACACGATCCTGCCGTTGTACTGGTCTTTTTCCGACGCACCGGACACCGCCGTGTCAAACAGCGCATAAGGCAGCGCCGGGGAAATGGTGGTGCACAGGAACGCGCCGTGCTCCTTGTACAGTTTTACCGTTTCTTCGTCCATTTTTGCGCCGTGCTCGATGGAATCCACGCCGTTTTCCAGCGCAACCTTCACCCCTTCGGGCGATTCGGTGTGGGCCGCCACGGGATAGCCCATGGCGTGGGCCTGATCGCACACGGCCTTTACCATCTCCGGCGGCATCTTCAGCTCGCCGGGGGTGCCCTTTTCGGCGGCATCCAGCACGCCGCCGGTGATCATCAGTTTGACAAGGTCCACCCGCTGGGTGCTGACCTTGGTGAGCTGGGTCAGGGCCTCTGCCAGGTTGTGGGCCGCCACAGCCACCGAGCCTGCCATGTGGCCGCCCGGCACCGAGATGCCCTCGTTGGCGGCCAGAATGCGCGGGGCCAGGATCTTCCCGGCCTGGGCATCGTCCCGGCAGCGGGTGTCAAAATCCGCGATGCCGCCCACGGTGCGGATGGTGGTCACGCCGCCCAGCAGCTCCAGCTTTGCATAGCTGCACACCATGCGGTAGGCCACCGCGCGGGTCAGGCCGTTGCTCAGAATTTTACGCACCAGCGCCGCATTATCCCGCGGCTTTGCGCTGGGCTTGCCGTTGCCGGCCAGATGCACATGCAGGTTGATGAGGCCCGGCATCGCATAGCCGCCGTGGAGGTCGATGACCTCATAGCCGTCCAGGTCGGTGCCCTCGTCCGCAACGGCGGTGATGACGCCGTCCTCGCACAGCAGCACCTTGTGTGCCTGCGGCTCCATCTGCTGGGTGCCGTCCAGCAGAATGCCATTGATATATGCCCGCTTCATGGTCGTTTCCTCGCTTTTGTACAACCTTGGTTGTTTTTTGTTCCAGTATAGCACGTTCGTGCCCCGGGTGCAATCGGGCGCACAAAAAGGGCAGGCAAAGGTTTTGCCCCTGCCTGCCCTGTTGCTCTTAGATGCGGCTGAAACCGTGCCTCCCCGCCCGTACCGACAAAAGCCGATACGGAGGCTTTTAGATGCATGCGCGATTGCATTGCTGCATTTTATCAAAGCCTTAACCTCATCCATAACCTTGATCAAATAACAAAACAACCCAAATTTGTAACCTTGTACCAGAACCTTATGGCTCTCCCAGATTCAAATAAAAACGCATTCACCCCGGAATATCACGGTCACCCCTCCAGCTCCACTTCAAATTCCAAAAGCAGATTGGCGCGGTCCAGCGTCAGCTGCAAAGCCGTCAGCTGATCACTGACACGGCGGTATTCCTGTTCCACCTGTTCTGCATCGTAGTTGCGGCAGGTCATTTCCGGAGTGTTGCTGCCATAGCCGGGGGATGTGCGCACCAGCAACGGCACCTGCTTCATCTGTGCCAGACGCTGCTTCTTTTTTGTCAGCATTGCCATGCGCACCAGTGCCTCGTCGATGGTAAACCCAAATCCCTCCAACATAGTGGTGGTATTAAACACGTTCACTGCATGACGCAGCACAGCGATCTTCTGGTTCAGCGCATCCATCTGCTGCTGCATCCGAGCAAAGTCGTAGTTTGCGGGCAGCGGTTCCTCATTGATTCCATAGGTCGTTCTGCTTTCCGCTTCTTCTTTTTTCAGCAGCCCCTCCAGGTCTTCGTTCCATGCTTTGATCATTTTATTTGCGCCTGCGGATGTCAATTTCATGCGTTGTCCCTCCCTGTCGTTTTTTCTTTCAGTATAGCACATTCGTGCCCCGGGTGCAATCGGGCGCACAAAAAAGGCAGGAAAGGTCCTGCCCTCTCCTGCCTGGTTGATGCAATGATGCTTTCCTGTGCTGCGGCGCTGGAGGCTGCGGCTTCGCTGGATGCGTCAGCGGCGGCGTTTGCGGCGGGGCAGCGCGAAATAGTAGCCGAAGGCCGTGCCGCACAGCCCGCCCACGATGTGCATGAAGTTGGCCACATTGTCGTGCACGAGGATGATGTCGTACACCTGTTGGCCGAAGTACAGCGCCGCCACCAGCAGCATGGTGACCGGGATGCCGCCGGAAAAGCCCGCCAGCGACGACAGCATGATGAGCATGAACACGATGCCCGACGCCCCCAGCAGCCCGGTGCGGGGGAACAGCACGCATTGCAGCACGCCGGTGACCAGGGCTGTCAGCACAATGCCCTTCAGCAGGGGGATGCTGCCGTATTTTTCCTCCATGGGCGGGCCCACCACCAGCAGCAGCAGCATGTTGTTCAGGAAGTGCTCCCACCCGGCGTGGCCCAGCACATGGCCGAACAGCCGGATGTAGAACAGCGGGTCCTTGAGCGACGAGCGGTAGACGCAGAACAGGTGCATGGTGGTCCAGCCGCCGGTCCAGTCGTCGAGGAACAGCACCAGAAGCGACAGCAGAAAAAAGGTGAGGATCACCGGGGAGTTATACTGCAGCTCCAGCTTGAATCTTGCCTTTTTCGTAACGATACGATCCTTTCTCTCTTATATTGTAGGGGGTCAGCCGCGGGTCTGCAGCCAGTAGGCACCCATGCTCTGGCCGGGCTGGCCGGTGACTTCCTGGTCCAGGTAGGCCCCCAGGCCCCAGGCGGCGGGCTGCCAGGCGTTGGCGGCCTCCACGGTGGGGTACTCCACCTCGGCATACCAGAACGCGGTGGGCTGGCCTGCGTCCACATGGTTCACTTCCAGCGCGCTGCCGTCCGGCAGGCGGTAGGTGCGGCGGGTCTTGGGGATGAGGGGTTTGCCGATGATCTTGTGTTCCAGCTCCTCAAACAGTTTTTTGTCGATGCTGCGCTCGATCTCCTCCCGGGCAAGGCCGCCCTCGCTCTTGAAGCAGAGCACATAGTCGGTCTTGCCGCCCGCAAGGGCTTCCTCCCGGATGCGCACCGTGGGCCGCACACTGATGTAGCCCTGCCGCATGGCAAATTCTTCCTCCATGGGCAGGCCCTCCGGCCAGCCGGTCACCATCCATTTGCGTTCGATTTCCATTGCAGGTCCCCTCTTTCCGGTTTTTTTTTGGAAATTTCTTATTTATAATACCATGGATCTATGGTATTATAAAGGGGTGAATTTGAAAAGAGCAACCAAGGAGATCTCCATGAAAGAACGCGCTTATCCTGTATACACCGTCAACAAACACGCCGAGGGCCTGCTGGTGGGCGGCCACCCCTGGGTGTACGAAAACGACATCCTCCACGCCCCGGACACCGAACCCGAAAACGGCGCCCTGGCCGATGTGGTCAGCCCCAAGGGGGCGTACCTGGGCACCGGCTTCGTGTCGCTGCACAGCAAGATCCGGGTGCGGCTCATCAGCCGCAACGCCAACGACACCTTTGACACCGCTTTCTGGCGCCGCCGGGTGGAGTACGCCTGGGCCTACCGCAAGACCGTGCTGGAACCCGCCGACCTGACCGCCTGCCGGGTGATCTTTGGCGAGGCCGACCAGTTCCCCGGCCTGACCGTGGACCGCTTTCACGATATCCTGGTCACCCAGACCCTCAGCGTGGGCATGGAAAAGCTCAAGCCGGTGCTGTTCCCCCTGCTGGCGGAGGTGCTGCGGGCCGACGGCCAGACCATTGCCGGCATCTACGAGCGCAACGACGAGGCCCTGCGCGCCAAGGAAGGGCTGGAGCAGAACAAGGGCTGGTTCGACCTGCCCGGCGAGACCCACCCCGCCAGCACCCAGACCGAGATCTGCGAGAACGGCGTGTTCTACCATGTGGACTTTGAGAACGGCCAGAAAACCGGCTTTTTCCTGGACCAGAAGTACAACCGCCGGGCTGTGGCACGGCTGGCAGCAGGCCACACGGTGCTGGACTGCTTCACCCATACCGGCAGCTTTGCGCTGAACGCTGCCAAGGGCGGGGCCGCCCGGGTCACCGCTGCCGACATCAGCGCCGACGCCATCGCCATGGCCCAGCGCAACGCCGAACGCAACGGCCTGACCAATATGGACTTTTTGTGCGAGGACACCTTCGCGCTGCTGCCCCGGCTGGAAAAAGAGGGCCACCCCTACGACTTTATCATCCTGGACCCGCCCGCCTTTACCAAGGCACGCCGCACGGTGGAGAACGCCATGCGCGGGTACAAGGAGATCAACTACCGGGCCATGAAGCTGCTGCCCCGGGGCGGCTACCTGGCCACGGCCAGCTGCTCCCACTTCGCCACCGAGGAGCTGTTCATCAAGATGCTGAAAGCAGCGGCGAAGGACGCCCACCGCCAGCTGCGGCAGATCGAGGTGAAGCAGCAGGCCCCGGACCACCCCATCCTGTGGGGCGTGCCGGAGACCAACTACCTGAAGTTCTTCCTCTTTCAGGTTATTTGACGACGATTTAAAAATTGCTCCGCTTCGCTCTGCAATTCATTAAGGTAATTTTATTTTATACTTTCGTGTTTGTCGCGTCCTGCGGGACGCTCCAAACGCATTTTCACAAAAGGGGTCGTAGCGGGTAGTAGCATCTGCGGCTGTCACGCAACGGATAAGCCTAGGTTTTGCAAATGCAATTGTCCGTAACGACTCCTCCCGTGAAAAAACAGTTCCGGCGGGCCCGCAGGCCTGCCGGAACTGCAAATTTAAAAATATTATTTCCGCTGCTATTGCCAGAGCGCAAGCGGAGGCAATTCCAAATCGTTCTGTTCCGGTTTAAAGGTTCAAAAGTCATACCAAGCTCAGTTGTGCCAAAATTCCGGGAGAGCGTTTGTGCAGAATCGTCAGATTTGTCAATTGCCTTTTTGGCCCGCCGGGGCTATAATCAAACCATAGACAGCAACGGCGCTGTGGGTCACCTCCTGACTCGCAGCGCCGTTTTTGTTAAGCATAAGGGAAAGCCAACTGAGACATGTAAGGAGTAGGATTTATGGCAGCAAATGTTATGGAGATCTACGGCAGCAAGGTCTTTAACGAGCATGTGATGAAGGAGCGCCTGCCGAGCGCTACGTATAAGAGCCTCAAGAATACCCTGCACAAGGGGTCGCCTCTGGATATCGAGGTGGCCAACGTGGTGGCCAGCGTCATGAAGCGCTGGGCCATGGAGCTGGGTGCCACCCACTACACCCACTGGTTCCAGCCGCTGACCGGCATCACCAGTGAAAAGCACGACGGCTTCGTCTCCCCCGTGGGCGACGGCACCGCCATCATGGAGTTCTCCGGCAAGGAGCTGGTGCGCGGCGAGCCCGACGCTTCCTCCTTCCCCTCCGGCGGCCTGCGCGCCACCTGCGAGGCCCGCGGCTACACCGCATGGGACCCCACCAGCTACGCCTTCGTCAAGGATGACGTGCTGTGCATCCCCACCGCCTTTGTCAGCTACACCGGCGAGGCACTGGACAAAAAGACCCCCCTGCTGCGTTCCATGAACGCCCTGTCCGGCCAGGCCGTGCGCATCCTGAAGCTGTTTGGCAAGGATGTGGACTACGTTTCCACCACCGTCGGCCCGGAGCAGGAGTACTTCCTGATCAAGAAAGAGGACTACGAGGCCCGTCAGGACCTGATCCTCACCGGCCGCACCCTGTTCGGTGCCCCCTCTGCCAAGGGTCAGGAGCTGGAAGAGCACTACTTCGGCGTCATCCGCCCCGAGGTGTCCGCGTTCATGAAGGAACTGGACGAGGAGCTGTGGAAGCTGGGCGTGCCCGCCAAGACCAAGCACAACGAGG
>ERZ838118.1156-NODE-1156-length-33113-cov-4.397725_pt1 | contig 33113 bp, 26 predicted proteins | sample MGYA00519863_ERZ838118 | MGnify/ENA primary metagenome ERZ838118 (study PRJEB31850, sample SAMEA3708827) | human gut metagenome | biome: human gut; feature: human-associated habitat; material: faeces | place: China | collected 2014 ...
GGGAGGCGCACCTACAACAAGGAGGAATACACTATGGCAACCAGAAAAATGACCGACCGCGCCGCCGAGGCATGGCTGAGCGAGCCCGTGACCGTGCACCTGTTTCGTGACAACGGCAGCTACAAGGAGGATAAGATCGTGACCGTCAACGGCGAAACCGTGCGCATCCCGCGCGGCGAGGACGTGACGATCGCGCGCCGCTTTGCCCTCGTGCTCGCGCAGGGTGAGGCGCAGGATGCGCGCACCGGCGCGCTCATCGAGCGCGAGACCGCCCGCTTTGCCGCCGAGAGCGGTGCGCTGGGGCTCTGAGCATGGCGACGCTTCAGCAGGCGCTCACGCGCATCGACGCGATCTGCCCGAACGCATGGGACGACGCGGCAAAGATCCAGTGGCTCAACGAGTGCGAGCACATGATCCAGATGCGCATCCTCGACGCAGCGCCCGAGCAATGCGTGACCTATGACGCGGACACCGAACGCGGCACCGTGCTGCTCGTGCCGGCGCCGTTTGACCGCCTGTACGTGTACTACGTCATCGCCATGTGCGACTACGCCGCGCACGAGACCGCACACTACGCCGACAGCATGGCGCTGTTTAACGCCGCACTCGATGAATACGCAAAGTGGCACCAGCGCACGAACGGCGCCGCCGTCCCGTCGCCGGGACAGAGCCACCAGATCGCCATCAACTCCGCCATGCGCCACCGGCACGCGAACAAGGCCGTGCTCGACGGCATCACGGCGGAGCGGGCGGCGGCATGGGACCAAAAATCCGGACAAGCGGAGGCAACGCAAACGGCAGCCGGTCTGATGTCGGCAGCGGACAAGAAAAAGCTCGACGGCATGGCACAGCAGACGCGGATCATCCACGTCGGCGGCGATCTGTCCGGCACGACGGCCGACATGACGCCGGCCGAGCTGTACGCCTACGTCAGCGCAAATCCGACGCACCGCGTCTATGCGCAGCTTTCGTTTCAAGGCGAGCACTTTCTGATGCTCTATCAGGGCGCAACGAACGGCATCCTCACATTCTCGTCGCTCGTGGCCGATTCCGAGCGGCACACGTTCTGCGCCGTCAAGCTTCAGGCGAAAACGACCAGCGATGTCTGGGATGTCCCGGTCAGAATCGAGCTGATGACGCAGAACATCGCGCCCGCCGCGCTGCCGAACCCGAAGGCGCTGACGATCCGCATCGGCGGCACGACGGTTATGTACGACGGCAGCACGGCGCAGACCGTGACGATCGCCGACGGCACGGAGGTGAGCTACTGATGAAAAAGCTCTACGAAGAAGCCTCCATGCAGGACATCGCCGACGCCATCCGCGAGAAAACCGGAGGAGCAGAGACATACAAGATCGCGCAGATGGGCGCGGCGGTGCGCAGCATCCCGGGCGGCGATCAGATCGCCCACGCTGACATCCCGGACTACGTCAAGGACGGCGTGCTCGCGCTGGCGCAGAAGGTGCAGGCCGTAAAGACTGCGTCGAGCATCGTCTTTGTGACGGTCGCTGATGCACACCACGCAACCGACGAATCCACGGGCTGGAAGGCAAACATCGAGGCCGGAAACATGGACGCCTGCCGCGCGATCAAGGCGCTGTCGCACGTGACGCCGCTGGATTTCGCGGCGTTTTTGGGCGATCTCACCTTCGGGTACAAGACGACCACGGCGGCACAGTTCGAGGCGCAGTGCAGGGAGTTTCACCGTTGGCTCGAGGAGGGACTGCGCGGCATCCCGCAGTTCTGGACGCCCGGAAACCACGACACAGGCGAATACTTCGCGGCCGAAACCGGAAGCCTCACGAATCTGTACGGCGCGGCGCTGATCCGGAAGTATTTTTCAGACTACAACGCGGGCGCGGTCTACGGCAGCGCGGAGGCCGGATACTGCTACCGGGATCTTCCCGGAAAGAAGCTGCGCATCATCAATCTCAACACCGTCGAGGGCGAGATCACCGGCGGAGAAACCGCGGCCGACGCGCTCTCGGAGGCACAGCTGCTGTGGTTCGCGCAGACGCTTGCCGACCTCGGCAGCAAGGCGGACAGCGCGGCGTGGGGCTTTGTGATCCTCGGGCACTACCCGCTGGACTGGGGCAATGCGCGGGCGGGCGGCAAGGTACTCAAGGCGTATCTGGACGGCGGCAGCGTCACGATCGGCGGCAAGACGGTCTCCTTTGCAGGGAAAAACGGCGCTGTCTGCTACGGGAATTTCCACGGGCATCTGCACAACTTCAAGACGTCCAAGATCTACGTTGTTCCGGACAGCGTTTCCCAGGCCGACCCGCCGACGGAGCAGATGGCGGCGCTGCGCATCTGCTGCCCGTCCGCCAACTATTACCGGACAAACGAAGTGGGCGAAAACAACCTGCCGGACAGCAACCGGATCGAATTCGGCGAGGAGACGACCTACAGCAAAGCACCGGGCGCGACCGACACGGCGTTCACCGTCAACGTCATTGATCCGGCGGAGAAAAAAATCTACTCATTCTGCTACGGCGCGGGCTATGACCGCACGCTGTCGTTCGATTTTGCGGTGATCATGCGCGCCGTCCGGACAATGCTCACCGGCTGCTGCGGCAGCAACGCCGCGACCGCCGTCGAAGACGGCGCGGCATACACGACCACGCTGACGCCGAAAAACGGGTACACCTTCGACACCGTCAGGGTCAGCATGGGCGGCACGGACATCACGGCGACGGCATACAATGCCGAGACCGGCGTGGTGTCCGTCGCGCGCGTGACCGGAGACATCACCATCACGGCAACGGCATCGAAGCCCGTGACGTACACAAACGTTGTGCCCACAGCCGTGGACAGCAGCGGCGCATCCCTGCCGTATCAGGAGGGCTATAACCTGTCGTCGTCCGGAGCCGTACAGGAGGAAAACGGGTTTGTGACGACCGGCTTTATTCCGCTGCCCGGGAACGTGACAAAGCACATCTACCGCATCGGCGGCGACGGGATCATATTCTCAAAGACGGAAGAGCATTCCCGTGTCGGATGGTACGACAGCACATTCCAGCTGCTCGGAAACGTCATGCCGGCAAAAAAGATCGACACGAGCGTCTATTACCCGAGCAGCATTCCGGAGAGCACCACGGCCATGACGTTTCAGGTGACGGAATCGGCGAGCAACGTGCCCGCCTCTGCGGCGTATTTTCGCGTGAGCGCAAAGGGTAAGGGCACGAACCTGATCATCACAATCGACGAACCGATCGAATAAGGAGGCGATGGAATGCAGATCATTCCGGCGTTTGTGACGCAAAACCCACTGTATCAGCAGTATACAAGAATCCAGGTGCGCAAGCTGGTGCTGCACAGCGTGGGCTGTCCGCAGCCGAGCGCTGCCGTGTTTGCGCGGCAGTGGCAGACGGCGCGGTATTTTGCGCACGCCGTGCTGCAAGCGGACGGCACGGTGTATCAGGTCGCGCCGTGGGATTGCCGACTGATGCACGTCGGCGCGGCGAACGCATACAGCATCGGTGTGGAAATGACCGAGCCGGACTGCATCCGCTACACCGGCGGCGCGACATTTGTATGCTCCGACCGGGCGCGGGCGCTCGCGCAGGTGACCGGCACGTATAACACGGCGGTCGCGCTGTTCGCGCAGCTCTGCACGCAGTTTGGGCTTGACCCGCGCAGCGATATCATCTCGCACGCGGAGGCGAGCGCGATGGGCATTGGCACGAACCACGCAGACCCGGAACACCTGTGGCGGCAGCTCGGCATGGGCTGCACGATGGACGGCTTTCGGCGCGACGTCGCCGAGGCGATGGCAAAGGAAGATCGAGAGGAGGTGCCGGATATGCCGCGCTATGATTCCGTGGCGGAGATGCCGCAATGGGCGCGCGCCGACGCGCAGCGGCTCATCGACCGCGGCGCACTGCAGGGAAACACGGACGGAAAACTCGACGTGTCAGAGGATATGCTGCGCACGATGATCGTGTGCCAGCGCATGGTAGATGAACAAAAGGAGACATAAATGGACAGACTCACAACGATCAAAGCGGCGGTCTCAGCGGCCGCCGCAGCGCTGACGGCGTTCTGGGGCTGGACCGGGTGGCTTGCGGCCGCCTGGTTTCTGGCCATGCTGCTCGACTATGCCACCGGCAGCGCTGCCGCTCTGCGCGCAGGCACAGGGAGCAGCCGCTGCGCCCGCGAGGGACTGTGGCACAAGGCGGGCAGCGTGGCGGGCGTGCTGGTGGCGGCGCTGCTGGACTTCGCGCTGCGGGCGCTGCTCGGCAGTGTGCCGGGACTGAGCGCACACTATGACGTGCTGCTGTGCCCGCTCGTGACGGCGTGGTATTTGCTGACGGAGCTCGGCAGTGTGGTCGAAAACGCCGGTGCGCTCGGCGCGCCGCTGCCGCAGTTTCTCGTGCGGGCGATCGCCGTGCTGCGCGCAGACATATCGCAGCACGGCGGAGGGGATGACGACGCATGACGGACTATTCCCCGCTGGAGCTTTCCCTGCCGGAGCGCACCGGTCAGGAGACCGTCGAGCAGCGGCTCGCGGCGCTGGAGGAGACCGTGCCGCGGCTGCTGGAGGCGCTGCAGTACACGCTGTCGAACCTCGGCGCGGAGAACTTCAACGCCGCGGCGCTCTCGCGGCTGCTCTCGCCGATCCGCGCGCGCATCGACGGCGCGGACGGCAGCATCACACAGCTAAGCCTCGACGCCGGCACCCTGCAGACACGCCTGACGTCGGCCGAGGGCAATGTTGCCGCGCTCGAGCAGACCGTGAGCGATCAGGGCGCACGCATCGCGCTCGTGACCGATGCCGACGGCGTGAACGCGGCGGCCATCGTCGCCGCCATCAACAACGGCGACAGCAGCATCGCGCTCTCGGCCGACAAGATTGACCTCAACGGCATCACGACCGTGGCCGACACGCTGCACATCGGCAGCCAGAACAGCCTCGAGCGCAAATATCTCATCTTTCACAAGAGCGGCGCGGTGATCTCCGCGACGCGCGGCGATCTGCCGGAGCTGATGCTCTCGGCCGGGAAGATCGACCTGTGCGGCGAACTGTATCACAACGGTGAGCCGCTCAACCTGTAAGGAGGCAAGGCATGTATCTACCCACATTTCCGCGGCGCATGGCTGCCGTCCGCCATGTGCAGACGGACTTTCGCGGCTACGACCACCGCCCGTCCTGCCCCGAGGGCGGCATCTACGAGATGACCAACGGCTCGGCAGCGGACAGTCCCCTGTTCTCGACACGCCCCGGGCGCACGCGCATCTATCCGTGCAGCGGCACGCCGAACGGCCTGTTCACAGCCGGAGACGGGCTGCTCTGGTGCGCCGGCACGACTCTGTATTATAACGGAAAGGCCGTGCCTGGCTGCACGCTCACGGACACGCCGAAGGTATTCGCAGCGCTCGGCGGTACGGTGCTCATCTGGCCGGACAAGGTCTGGTTCCGGCCGGCAGACGGCACGTTCGGCAACGCAGAGCCAAGCTGGAGCGGCAGCGTGACGCTTGCGGGCGCAGACACGGACGGCGATGGGCGCGCGAGCATCCTCGTGGCCGACGGCGCGAGCGCGCACTTTCGCACAGGCGACGCCGTGACGCTCAGCGGCTTCGGCGACGTGCGCAACAACGGCACATACATCCTGCGCGGCATCGACGGGGCGCGGCTGCGCTTTGACCCGGACACATTCGTGCGCGCGGGCGCAGTCAACGGCGTCACGATCACGCGGCGCGTGCCCGACGCGCAGCACGCGTGCAGCTACGGCAACCGCCTCTGGGCGTGCGCACACGACAGCGTGTGGTGCACAAAGCTCGGCGATCCGCTGAGCTGGTTCTGGTATGAGGCGGACGAAAACGGCGCGGTCGCTACGGCCGCATGGAGCGTTGACGCCGGCGCGCCGGGGGATTTTTCCGGCTGCGCGGCGACGGGCAGCGGCGTGGTGTTTCTCAAGCCCGGCGGGCTCTGGCGGCTCTACGGCACGCGGCCTACAAACTTCCAGCTCGTGGCCTCGGCCGCGCTCGGCGCGGAGCAGAACTCCGGCCGCTCGCTCGTGACGGCGGCCGAGACGCTCTACTACCTCTCCCCCGTCGGCGCGGCGCGCACGGCGGGCGGACGGCCGGTACGCATCGGCGACGCGCTCGGGCGCACGCTCACGCACGGCGTCTCCGGCACGGACGGGACGCGCTGGTATCTCTCGGCGCGCGACGAGCAGAGCGTCCAGCACCTGTTTGTATACGACACGCGCAGCGGCCTGTGGAGCCGCGAGGACGATTTTGACGCGCGCGGCTTTGCGCAGTGCGGCGGCGCGCTCTATGCGCAGGATACGCGCGGCGTGTGGCGCTTCGGCGCGGGCAGCACGGCACAGATGGAGAGCCTGCTCGAAACGGGCGACTTTACCAGCGGCAGCCCGGACTGCAAGCGGCTGCTGCGCGTGCAGCTGCGGCTGGAGGCCGAGGCGGGCGCAAGCATCACGGCGGCGGCGCAGTATGACTCCGACGGACAGTGGCACACGCTTGCGAACGTGACGGCGGGTGCAAAACGTTCGTTCACCCTGCCGGTACTGCCGCGCCGGTGCGACCACTTTCGCCTGCGGCTAACGGGCACGGGAGCGTGGCGGCTTTTATCGCTCACGCGCACGGAGGCCGCCGCCGGACCGCAGCACTGAGGAAAGGAGAACCTATGGCGACAAAATACAAATACGACAAGGACAACGACTACGCCGCACTCATGGAGCAGGCGGCCCGGCGCGGCGACAATGCGGCTGCCGCCGTGTATGAGCAGCAGCGCAACGCGAAGATCCGCGGCGAGGGCATGGCCGGTCAGGAACAGACGAGTGACTATGCGCAGTACCTGCCCGTTGAGGACGTGCCGGACTATGACGATGCGCACCGCCGCGAGGCCGAGGCATTGCTGACCGGGGGCGGCACGGCAGACCGCCGCGAACAGATCGACCGGATGCTCGACGCACTGCTCGGCGAGCAGTTTGACTACGACCCCGCGTCGGACAAGCTCTACGCCGCCTACCGGCAGCAATACGAGCGGCAGGCGGAGCTCGCGGCAGAAAACGCTCTCGGCAAGGCGGCCGCACTGACGGGCGGTCAGGCCTCGACGGCGGCTGTGGCGGCATCCCAGCAGGCGGGCGGGTACTACCGCGCAATGCTCGCGGGCAAACTGCCGGAGCTGGCGCAGCTGGCCTACGAGCGCTACAGCGGCGAGCACAAGACACGCCTGAGCGCCATTGACCGGATGCTCGACGCCGCCGACAGCCGCGACAGCGTGACGAAGGCGCAGATCGCGGCGCTGCTCGACATGGACGACGCCGCCTACGACCGCGCGGACAGCAAGCTGCAGCAGCAGGCCAGGGACGCGGCCGCCGCAAAAGCCGCCGCCGACAAGAAAGCCAAGGCCGAGCAGACCGCAGCCGAAAAGGAAAAGGCCGCGCGCGACAAGGCACAGGCGGCCGCGCGCAGCGATGCGCGGCGCCAGATCGCGCTCATTTTGCGCAACGGCGGCACGGTGCCCGGCGACCTCTGGCAGCAGAGCGGATACAGCGCCGTGACGATCGCGGCGATGCTGCGCGGCAGGAAAGGATAATGATTATGTAAATCAGAAGAACGAAAAATGCAGCATCTACGCAGATTAAATAAAATAATTTTGCATTATGTAAACTCAACAGACGGCAAACAGCTCCGGAAGCGGTAGACGCTTCCGGAGCTGTTTTTGTTTCTATCGGTATTGGCTTGACCTCAGCCCAGCGCCTTGTCGTAGTTCATGAGAATGGTCGCGACCTGCGCGCGCGTAGCGCAGCCCTCCGGCCTGAGGTACGAGACGCCATTTTCACCGACGCCGGAGATCAGACCGTTGCCGACGGCCCACGCCATCGCCGTGCGCGCCCACGACGGGACGCTGCCCGCATCCGGGAAGCCGGTGAGCGAACCCGTCTCCGTCAGGCTCTCGGGCGCAAACTGCTTGGTGTAGTTATAGAGGATGACCGCAAGCTGCGCGCGCGTGATCGGATCGTCGGGTGCAAAGGTGCTCGGGCTCATGCCGGAGACGACGCCCGTGAGCTTCGCCCACCAGATAGCGTCGGTATACCAGCAGCCGCGCTCCACGTCGTCAAACGGCGCCGCGAGCTTTTTGAGCTCATAACCGTTGACCTTCGCGGGCTCGCCCTGCACGCGGTAGAGGATGCTCACAATCATGGCGCGCGTGCATTCGCCGTCCGGCGTGACGGTCGTTGCCGACGTGCCGGCAATGTAGCCATGATAGACGCAGTAATCCAGCCCCTCATGCGACCAGATGCTCGGCGCGGGCATATCGCGGAAGGCGTAGCCCGGGCAGGCCGGTCCGCCGTTGCAGGTCTCCGGCACGCCGGTTGCGGGGATGGCCTCCGTCCTGGTCTGGCCGCAGACGGTGCAGGTATAGGTCCTGACGCCGGGCTCGGCCGCAGTGGGCTTTTGCGTCACGACGCCGGCATCCCACGTGTGGGTGTGCAGCTTCGGGATGTCCTCCCCCTCGCGGTAGCCGCAGCCGTCGCGGTTGCAGACATGATAGCGGTAGCCGACGGTCGAGACGGTCGGCTCGATCGACGTGACCCACTCGCCCCAGTCGTGGCCGAGGGCGGGAACAACATCGTCATAGTCCTTGCCGCAGGTCGGGCAGGTGCCCTTGTAGTGGCCGGGCTCGGTACAGGTAGGCGCGACACTGGTCTCGGCGTAGCTGTAGTCATGCCCCTTGGCGGGGATGACCTCATCGATCTGCACGCCGCAGCGCGCGCACGTGCCGACGGCGCGGCCGGGCTGCGTGCAGGTGGCGGCCGGCCGGAGATCGCAGCGGCTCAGGTCATGGCCGAGCGCGGCGATCTTCTCGGTGCGGGTCGCGCCGCAGGCCGAGCATTTATAAAACGCCGTGCCCTGCTCGGTGCAGGCGGGCGGGTTCGTCTGCGTCTTGACCCAGGTGTGGTCGGTGGCGGCGACATAAGTGTCGTCCACGGGGGCATAGGTGCAGCCCTTCACCGTGCAGACGTGGTGCGTATAGCCCTGCTCCGTGCAGGTTGGTGCGACGACCGTGTCCGTGAACGCGGCAATGTGGTCGCCGTGCCAGAAGCCGGTCTTGTAGCCCTGCCATGTGCCGTCGTCCTTGAGCTCGGCGAGCCATGTGTAGCTGCCCTGCGGGTAATAGACCACGCAGTCATCCGGGAAGGAGCGGTTGGAGTCCGCCGCGGCGTAGATGCTCTTGGCAGGGTCGTTCTTGAAGACAGCACGCTTGAGCTTCGTGACCTTGGCGATCATGTTCAGGGCCGTGCTGATATCACCGGCCTGATCGGCGTTCTGCTCGGTATCGTCCGGGCGGAGGATGCCGTTGAGCACGCCCTCGACGGCGATCTTCATGGCATTATCCAGACTCGTGAAGGCGCGGCCCTCGATCGTGTCGATCTTGTCGCCGAAGTAGGCCTCCTCGAGCATCTCGCAGCCGGCGAAGGCGCAGCGGTCGATCTGCGCGACGCGGTTGGAGAGGTCGACGGACTTCATGTGGTTGTCGCCGAAGAAGGCCGCCTTGCCGATGGTGAGCTTCTTGTCGCCGGGGCTGAAGGTGAGGTTGTTCATGTAGTAATCGCACATGAACGCAAAGTCACCGATGCTCGTGACATTGGCCGGAATGTTGAGGTTCTTGTGGTGGTTGACGAACGCGAACGCGCCCGTGCTGATCGTCTGCAGGCTCGACGGCAGGCCGAGCGTCGTGTCCTCCTGACCGAGGATGCGGTCCCACGCGAACGCCCACGGGCCGATATACGTCAGGCCTTCCGGCAGGCGCAGCTCGGCGAGCATGGTGCAGCTGTAAAACGCGTGGTCCTCGATGCGGCGCAGGCGGCTGCAGTTGCGCGCGCGCACGAACGTGAGCGTGTCGCAGCCGTAGAAGGCGTACTTGTCGATGAGCTCGAGCTTGCGCGGCATATTGATGGCCGAGAGGTACTCGTCTTTATAAAATGCGGAATCGCTGATGGTGGTGATGTCGTCATTGAGGAACATGCACGTGAGATAGCGGCAGTCCTTGAACGCGCGCGCGCCGACATTCGTGACGCCGGAGTAGCGCTCGGTGCGGCCGTCCCACTCCTCGTCGGTGCCGTCGGCGATGTAGGCCAGCGCGAGATACTCCTCGCCGAGGTTTTCCACGACGGTCGTGCCGATGACCTGCTCCTTGTCGTTATACTCCGTGACCGTCACGTTGCCCATCCACGGCGCTTTCTGGCCGGTCGCCGCGTAGTCCGCCATTTTCCCGTCGCCGAAGATGTACACGCCGTAATACTGCGCGTCCTCGCGGTAATCATGGATCTGCCAGATCTGCTGCAGGAAGGGGTTGTCCTGCACAACGGTGGGGTTCGTGACTTCGTAGATCTTATAATGTACGCTCGCCTCGTCCCCGGCGGGGCCGCAGTCACCGTGGGCGACCTCACGGCCGAAGAGCTTTTTGATCTGACCGGGCTGCTTGATAAACAGTTCAAACGCGTCCGCGATCGTGCCCGCCTGTGCCGGCGGAGCACACACGCTCAGCAGTCCCGCCGCGAGCACAAAGCACAGCAGCAGCGACAACACTCGTTTTTTCATAAGGTTCCTCCCTCCTGGATCCGACACTTCGAAAAACATGTCTACAGAGCAAGTATACAGGACGCGCCCCGCCATTGCAACAGCCCGAAAGCGTTCACAGGCAAAAAAACGTGTAAAATTCTTGCTCAGATTTGTGGTTTCGTAACAAATCCGTCGGTTTTTGCGTCCTATCCATTGCACACTTTGCCGGAAGTATGCTATATTTTCAACAGAGAGATATTCCCGTTGTACACAGGAACATTACCGCAAGGAGGAAGAAACTATGAAAAAACGCCTGCTCTCGCTGGCGCTGTGTCTGGTTCTGGTCGTGGGACTGTTCTCCGGCCTGACCGTGAACGCATCGGCCAGCAAAATCGACGATCTGAAAAAAGAGATTGCCGAAAAACTCATCAAAGAGAAGATCGAGCAGTTCAAGGAGGAGTTTGAGATCCCCGATCTGGACATGGATGCGATCCTCAGCAGCTTTGGCACTGCGGCCACCTCGGGCGACTTCGGTGTGAACAACTGCCTGCACTGGGAGGTCTCCACCGGTGTTCTCAGCGGCAAGACGCTGACCATCTCTGGCACCGGGGCCATGCCCGACTTCGACTTCCCCAACGGCAATCTTGCCCCGTGGTGGAACTATGAGGCGCTGGGCATGCTCACGAGCTTCGGCAACTTCAAGCTCGAGGGTGAGCTGAAGAAGGTCGTCATCCAGGACGGCGTCACGAACGTGAGCAACTATGCGCTGTTCTTCCTGCCGGCCGCCACGCAGATCACACTGCCGGAAAGTGTGACGAGCATCGGCCGCTACGGCATCGCCCTGTGCTCCAAGCTCAACGGGATCTCCCTGCCCAAGGCCGTGACCGCCATCGGCGATTTCGGTCTCGCCGGCAACAGCTTCACCGCCGTCACGCTGCCTGACGGGCTGCAGGCCCTCGGCCGCGGCGCGTTTGACGCCTGCGCGAGTCTCAGCGGCATGACCCTGCCGGCCGCCATTACCGCCGTGCCCGACAAATGCTTTAACGACTGCACGAAGCTGCTGACCGTCGACTATAAGGGCGAGGTGACCGCCATCGGCGAACGCGCGTTTGAGGGCTGCAAGTCGCTCACCAAGGCGCCCATCCCCGCGGCCGTGACGACGCTCGGCAACTCCGCCTTCAACAGCTGCATCGCGCTGACGGACGTGACGCTGCCCGCCGGCGTGACCGCCGTCCCCGACGCCTGCTTCCAGGACTGCACCGCGCTGGCGGACATGAAGCTGCCCGGCACCGTGACGAGCGTCGGCCACAACGCGTTCACCGGCTGCACCGCGCTCAAGGATGTGCGCTGCTACGGCGCGCCCCCGACGGTCCAGCCCGGCGGCGCGGCCGAGCACAGCTTTGAGCCCGGCATCGTCACCATCCACTATAACCCCGACCCGGTCTACAGCTGGACGTTTGATACCGACGGCACATGGCAGGGCTACAAGGTCAGCAGCAAGGGCGCGTGCCTGCACACCGGCTACGGCACGACGGAAAACACCGTGCCCGCCACCTGCGGGGCCGACGGCCACATCGACACCATCTGCTCCAACTGCGGCGACGTCATTGCGACCAAGGTCATCCCCGCCACCGGCGCGCACACGTGGGACAACGGCACCGTGACCACGGAGCCGACCGAGACCACTCCCGGCGTGCGCACGTTCACCTGCGCCGTTTGCAGCCAGACCAAGACCGAGGTCATCCCCGCAACGGGTGCGCATACTTTCGTTTTCACCAAGACCGTCGCGCCCACCTGCACGGAGGCAGGCTATGACCTCTACACCTGCAGAGACTGCGGCGCGAGCGAACAGCGCAATGTCAAGCCCGCGCTCGGCCACAAGTGGGACAGCGGCACCGTGACCGCCGAGCCGACCGAGAAGGACCCCGGCACCATGACCTATACCTGCACCGTCTGCGGCCAGACCAAGACCGAGGTCATCCCCGCCACCGGCCCGCACACCCACGTCTGGGACGAGGGCACCGTGACCGTCGCGCCGACGGAGACCACGCCCGGCGTCCGCACCTACACCTGCACCGTCTGCGGCCAGACCAGAACCGAGATCATCCCCGCCACCGGCTCTGCGGTCTGCCCGGGCGGCGCCGCGTGCCCGAGCTTCCGTTTCCGCGACGTGCCCGCCCCGTCCAACTGGGCGCACGAGGGCATCGACTACTGCGTGCGCCACGGTCTGATGAGCGGCTTCGACGCGACGACGTTCTCGCCCGACACGGTCAGCACGCGCGCACAGATCGTGATGATCCTCTATAACCTCTCCGGCGACACGACCGACTACAGCAAATACTACGTGCCGTTCACGGATGTCAGGCCCGGCACATGGTACTACAACGCCGTCGCCTGGGGCTACGACAAAGACATCGTCTCCGGTATGACCCCGACGACCTTCGCGCCCGACGGCCTCATCACCCGCGAGCAGATGGCCGTTCTCCTCTACGGCTACACCGAAAAGTATGCGCCGGCCTACCTCGGCGGCGCAGCATCGCTCAACGGCTTCCCCGATGCCGCCAGCGTCTCCAACTGGGCATACGCCGCCATGAGCTGGGCCGTCGGCAACGGTCTCATCTCCGGCATCGCGAGCAACGGCGCCGACTATCTGGCCCCGAGCGGCGGCGCCACACGCGCGCAGATCGCAGCCATCATGATGCGCTACTGCCGCCTCACCGGCCTGTGACCGACGCACCGCCGGCTCGCAAAAGCCATACACCTGCCCCGGGAGCGTTCTGCTCCCGGGGTTTTGTGCACTTGCCAGAGCGGGCGGCGGGTCTTGGCGCGTGCAGGGCAAAAGCGCAGCAGGATGCCGCTTTGCCGCACACTTGTGCGCGCAGGGAAGAACAGCACCGAAAAATGGGAAAATCAAGTAAAGTTAACATAACATCGTTAATTGCACCCCATTTGTGTTGAAAAGTCTGTTGATAATGTGGAGAATCGGTTTCCATAATGCCGTTTCACCCTGTGAAAGCCGTCGACCGGCGCGCAATTATGCAACATTTTGTCGGATTACGCGGTGCTGGTTGAGATATTTCAACCAGAAACAAAGCGGTTACGGAAAATTGGATGAAAATGTTCAAAGTGTTACACTCTATAAAATTTGTCACTTGCGTTTTGACGCTTTTTCCGCTACAGTATTACCTGTAACCGGCAATACCAACCATCCGGTGTCGTCTGTTGTGTGGGACGGCGGCGGAAATCTGACGAAAGGGGTAAAGGAATATGTTGTATGGCGCTCTGGAACTGGCTGCGAAGATCCTTGGCATCTGCGAGGAGTATGAGGCGCAGGCCATCGTGCAGGAAATTGCAAACTCGCTGACCATGCCCATCTGACGATGGAATATCCCGACACCCGAGGCTGCGGCCTCGGGTGTTTTTTATAGTGTTTGCCCGCTCCCGGAAGCGCCGACAGCCTCACCGCTCTGCGACGCCGGTGTATTGGAACACATAGTCCACGGCGCGGTTGCTCACGCGCTCGAGCGACTCGTATGTGCTGCCGCCGATGTGGAAGGTGGCAATGAAATTGTCCAGATGGATGAGCGGATCATCGCTCGCCGGCGGCTCGTGCGCAAACACGTCGCTCGCCGCAGCGCGGATCTGCCCCGTGGTGAGCGCAACGTAGAGATCGTGCTCGTTGACGATGCCGCCGCGCGAGGTGTTGACAAGCAGCAGCTCCGGATTCGCCGCGGCAAACACCGGCGCGTTGATGAGGTCACGCGTGGCGTCGCAGAGCGTGATGCTCACGTTCACGAAGTCCGAGCGCCGGAAAAGCTCCGGCAGGGTCCCGACCTGTTCGTAGCCCCACGCGGCACATTCGGCGGCCGTGCGGCGCGGATTCCAGCACAGGACGCGCACATCGAACGCCGCGCGCAGAATGTCCGCCACGCGGTGGGCGATGTTGCCCGTGCCGACAAGGCCAAGCGTGCGGCCGGTCATCTCATGGCAGACGAATTCCTCCGCGCCGAAGTGGTCGAAGCGTCCGGCGCACAGGCCGTTGTTGACAAATTTCAGCTGCCGGTTGAGCGCCAGCAGATCCGCCACGGCCAGCTCCGCGACAGCCGGTGCGCCGAGGCCCGGCACATTCGGCACCGGCACGCCGAACTCGGCGGCAGCAGCGGTGTCGATCGTGTCGCGGCTGACGCCGTGCATGGCGATGACCTTCAGATTCGGCGCGTGCGCGATGACCGCGCGCGGCACGACCGCGCGGCGGATGACCATGGCGGCGAGCCGCTCGGGATGGTCGAAATTGTCCACGATCTCAAAATGGCGCGCCAGTCTTGCATACGCCGACGGCGCGATGTGTTCACTCAGATAGACTTCCACAATGTATGCCTCCCGGGTACAGATGGGAAACGGTCAGCCTCTGCGACCGCAGATCTGAACACGATCATACTACACCGGTGTCAGCGCGGCAAGACGAAACCTTCGGGAACAAAGCGTTCAAAGCGCAAAAAAGCTCCTCCGTATGTCTGCTGCATACGGAGGAGCTTTCATATTTCATGTATTGACGCTCCGGCGCGGGATTTAACCGCGTCCGTTTCCGCCGCCGCGGCGGCGGCCGCGCGAACGGTCGTTATAGAGACGGTTTCCGGCCATGCGGCTGTCCGACTCCTGCATGAACTGCTTGAGCCGGTCCTCGAACGCGGCATCCCCGCTCGGGCCGCTGACCTGCCCCGCCGGCTGGGCCGGACGGTTGGGGCGCGCAGCGCGCGGTGCGCCGCCGTTATTGGGGCGGCTGCCGCCGGGACGGCCGCCGTTCATCGGGCGGTTGTTCGGACGGGCGGGCGCTTCCTCCGCCTTCTTGATGGACAGGTTGATCTTCCCGTCCGGCGTCACGGCCAGCACGCGCACCTTCACCTTGTCGCCCAGCTTCAAAAATTCGTTGACATCGCTGACGTAGGTGTTGGCGATCTCGGATATGTGCACCAGACCGCTCTTGCCGTCCGGCAGACTCACAAACGCGCCAAACTTCGTGATACCGGTAACGGTACCTTCCACAACTGCTCCGACTTCCACCTGCATACGGTTCGTTTCTCCTTGCTCAATCACTCGTGTCGTAAAAAATCTTCTCACCGGGCTTGACCAGACCGAGTTTTTCCCGCGCGACCGATTCGCGCATGTCATCGTCGTCGCTGTGGTCGATCTGATATTGCAGCTCGGCATTGGACTGGGTCATCTCGGACACCTGCTGCTGCAGTGCCGCGGCGCGGTCCTGAAGCTGTGCCGTGCGCTGATGCACCACGACCAGACTGATGAGTGCGTACACCATCAGCGCCGCGATGACCAGTTTGGTAAATATGCTTGCCTTCTTGAATTTCACGGTCGGCAGTACCTCCCCCCGGATCGTATCTGCGTCCAGTAATACAGCCTATTCTAAAACATCTGCGGCGAGATTGGAAGTGTTTTTTTGCAAAAAACAGAACTTTTTTTATGAATTTTCTTCCCGGAGCCGTGATCTGGCGCATTTTTCGCGCGCACAGGCGGCCAGATCGCTCCAGCTGCGGGAAAATGTGCCCGCTGAGCCAGAGAAAGTAGCACGTCCAGCCGCCGGCGATGGCCGCGAACAGAAACAGGCGCACCTGCCCGTCGCCGGCCGTCATGCCAAGCAGGAACACGGCCCCGAGCGCAAGCAGGCAAAACGTACCGTCGAGCAGCGCGCGGAAAACCGCGCTGCGCGCATGGCGGCGCGGCACGCGCAGCACGTCGAACGCCAGCCCGAGCGCCGCGCCGAGCCCGAGCCCGAGCATAAGCTGCGCAAGCTGACCGAGCAGCGGCAGCTTCATCCGCCGAACAGGCGCGACCAGAAGCCGGAGCCTGACACCGTCTCCTCCGTGTAATCGAGCGCGTCAAACGCGCCGTCGATGGCAAGCTCCCCCGTGTCGATCGCAAGCCGGCCGACGCGCAGCCCCTCGCCGTGCACGGTGAGCATCCCGCGCGACGTGCGCATGGACACCTCCGTGTCGTCAAAGCGCACGACCTCGTCCACTCCCGTAACGGTCAGATGGCTGCGCTCGTCGAGCGTGACTGCGTGCGGCCGGCGCTGCGGCACGGCCTTTTTGTCCTCATATGGCATGGCGCTCCCCTCCTGCTGCGTTTGCTACCACAGTATGCGCGCGCAGCCGGCAGTATGCAGGAAAAACCGCCAACTATATTCGTTATGTAAACCATATTAAAACTGTATCCGCAGAAAATCAGGGCGTCCCGAGATTGGACGCCCTGATTTGCTCTCGTTATGTCAACCAAGCTCCGCACGCAGCGCATTGCTCAGCGCGGCAAACTGCACCGGATCGAGCGTCTCGCCGCGCACGCGCGCATCGAAGCCGCAGGCGGCGACCGCAGCCGGGAACACCGGCCGCGAGCGCATTGATGAGCGTCTTGCGGCGCTGGCTGAACGCCGCGCGCACGACGGCGAACAGCAGCGCTTCATCCTGCACGTCCGCAGGCGGTGCGCTGCGCATACGCAGCCGCACGACGGTGCTCGTGACCTTCGGCGCGGGGACGAAACAGTGCGGCGGCACATCGAACAGCAGCTCAAGCTCGGCATACCACGCGGTCAGCACGGTCAGCAGACCGTAATCCGCCGTTCCCGGCCGGGCGCAGAGCCGGTGTGCGGCCTCGCGCTGGATCATGACCGTGACGGTGTCGAAGCATCCGGCGGTGAGAAACGCCGTGATCAGCGGCGTCGTGACGTTATACGGCAGGTTTGCGCACACGACGGGGCGCAGCCCCGGAAAGTGCTCCGCCGCGAGCTGCCGCAGATCGAGCGCGAGCACGTCGCCAAAGACGAGCTCCACATTCGGATAGGCGGCGAGCGTCTCGGCCAGCACGGGGCGCAGCCGCTCGTCAAGCTCGACCGAGACGACCTTTGCCGCGCGCTGCGCGAGCTGCTCGGTCAGGCAGCCGATGCCGGGACCGACCTCGAGCACGCCGGTGTGCGCGTCCGCGCCGGAGGCGTCGGCGATGTCGGACGGGACCCATGCGGCCGTCAGAAAATTCTGCCCCATGGACTTGGAAAAGCGGAAATCATGCCGCGCGAGCAGTGCGCGGATGTCCGCAGGATTCGTCAGCTCCATACGCACCTCACTTCAGCAGCTTCTCAAACGCCTGACGGCGCGGATCGTGCCCCGGCTCGTCACACAGGATGTTGCCGCAGAAGCGGTAGCCGTGGCGCTCGAGGAGCTTTTTCTGCGCGCCGTTGTGCCGGTGCGTGTCGACGCGGACGGCGTGCGCGCCGCCCTCACGCGCGAGCTGCTCCGCCGCCTGCATGAGATGGTCGGCCATGCCCGTGCCGCGCCAATCGGCCGCGACAGCGTTGCGGTGCAGCACGGCGGCATGGTCACGGTCCGAGCGCCAGCGCCCGTCCGTGAGCGCGTCGTAGGCGGGCTCGGGCGTGCGGCTGAGCGTGAACATGGCGGCGACAGTGCCCTGATACGTGAGCACATGGCACGCGCCGGCCGCGATATCGGCGCGGAACGTGTCCGCATTCGGGTACTCGCCCTGCCACTGGTCGACGCGGTGGCGGCGCAGGTAGTTGCGCGCCTGCTGCACGATGGCGAGGATGGCCGGAAGGTCGTCCTCCGTTGCTATCCGGCAGACGGGCGGCTCTGTGAGCTGCGGGCGGCTGCGGTCGCGCCGGATCTTATCGAGCAGGCGCTGCTCGTCCGGTGTCGGCGGTGTTTCCCGAAAGAGGTCCGGCCGCTTGAGCAGGGTTCTCTCTAAACTCTGCCGCGTGCGCCACGCTTCAATTTCGGCGTGATTGCCGCCACGCAGCACCTCGGGCACGGTGCGCCCCTCCCACGTCTCGGGACGGGTATACTGCGGGTACTCGAGCCGGCCCGCCCAATGGCTCTCGCCGGTGTAGCACTCGGTGTCCGACAGCACGCCCGGCACCATGCGGCAAACACAGTCCGTGACGACCATCGCGCCGAGCTCACCGCCCGTGAGCACAAAGTCACCGATGGACAGCTCCTCGTCCACACAGGCCTCGATGAAGCGCTCATCCACACCCTCATAGTGGCCGCAGACGAGCACGAGCTGGTCATAGTCGGCCTTGAGCTGGCGCGCCTTCGCCTGCGTGAACGTCTGCCCCTGCGGGGAGAGGTAGATCACGCGGCGGCGCGGCGCGGGCACGGCGGAATCGGCAAGCGCCGCGTCGAGACAGCTCTTGAGCGGCTGCGCCATCATGACCTGACCCCAGCCGCCGCCATACGGGTAGTCGTCGACCTGCTTCTGGCGGTTTTCGGTATAGTCGCGGATCTGGTGGCAGCGGATGTCGAGCAGACCGCGCGCCTGCGCCCGGCCGAGGATGCTCTCACCGAGCATGGCGCGCATGGTGTCGGGAAAGAGCGTGAGAATGTCGATGCGCACGCGCTCACATCCCTTCGATCAGGTGCACGACCATGCGCCCGGCAGCCGGGTCGATGCTGCACACGAACTCCGGCCGGTCGGGGATGAGCACCTCACGCGCACCCTGCACGACATAGACGCTGCCGCGCGGCAGGTCGAGGATCTCGCGCAGCGTGCCGAGCGGCTCGCCCGCATCGGTCTCGACGGCGATGCCGATCAGATCCTGCTGAAAATACTGCCCGTCCGGCAGCGTGACATCCGCGCGCGCGATGGACACGACGCGGTTTTTGAGCGTCATGGCGGCGTTGACATCGTCATAATCCGCAAACTTGGCCACGAGCATCCCCTTGTGCACGCGGCTGTGCGCGACGTGCACGGGTGCGCCGTCGATATAAAACGTCCGGAAGCCGAGCAGGAACGCCGCGTCATCCGCCCACGGCTGGATGCGCACCTCGCCGCGCACACCGTGCGTGTTGACGATCTTTCCTGCCTCCAGATACGGTTTTTGCATAGTTATTGCCCCCTTTTTGGGTGTAGGTGCAAAAAACGCACTGCACGGGTGCAGCGCGTTTCCTGCGTCAATCCATGATCTCCACGGAGACTTTCTTGCCCTTTCTCTGGGCGACAGCCTTCATCAGGATGCGGATCTCTTTGACGATCCGTCCCTGACGGCCGATGACCTTGCCCATATCGCCGTCGGCGACGCGCACTTCAAACACGGTCTCGCCGTTGGCCTCGCGCTCGGTCACAGAGACCTCGTCCGGTTTTTCCACGAGGTTCTGCACAATATAGGTCAGAAGTTCTTTCATCTTTGGGGTCTCTCCTTATTCGGCTGCGAGGGCCTTCTTGAGCAGCGCACGAACGGTATCCGTCGGCTGCGCACCGTTGGCGAGCCAGTAGTTGGCGCGCTCGGCGTCGACGACGATCTTCTTGTCCGCGCTCAGCGGATCGTAAGTGCCGATCTCCTCAATGCATCTGCCGTCACGTGCGAAACGGGAATCCGCCACCACGACGCGGTAAAAGGGAGCCTTCTTAGCGCCCATTCTGCGAAGTCTGATCTTGACCATGTATCTTCACCTCCATCAATAATCTCTGTATCTCCAGCTCCCTGCAGGAGCGTGGAATCGGTTTCAGAATCCGAAGGGACGGCCACCGCCGCCGCCGAACAGATTGCCCAGACCGCCCAGTCCGCCGCGGCCGCCGCGCTTCATGCGCTTCATGGCCTTGCTGTTGCCGGACATCTGGCGCACCAGCTGCTGCATGAGATCAAACTGCTTGAGCAGCTTATTGATCTCGACCACGCTCGTACCCGCGCCCGCCGCGATGCGCTTTTTGCGGCTGGAGTTGAGGATGCCCGGGTTGTCGCGCTCGCCGGGGGTCATGGACTGGATGATCGCCTCGATGCGGCCCATGGCCTTCTCGTCGACGTTCGCGCCCGAGAGCGCCTTGGCGTCCATGCCGGGGATCATGCCGGCGATATCCTGCAAGGAACCCATGCCCTTGAGCTGCTGGAGCTGGTCATAGTAATCGGTGAGCGTGAAGCGGTTCTGCCGCAGACGCTCCGCCATCTCCTCGGCCTTTTTCTGGTCGAGGTTCTGCTCGGCCTTTTCGATGAGCGTGAGCACATCGCCCATGCCGAGGATGCGCCCGGCCATGCGGTCGGGATGGAAGGGCTCGATCTGGTCGAGCTTCTCGCCGATGCCGGCGAACTTGATGGGCTTGCCGGTCAGCGCCTTGATCGACAGCGCCGCGCCGCCGCGGGCGTCACCGTCGAGTTTGGTGAGCATGACGCCGGTGATGTCGAGCGCATCGTCAAAGGCCTGCGCGGTCGCGACCGCGTCCTGACCGATCATCGCGTCGATGACGAGCAGGATCTCCGCCGGATCGACGGCGGCCTTGATGTTCTGCAGCTCGGTCATGAGCGCCTCATCAATGTGCAGGCGGCCGGCCGTGTCGAGAAAGACCAGGTCGTTGCCGTGCTTTTTCGCGTGCTCGATGCCGGCCTTTGCGATCTCGACCGGGTCGCCCTGCCCCATCTGGAACACGGGAATGTCGAGCTGGCGGCCGACGGTCTCAAGCTGCTGGATGGCAGCCGGACGGTACACGTCGCACGCGACGAGCAGCGGGCGCTTGCCCTGCTTGCGCATGAGACCGGCGAGCTTGGCGCCGTTGGTCGTCTTGCCTGCGCCCTGCAGGCCGACGAGCATGACGACGCTCGGCGAATGGGAGCTGATGTTCAGCTTCTGGTTCTCGCTGCCCATGAGGGCGGTGAGTTCTTCGTTGACGATCTTGATGACCATCTGCGCGGGCGAGAGGCTCTCGAGCACATCCGCGCCCGTGGCGCGCTCGGTCACCTTGCGCACAAAGTCCTTGACGACCTTGAAGTTCACGTCCGCCTCGAGCAGCGCGAGCTTGACCTCACGCATGGCCTCCTTTACATCGGCCTCCGTGAGCCGGCCCTTGCCGCGCAGGCGTTTGAACGCCTCGGTCAGCTTGTCCGACAGGGATTCAAATGCCATGGTATCTATCCTTTCAGATCCTGAAGCTGCCGCAGCGCCTGCTCGGCCAGCGGCCGGGCGTCGCCGCCGACACAGTCGCGCAGCTTCGTGAGCGTATTCTCCAGCGCGGCCGCGGCCGTGCGCTGCGCGGCAAAGCGCTGCACCAGACCGAGCCTGGACTCTGCATCGCGCAGCGCGGCGTCCGCACGGCGGATGTTGTCCCACACGCCCTGACGCGAAATGCCGCTGCTGGCGGCGATCTCCGCCAGAGAGAGGTCCTGATTATAATGGAGGTCGTAATACTCGCGCTGCTTTTCCGTGAGCAGCTCGCCGTAAAAATCGAACAGCATCGTGCGCCACACGGTCTCGTCCGGCATTGCAAGTCCCTCCCCGCTGTAAACCGTTTTCCCTTTACAGCATGGGTAGTATACGCCACCGCCGCGCGGGTGTCAAGTATTTTTTCTTGTCACCGCATAGTTTCTTTTCCGTGCGGGCAACATTTTGGTACTGCAAACCGTTTTTGGAGGGATCTACATGGCCGAAACCAACGCCGGCGCCCTGCGTGAGGCGGGCGCACGCGATGCCCAAGCCCTGACCGTGACCGGCCGCCGCCGCGCGCACACCGGCAGCATCCGGCGGGCGGTAAAAGCGCTCACGCGCACGGCAAAAGCCGTCACGCCCGAGACGCCGAACGGCGCATGGCTGCGCGACAACTATACCCTTGCCCGCGCCGCTGCGGACGACGCCGCAGCCGCGCTGCGCCATGCGCATACGCTGCGTGCATCCGGCGCACAGACCGTGCTGCACGCCTGCTGCGCGGGGCTGCTGCACGCCTGCGGCAACGCGCTCACGCCCAAGGCTGCGCAGGCATATCTCGCGGGCTTTCAGGATGTGCTGCCGCTCGAGACGGCGGAGCTTGCGCTGCTCGTGCCGGGGCTGCAGGCGGCGGCAGTCTGCGCGCTGGCAGACACCTATGCGCACGACGGAGCTGCCGCGCCCGCGCTCTTCACATCGCTGCGTGCGCTCGGCACGGCTGCGTGGGCAGCGCTCACCGAGCGGTGCGATCGCGTGGGGCGCATCCTCGCGCGCGATCCGGCGGGCGTCTACCCCGCGATGGACGCAGCCACACGCACCCGCTACCGGCAGACCGTGGCGCGGCTTGCGCGGCGCACGGGCCGGACGGAGATCGACATCGCCGAGGACGTGCTCGCGCGCGCACAAAGCGGCGAGGGTACGCGGCGGCACGTGGGCTGGTTTTTGCTGCGCGAGGTGCTCGGCGCACCGGAAAAGCGCCGTGACGGTGCGTGGTACATCGCCGCCGTCATAGTGGGGACGCTGGCCTTGTCGCTGCTGCTGGGCTTTGCGACCGGGAGCGTATCGGGCGCGGTGCTGCTGCTGATCCCGGTGTCGGAAGCCGTCAAGGGGCTGCTGGACGCGGTGCTGCTGCGCGTGACGAAGCCGCGCTTCGTGCCGCGGCTGGCACTGCGGCGCGGCATCCCGCCGGAGGGCAAGACCCTGTGCGTGATCGCGGCGCTGCTCACCTGCCCCGGCGATGCGCACACGCTCGCCGCGCGTCTGGAGGAATACGCGCTGTGCAACCGCGATGCGGGCGAGCAGCTCCTGTTCGGGCTGCTGGCAGATCTGCCGGAGGCGGACATGGAGCACGCGCCCATCGACCATGCCATCCTGCGCGCAGCGCGCACGGAGATCGAAGCGCTCAACGCGCGCTATGGCGGGCGGTTTTACCTCTTCACGCGCGAGCGCACACGGACGCCCGATGGGAACTGGTGCGCGTGGGAGCGAAAGCGCGGCGCGCTGCTCCAGCTCGCGCAGCTTCTGTGCGGCGAGGCGGACGCGATGCACTGTGCCGCCGGTGATGCGGCGGCGCTGCGCGGCACGGCGTATCTGCTCACGCTCGACGCCGACACGCGCCTGACACCGGGCGCTGCACGCGCGCTCGTGGGCGCGATGCTCCACCCGCTCAACCGCCCGGTCGTGGACGCGCAGCGCGGCGTGGTCACGCGCGGCTACGGTCTGCTGCACCCGCGCATGGCCACCGAGCTGCAGAGCGCACGCGCGAGCGACTGGGCGCGCGTATTCGCGGGTCCCGGCGGCAGCGACCCCTACGGCGGCGTATGCGGAGAGCTGTATATGGACTGCTTCGACCGCGGCGGCTTTTCGGGCAAGGGCATCCTCGACGTGCGCGCGCTGCTCGCTTGCTGCGGCGGCAATGCCCTGCCCGAGCAGCGCATCCTTAGCCACGACGCGCTCGAGGGCGCCTACCTGCACGGCGGCTTTCTCGGCGACGTGGAGCTCACGGACACCTTCCCTGCCGCGCCGCTTGCATGGGGCGCGCGGGCGCACCGGTGGATCCGCGGCGACTGGCAGAACGCGCCGTGGATCTTCTCCCGGCGCGCACGGGCGCTGCACCCGATCGACCGGTTCCGGCTGGCAGACAGCCTGCGGCGCTCGCTCGTTGCCCCGGCGACATGGGCAGCCATCTTCCTCGGCTGCGTGCTGCGCTGGCCGGGGCTGCGGCTGGCGGCATATGCCGCGCTGCTGGCGCTGGCGCAAGGACTCATCTTTGCGCTCGGTCATCCGATCGTGCACCCGGCGGACGCGCGCGTGCGCTATCACAGCAGCGTTCTGCCGGGGCTCGCCGCCGCCGTGGTGCAGACGGTGCTGCGGCTGATCCTGCTGCCGTGGGAGGCGGTCCTGAACGCCTCCGCCATCGTGACGGCGCTCTGGCGCATGACGGTCTCGCACCGGGATCTCCTGCAATGGCAGACGGCGGCGCAGCGGGCGGCAAAGCGCGACGGGCTGGGCGCGTATCTGCGCGCGCTCTGGCCGGCGAGCGCGCTGGGCCTGCTCACGGCCGTGCTCACGCCGAGCCCGACGGGGCTGGCCGCCGGCATCGTGTGGACGCTCTCCCCGTTCGTGCTCGCGGCGCTCGGCGCGCCGAACGCACCCGGTGCAGCGCCGCTGCAGCACGCGGCGCAGCGGGAGCTGCTGGGCTGGGCAAAGTCGACGTGGCAGTATTTTGAGACGTTCTGCACCGCCGGGGAGCACTACCTGCCGCCGGACAACGTGCAGACCCAGCCGCCGACCGGCACGGCGCACCGCACATCGCCGACGAACATGGGCTTTGCGCTCCTGTCCGCGCTCGGCGCACACGCGCTGGGCGTGGACAGCGGGCGCGGATTGGCTTTGGCGGAGCGGATGCTCACAACCATGGAGCAGCTCCCGCGCTGGAACGGGCACTTTTACAACTGGTATCACACGTGCACGCTGCGGCCGATGCCGCCGCTGTATGTGTCCACGGTGGACAGCGGCAACTGCGCCGCCGCCCTGCTCGCGGCGGCAAACGCCCTGCGCGGCTGGGGGCAGGACGCGCTTGCGGCGCGGGCACAGGCGCTGTGCGACGGCATGGACTTTGCCCTGCTCTACGACCCGCAGCGCCGCCTGATGCACATCGGCATCGACACCGGCAGCGGCAAGCGCTCCGAGGGATATTACGACCTGCTTGAGAGCGAGGCGCGCCTGACGTCATACTTTGCCGTGGCGCGCGGCGACGTGCCGCGTGAACACTGGCGCGCCCTTTCCCGCGCACAGGTGCAGCATGAACGCTACCGCGGCTGCGTATCGTGGTCGGGGTCGGTGTTCGAGTATCTGATGCCGGAGCTGTTTTTGCCGCCGCAGCGCGATTCCCTGCTGTGGGAGAGCGCAAAATTCTGTCTGCGCGTACAGCGGCGGCGCGTGCGCACGGGGCAGCCGTGGGGCGTGTCGGAGAGCGCGTACTTTGCGCTCGACAGCGCCCTGAGCTACCGCTACAAGGCGCACGGCTGTGCGGCGCTGGCCATGCAGCCGGACATGGACCGTGAGCTCGTGCTCTCGCCGTACAGCGCCTTTCTCGCACTGGCCGTCGCACCGCGTGCGGCGGTGCGCGATCTGCGCAGATTCGCTGCGCGCGGTCTGCTGGGGCAGTATGGCTTCCGGGAAGCGCTCGACTGCACGCGCGCACGCACGGGCGGCGGCGGGCAGATCGTGCACTGCGTGATGGCGCACCATCAGGGCATGAGCCTGCTGTCAGCGTGCAACGCGCTGTGCGGCGGGCAGGTGCAGCGCTGGTTTCTGGCAGACCCCGCCATGCGTGCGCACATGAGCCTGCTGTCCGAGCGCCTGCCGCTCGGCGCACCGGCGCTGCGCCGGCGTCCGGAGGCGCAGCGCAGCAAGCCCCGCCGCCGAGCCCTGCCGGACTACACGGTCGAGGGCACGGGCGTGGACGCGGAGGCGCCGCGCTGCACGCTGCTCTCCAACGGCACGTACTGCCTCGCCGTGACCGAGGCCGGGCAAAGCTTTGCACGCTGGCACGCGCTGAGCGTCTGCCGCCGGGGCACACGCAGTGACCCTGCCGCCGCGCCAGTGGTATCGCTCGAGACCGGCGGCGCGTGCACGCCGTTGCTGCCGGGAACGGCCGATGCGGCGCGGTGGCGCTTTACGGTGCGCGCAGCGCAGTTTTCGACGCGCCACGGCAGCGTGACCGCCGTGCAGACCTTCACCGTGCCGGAGCGTGTCAACGGCGAGGTGCGCGCGCTGACGCTCTCGTCCCCCGACGGGATCGACGGCACGGTACGGCTCACGTTCGAGGCCGTGCTCGCCCCACGGGAGGATTATGTCAACCATCCGGCGTTCGCGCGGCTCGGCTTTCAGAGCGTGCTGCGGCGCAATGCACTGCTGCTGCGCCGGCTCGGGCGCGGCGGGAAGCCGGAGACATGGCTGTGCGCCGCGTGCGACCGGCAGGCGGACTTTTGCGCCGAAGGAGCGATCCCAGGCTGGCTGCGCGCAGGGTATGTGCAGGTGCGCGTTGCGGTGCACACGCCGCCGGACACGCCGTGGCGCGTGCGCTTTGCGCTCGGTGTGGGCGCGCACGAGGACGATGCGTTCGCGGCAGCACAGCGCGCGCTCGTGCTGCCGCCGGAGTCGGCGGCGGCGCTGCCGGGGACGCTGGCGGCGCAATACGGCATGACGGACGCAGAGCTCGAGGGCGCGATGGCGCACATCTCGCCGCTGCTGTTTGCGACCGCCGCGCCGGATGCAGCAGCGGAGCAGCTCAAGCGCCCGGCACTCTGGGCACACGGCATCTCCGGCGATCTGCCCGTCTGGTGCGCGCGCCCGGAGGCGCACGTGCTGCGGCAGTGGGCGCTGCTGCGCGCGCTCGGCATCGGGTGCGATCTCGCGCTGTGCACCTCCGACGGCGGAGACTACCTCCAGCCAACGCGCACAAAGGTGCGCGGAGTGCTCGCGGCGCTCGATCTCACGCACTGTCTGGATGCGCCCGGCGGCGTGCACCTCGTGCCGGAGGACGCCTTTGCAGACGTGGCGGCGGCCGCGGCCATCCGTCCCGGCATGGCGCACACGCGCTGCACGCTGCCGCTGCTGCCCCCGCCGGGCGACCGGCGGACAATGCCAACCGGCAGCGACGTGCACTGGGACGCCGACGGCACGGTATCCTTCACCGGACTGCCGCCGCGCGCGTGGAGCAACGTGCTCACGAACGGGCGCTTCGGCTTTCTTGCAACCGACGCGGGCACGGGGCATCTGTGGTACCGCAACGCGCACACCGGGCGCATCAACCGCTGGCTGTGCGACCCGTGGGTGCTGCGCGGCACGGAGACGCTGCGCATGACAACACGCGCGGGCGCGGTATCGCTCTTTGACGACGACGGGCACGCACGGGTGGAATACGGCTTCGGCTGGGCGGCGTGGGAGCGCACCGTGGACGGGATGTCCGTGCGCGTGACGGCATTCGTACCCGAAGATGCGAACGCGCGCGTGCTGCTCATCGAGTGCGCGGGGCGTGCCCGCATCACATGGCACACCGACCTCGTCTGCGCCGCGCGCGACGCGGACGCCCCCGCCGTGGTGACGGCGTATTCCGGCGGCGTGTTCACGGCCGAAAACGCGCGCGCAGATACGCCCCTGCACGTCTGCGCGGCGGCAGGTATGCCGCTCACGGGGTGGACGTGCGACCGGTTTTCGTTCCTGCGCGGACAGATGGACCGGCGCGCGGGCGCGGGGCTGAGCCCCTGCTTCGCGCTCGAGGGCGTCGTCGAGCGGCAGGGCGTGCTCGTGTGCGGGTGCGATACGCGCGCAAATCTCCTGCGTCTGACGCAGCCGGACGAGGCCGTGCGCGCGCTGCACCGTGTGCGTGAGCGGTGGCTGGGCGCGGTGTCGCGCCTGTGGATCACGACGCCGGACGAAGCCATGAACCGCTATCTCGGCGGCTGGGCGGCATATCAGACGCTGTGCTGCCGGCTGATGGCGCGCACGAGCCTGTATCAGAACGGCGGCGCATTCGGCTTCCGCGACCAGCTTCAGGACGCGGTGAATCTGCTGCTGCTCGACAGCAAGCCCGCACGCGAGCAGATCGGCCGCGCGTGCGCGCACCAGTTTTCCACCGGGGACGTGTGCCACTGGTGGCACGCGGGTTTCGGGGTCGAGCAAGGCGTGCGCACGCGCATCTCGGACGACCTGCTGTGGCTGCCATGGGCGGTGTGCGAGTATGCACAAAAGACCGGCGACACGGAAATTCTAAGCGCGGAGTACCCCTTCCTTGCGGGCGAGGAGCTGGAGGAAAACGAGCACGACCGGTACCAGCCGCTCACACCGGGGACGGAGACCGGCACGGTGCTCGAGCACTGCCGCCGCGCCTTTATGCGCGTGCTGGCACGGGGCGTGGGCACGCACGGCCTGCTGCTGATCGGCACCGGCGACTGGAACGACGCCTTCGACCGCGTGGGCGCGCAGGGGCGCGGCGAGAGCGTGTGGCTGACGTGGTTTTTCGCCGTCACGGCGCGGAAATTTGCCGCCCTCATCGGCGGACACGCGGCCAAACAGCTCACCCTTGCCGCCGACCGCTGCACGCGCGCAGCCGAGGCCGCGTGGGACGGCGCGTGGTATCGCCGCGGCTACTATGACGACGGGCAGCCGCTCGGCTCTGAAGAAAGCGGCGAGTGCCGCATCGACGCGATCGCGCAGGCGTTCGCGGCCTTTGACACGCACGCCGACCCCGCGCACGTGCACTGTGCGCTCACAAGCGCCGTGGAGCAGCTCTTTGACCGGGAGCACAACGTGGTGCGGCTGTTCGACCCGCCCATCACACGGCGCACGCCCGAGACGGGCTACGTGCGCAGCTACGGCGCGGGGCTGCGCGAAAACGGCGGGCAGTACACCCACGGCGCGCTGTGGCTGGCCATGGCGCTGCTGCGCACGGGGCGCACGGACGAGGGCGTGCAGATCCTGCGCGCGGTGCTGCCCGCGGCGCACGACCCGGCGCGCTACGAGGGCGAGCCGTATGTGCTCGCGGCCGACGTTGCCGCCGGGGACAACGCCGGTGCGGCCGGCTGGACATGGTACACCGGCGCGGCGGGCTGGTATCTGCGCATCACGGCGGAGGAGCTGCTGGGGCTGCACCTGCGCGGCGGCGTGCTCTACCCCGAGCCGCGGCTGCCGGCCGGCTGGCCGGAGTGCGCCGTGCGCTGGCGCGACGGCGCCGGGCTGCTGCACACGATCCGCCTGCGGCCGGACGGTGTGACCGTGGACGAAAAGCCCTACGACGGCGGCGGCATCGGCAAAAAACGGCCGAAACCCTATTCCCAAGATAGGTAGGGCATGATATAATAATGTATTCCGGAAAAACGGAAACACCCATCTGGGAAAGGAGCGCAATTATGCAACGCATCCGCACGGAGATCCTGCCCGGCGTGTGGCTGACCGCCCTGCGCACGGAGAAATTCAAGACCGCGTGGCTGAGCGTGAATCTGCTGACGCAGCTGCGGCGCGAAACGGCCGCCTGCACGGCCGTGCTGCCGTATGTGCTGCGGCGCGGCTGCACGCGCCTGCCCGATCTGGAGGCGATCGCAGCCGAGCTCGACGGGCTCTACGGCGCGCACATTACGCCGGTCGTGCACAAGCTGGGAGAAATACAGGCCGTGGGCTTCGAGGCCGATTTTGCCGACGACGGCGCACTCGGCGAGGCGATCTTCCCCCGGCTTGCCGCCGATGTGGCCGACCTGCTGCTGCACCCGAACACGCGCGGCGGCCTGCTGCGGCCGGACATCGTTGACAGTGAGCGCACGCAGCTGATCGCGCGCATCCGCGCGGCCGTGAACAACAAGCGCAGCTATGCACGCGAGCGCCTGTACACCCATATGTGCTGCTGCGAGGATTTCGCCGTGCCCCGCCTCGGTGAGGAGGCGGACGCCGAGCGCATCCACTACCGCAAGCTGACGATGCGCTACCATGACCTGCTCTCGACGAGCCCGGTGGAGATCTTCTACTGCGGCTCCATAGACGGAAAGCGCGTTGCGCGCATCCTCACGGATGTGCTCGCCACGATGCCGCGCGGAGCGCTTGACGAGGACATCGGCACGGACATCCGCATGAACGCGCTCGAGGAGCAGCCGCGCTATGTGACCGAGACGCTCCCGGTCGCGCAGGCGCAGCTCGCCGTGGGCTATCGCCTCGGCACATGCATGGAAGACCCCGACCTGCCGGTACTGTTCGTTTTGAACGCGCTCTACGGCGGCTGCGTGACGTCGAAACTGTTTTTGAACCTGCGTGAGCGGCTCAGCCTGTGCTACTCCGTCGGCTCGCAGCTGGACACGCACAAGGGACTTCTGACCGTGACGAGCGGCATTGCCGCAAATCATTACGAGCGCGCGCTCACCGAGATCACCGCACAGCTCGACGCCGTGCGCAGCGGTGACTTTACGGACGAGGAGCTGCGCTGCGCCATCCGCAGTGCGGCCGGTGATCTGCGCGCCAGAGCCGACGCACCCGACACGCTGGCGTGGTACTGGCTCAACCGCACGGTACAGGGGCTGGACATTGACCCGCCGGAAATGGCCGCGCTCGTGGAGGAGGTCACGCGCGACGACGTGATATCCGCCGCCGCCGGCATCGTGTGCGACTGTGTATATCTGCTCAAGGGAACGGAGGCGGCTGCCGATGACAAATGAACGACCCGAAAATGTCTGGGCGGCGACGCTGCCGAACGGCCTGCGCGTGCGCGTGCTCTGCAAGCCCGACTTTCAGCGCAGCTACGCCGTGCTTGCGGCCTGCTACGGCGGAGCCGACCGGCGCTTTCGCGTGGGCGATACGTGGACGGACACGCCCGCCGGCGTCGCGCACTATCTTGAGCACAAGCTCTTCGACATGCCCGACGGTTCGGACGCGCTGACAGCGCTCTGCGGCAACGGCGCCAGCCCGAACGCCTTCACGTCAGCCAATATGACGGCATACTATTTTTCCTGCACGGATCACTTTGAAGAGAACCTGCGCACGCTGCTGCGCTTTGTGTCCACGCCGTATTTCACCGATGCGAGCGTGGCCAAGGAGCAGGGCATCATCGCGCAGGAGATCCGCATGGGGGACGACGACCCCAACCGCGCCGTATGGCGCAACCTGATGCGCTGCCTGATGGCGCGCGACGGCGCGCGCGACGCCGTGGCCGGTACGGTCGAGAGCATCGCGCAGATCACGCCCGAGACGCTCTACACCTGCCACCGTGCGTTTTACGCGCCGTCGAACATGGTGCTGTGCGCGGTGTGTCAGACTGCACCGGAGCGCGTGGCCGCCATCGCCGGGCAGCTGCTGCCGCCGGAGCTTGCCCCCGTCCCGGTCACCGATCACGGTGCGCCGGAGGAAATGACCCCCGCCGAGGTACATATGCGCGTGCAGCTCGCGGTGTCCGCGCCGCAGATGCTGCTGGGTGCGAAGTTCCGTCCGGCGCAAAAGGGCGCCGACCGCCTGCGGCAGGATCTCACGGCCAGGCTCGCCGTGCAGGCCGCCTTCGGCAGATCGAGCCCGTTTTATAACGATCTCTACCGCGCGGGGCTGCTCGGACGCAGCTATTCCTGCGGCGCGCAGTTTTGCGGTCCGGTCGCGCTGGCCGTGCTCGGCGGTGAGAGCAGAGAGCCCGACGCCGTGTACGCGCGCGTCAGGGAGACCGCCGCACGCATCGCGCGCGACGGCTTCGACCCCGACGCCTTCGAGCGGGTACGCCGCGCCATGTACGGCAAGCTGCTGTGCGGTCTGGATCAGTTCCGCAGCGTGTGCATCGACATGGCCGAGGGGCTCTTCGGCGGATATGAGATGATGGACGCATTCCCGCTCCTGCCGGAGATCACGGCGGCGGAATGCGCCGCCTGGCTGACCGAGACGTTTGCACCCGAGCGTCTGGCGCTCTCGGTCGTGACACCGAAAGGAGGTGACGGCGATGCCGACGATGATGCGTGATGCCACCATCAGCTTTCCCATGCTCGGCGACTGGAGCATCGACCCCAGCGCGTCGTTCACGCTCTTCGGTCACACGTTTTACTGGTACGGCGCGATCATCGCCGTGGGCTTCATCCTCGCGATGCTCTACTGTGCGCGGCACTGCCGCCGCTGCGGCATCAAGCCGGACACGCTCTATGACTTTCTCATCTGGATGATCCCGCTGGCCATCATCGGCGCGCGGCTGTACTACGTCATCTTCCAGTGGAGCGACTACCGTGAGCACCCGCTCAACGCGTTCAAGATCTGGGAGGGCGGGCTCGCCATCTACGGCGGCGTGATCGCGGGCATCCTGACCGGCATCATCTGGTGCCGGAAGCGGAAGATCCCCTTCGGCGCGATGGCGGACGTCTGCGCACCCGGTCTGCTCATCGGGCAGTGCATCGGCCGCTGGGGCAACTTCATCAACCGCGAGGCCTTCGGCCGCGAGACGGCGGCCTTCTCCCGCATGGGGCTGACGCTGCCCGGCCGGGAAACCGTGTACGTGCATCCGACGTTCCTGTATGAGAGCCTGTGGAACTTCGCGGGCTTTCTGATGCTGCACTTCTGGTTCCGGAAGCACGAGCGCAGGTTTGACGGCGAGCTCATCCTGCTCTACGCCGTGTGGTACGGCATCGGCCGCGCGCTCATCGAGGGGCTGCGCACCGACAGTCTCTATATCACCGGCACGGGCATCCGTGTCAGCCAGCTGCTGGCCGGTGTGTCGGCGGCGGCCGCCGCCGTCGTGCTCGCGCTGCTCTACACAGGCAAGCTCCGGCATCCGCCGCGCTACGTCGACCGCGAGAGCGGCGAGGCGCAGCAGGATGCCTGACCTTCTCAATATCCTTTCCATTCATACATCAGGAGGTTTTGATCCATGAAAGACTACCGTGATATGCTCAGCAGCCTCAAGGACAAGGTCGTCGACGTGGCCGGCAAGGCCACCGTCGCCGTGACCGATGTAGCCGGCAAGGCCGTCAGCGACGAGATGCGCGACAAGGTCGCCGGCGCCGCACACACCGTGAGCGAGCGCGCCAAGTACGCCTCGCGCATGACGCGCCTGACCGTGGACTGCAACGCCGAGCTCGAGCGCGTCAAGCGCACCTACACCGAGATCGGCCGCCTGTACTACGAAAACTACCGCGACACGGCCGACGCCTTCCTCGCCGAGCTCTGCCAGCAGGTGACGGACGCCAACGCTCACGTCGCCGAGATGGAGGCGCAGATGGACGAGCTGCGCGCCGCCGCGCGGGAATACCGTCCCGCGCCGGATCTGCACACCATCGACGCGGAGGAGGTCATCGACCCGCAGGACATCGAGGTCGAAGTGACCGAGGAGCCCGCGCCGGAGGAAGGAGCCGGACGCAAAAC
>ERZ838118.1159-NODE-1159-length-33040-cov-8.347006_pt1 | contig 33040 bp, 31 predicted proteins | sample MGYA00519863_ERZ838118 | MGnify/ENA primary metagenome ERZ838118 (study PRJEB31850, sample SAMEA3708827) | human gut metagenome | biome: human gut; feature: human-associated habitat; material: faeces | place: China | collected 2014 ...
CTTGTTATTACTCACCACTTGCAGAAGTGGGAGTCTTCTCGACTGAGATAAAATGAGAGAGTCGAAAGCGACAGAAATACCGATTGTGGTGTTTGCGGATTACGTTTTCGGCTCTTTTTTTGATGGAAAATCTGGTATAAAATTTCACAAAAATAATATATTACAACAAGAGAAATCGGGTGGTGTTTCGTTTGGAACGAACATATGGAATCGGCATTATTCTGGGGGTATGCGGACTGATCCTGCTCATTGGAATTTTGAAGAAAAATGCAGAGATTTTGCTGAATTTTGTGGCTCGGACGGTGGTGTGTCTGATCTGTATGTACTTCTTAAATTCCTTCTTTACATCCAGGGGATTTGATGTGGCGATCGGTATCAATCCGTTGAGTCTTTTGACATGCGGAACCCTTGGAATCAGCGGGCTTGCGGCGCTTTATGGGATCTTGTTCCTTCAGCTGTTGTGATAATGCACAAGTCGAAAAAATGACAGAAAAATGGCTATAGACAGGTGCAGGGAAAGGACTTATAATCGGTTTCACAAAGGAGGTGGAGCACATGTGGAACTAATTCGAATCAGTGCATTGGCAGTAATACTTCTTCTTGCTGTGAGGTCAGATTTTTCGGATGGTATCATTCGAAACAGACTGATTGCGGTGGGAATCCTGATCGGAATTTTGTGTTGGATTCCGGGATTTGAACCAAAGATTGCAGGAGAAGTGATCGGGGGGCTTTTATTACCGATACTGATTTGCTGGATCCCATTTCGTATGCATGGACTGGGAGCCGGTGATATCAAACTGTTCTGTGTGATCGGCTGTCTGAATGGCAGTCGGAATGTAATCTATTGTATCTGTATTTCTTTCCTGCTGGCAGCAGGATTCTCATTCGGCAGATTGCTGAATCAGAGACAGCTTTGGACAAGCATACAAAGCTGTGTCAGCTATTTTCAAATAGTAGTACAAAAGGGAAGGATCATTCCTTATCCTGAACGGACAAGAAAGGGCGCCCGGTTTCATTTTTCGGCGGCTATTTTGTTCGGGTATGCTGTAATTCTGGGGGTGAGTGTATGCAAAACCCTGTTGTGGTGATCGGGGGACTGGAAAAATCTTATATGCAAAAACTGGCGCTGTATCTGAATACACGGATCGGAAAAGATGGTTATGTGGAGTTGTTGGAAGGTTCGGACAGGCAGATGGACTTGCTGGGAAGTTCGGGCAAACAGATGGAATTGCTGGAAAGTTCGGGCAGGCAGATAGATTCTGTGCGGGAAGATATGAGACTTCAAAATGTGAGGCACCAAAGAGAAAAACACTGGGAACTGGCAGTAGGTTCGGAAGCGTTTGTGGTGGCTTTGCAGGAAGCGGGACAGGCAGAACAGATTCTGATCCTTACTGATACGGAGGAAGAAGATGAGACGCATATCAGTCAGTACCAAGCCAGATCGGTACTGTTTCAGAAGATCATTGCGCGGTATCAATCCATTGCCAGTGTAGGGATGCAGATGGCGGCGGTAAAGAAGCAGCACTGGATTGTCTGTACCGGTGGAAACCGGGGAAGTTTGATGGCAGTTTCCGCGCTGTGTGCCTGGATTCTTGCCAGGAGACAACGGGTGTTGTATGTGGAATTTTCGGAAAACAGTGGTCTGGTATCGGTATTTCAACTGGAGTATGGAACCGCAGATATGAGTGATCTTTTTTTACAACTGAGAAAGAATATGGGGACGTCTTTGGAGCTGTTTACCGGGCAGCTGGATGGGATGGATTACATCCGTCCACCGGAAAATGCCATGATTTTGTATGAAATCAGGGAAGAGGATCTGCAGGCTTTTTTGAGGCAGCTTTCCGCAGAGGGGCGGTATGATGCGGTCGTATTTTCCGTGGGAAGCATGATCTGTGGATGTCAGCTTATTTTTTCACAGGCAGAGCGAATCTTGCAGATTTCGGGAGGAGATTTGTGCAGTCGTTGTGCTGCCGGGGAAGAAGTTGCTTTCTTAAAAAAATGTTGTTCAGAAGAAAAAGTAACAAAGCTGGTGGTTTCGGGTTTTTCCGGAGATCTGCCGGGGGTACATCTTTTGCATGAATGGTCTGAATCTGAAATGGGACAGCGGCTCAGACAGATATTGAATGCAGAATAAGCATTCACCGATTCTGGTGGGTAGAGCACCAAGCGGTGGTTAGTAAAAAGGGGGAATAGAATGGAGGCTCCATGGCAAGAGATCAAAAGACAGGTGATGGATGGACTTGATATGTCCAGAGAATTTACGGATGAAGAATTAAGAGAGCGAATCGCGCTGGCAGTACGAAGTTACAGCAAAGAAAAACTGCTGTCGCTGAAAGTGCGGGAAAGTTATGAGGAACAGATCTTTAATTCTTTTCGCAGGCTGGATGTATTGCAGGAACTGCTGGATGATCCGGAAGTGACTGAGATCATGGTAAATGGAGAGGCGCATATTTTTTATGAAAAGGCGGGGGCGCTGTATCCGTGGACAAAAGCAGAACTTTCCAGAGAACGTCTGGGTGATATGATCCAACAGATTGCAGGAAGTGCAAACCGGGCAGTGAATGAAGCAAATCCGATTCTGGATACCCGGTTGTCAGATGGTTCCAGAGTAAACATTGTGTTGGAACCGGTATCAGTGGAAGGCTCCTGTATCTCTATCCGTAAATTTTCGAAAAAACCGATGACGCTGGAGCGGTTGATGGAACTGGAGTCTTTATCACAGGAAGTCGCAGAGTTTTTAAAACTTCTGGTGCAAGCGGGATATAACATTTTTATTTCCGGTGGAACCGGCTGCGGAAAGACAACGTTTCTGAATGCATTATCTGCCTATATTCCAAAGACAGATCGGGTGATCACGATTGAAGATTCGGCAGAACTTCAGTTTCAGAATGTGCCAAATCTGGTGCGGCTGGAGACAAGAAATGCCAATGGACAGGGAGCAGAGGAAATCAGTATCCGTGATCTGATCCGCACGGCGCTTCGAATGCGTCCGGATCGGATCGTTGTGGGGGAAGTCCGTGGTGCGGAAGCATGGGACATGTTCCAGGCAATGAATACCGGACATGATGGTTCACTTTCAACAGGGCATGCCAACAGTGACAGGGACATGCTGCTACGTCTGGAAACGATGATGGCAATGGGGGAAAAGGTTGATTTTTCCGTGATTCAGCGGCAGATCGTAACGGGACTGGATATTCTGATCCATCTTGGAAGGATGCGTGACCGGACACGAAAAGTGCTTCAGATCAGTGAATTGTGTGGGATAAAAAATGGTGAGATCTATCTGAATACACTGTATCGGTTTCAGGAGACTGGTGTAAAGGGGGAAAAAGTGCATGGCATCTGGAAAAAAGAAAGTTCTTTGCAAAATCGCCAGAAGCTGGAAGAAAAAGGACTGGCATATTCCGGATAAGGCATTTGACGTTTTAAAAGGCATTGGTGTTGGGATGGCAGCGGCATTTTTGTTCTATCGTTCGGTATGGGCATTGGTGCTCATTGTGCCGGCAGTCATCGCCTGTGTATGCCGTGGACGGACACGACGGGAGCAGGAACAGATAAAGCGGCTGCAGCGGCAGTTTCAGTCGGCAATGCAGTCCGTGTCGGGAGCACTTGGAGCCGGTTATTCACTGGAATATGCCTGGCGTTATGCACAGGGTGATATGCAGCGGTTGTATGGGAAGGATGCGGATATTGTGCGGGAGTTTGCATACATGAACCGGAAAATACAAATGAGTGAACCGCTGGAACAGGTTTTTTACGAATTTGCATGCAACAGCGGAAGCGAAGATATTTACCATTTTGCGGAGATCCTGCTGCATGTGAAACGAAGCGGGGGAAATCTGACTGAGATCATACGCACGACTACTGTAAAAATGCAGGAAAAAACAGAGGTATTACAGGAAATTGAAACAGCGGTGGCTGCAAAGCGGGCAGAACAGCGCATGATGATGATTTTACTGCCGGTTATTTTGCTTTTTATTACACTGAGTTCACCGGAATATACAGGGGCATTGTATAAAAATCTGGCAGGAGTTTTGGTGATGAGCGCTTGTCTTTGCGGATATCTGGTTGTGTTTTTCTGGTCGGAGAAAATTGTTCAGATTCCGGTGTAGAAGGGGTGAAGATGCGAAAGTGGAAGAGTTGGAAGGAACACAGGAGCAGTATTTTAGCAGTGGCAGTATTTACGTTGCTGGCAGTGATGCTTTTTATTTCACAAAATTATGGGGGCGAACCGGAAGGGACGGTTTCGCGGCAAGGAGAGGGGGAACCGACAGAAAGTCGGACATTTACATATGAGACGGCAGATGGGGAATCACAACAGATCGATCTTGAGGTACACCCGGTGGAACGGGAAAATGCAGAGGTACAGCAGCTGCTGGAACAGGCGGTGGAAGAATGGGAAGCGGTATTTCTGGGAGAAAACAAATCTGAAAATGAGATAACCGGAAATCTGGTTCTGGAAAATACATTTTGTGACGGGTTGGTGCAGGCGGTATATGAGAGCAGCGATTATACCGTGATACAGGATGATGGAACGGTTGCAAATGAACAGGTTGGGGAAGATGGTGTGATCGTAACATTGCAGGCGGAGTTTTCTTATGCAGATATAAGCCGCACGGAGATTCGGGCATTGCAGGTAATGCCGCCCGTGCAGGGGAGCAGTCAGTGGCTGAGACAGCAGGTTCAGAAGCAATCTGGAAAACAGGAAGCTAAAAGCCGAACCAAGGAAACGTTTCAACTGCCACAGACAGCGGAAGGACAGAAAATATACTGGAAAACAAAAGAAACATCGGACTGGTATCTGTTTTTGCTGCTTGGAGGTGCGGCAGTAGTTTGTCTGGAATGGCAGAAAAAGGATCGGATCAGGCGGCAGGCAAAGCATCGGGAAGCATGCCTGAACCGGGAATATCCACAAATGGTAGAACAATTGTCATTATTGATGGGAGCCGGACTTACGCTGCGAAGAACTTGGGAGCGTATTCTTGAAATGGATCGGAAAATGCAAAAGAAGAAAGGCTATGTACAGCGTATTTATATGAAGGAAATGCATCGGACGTATCTGGATATACGAAAAGGAATGGGGGAAAGAGAAGCCTATGAGCAGCTTGCACGCCGGATCGGGTTACCGTCGTATCGACGACTGGTATCTATTTTAAACAGAAATCTGGAAAAAGGAACCCGTGACGTATGTGAAATGTTGGGGGAAGAAGCACGGGAAGCCTGGGAGATTCGGAAGAATCAGGCGAGAAAGGCAGGAGAAGAAGCCGGTATGAAGCTGCTTTTTCCGATGATGCTGGTATTTGTACTGATTCTGGTTATGTTATTATTCCCGGCAGTGCAGAGCTTTTCTTTATAGCTGGCTGCTGATTGTAGAAAGCTAAAAGCACTTTGGACTATGCATTGTTAATTTGGGCAGCATGTCACGAGAAACCAGGCAAAAATTTGCCGGTTGTCAGTGGAAACAAATATTGGGTAAAAGATAAATGTATGGAGGGAAACATGGGACAGGAATATATCAGAGAAGGAAAACGTTTTTTATATGAAGAATCAGGTATTGGTGTTGTGGAAATTAAAAGTAGGTTTTTATATACAAAATACAATTTCTAAAAAAATGACCTCAAGCCCTTTATTTAAGCCGTTTCCCTATTTTGTATATAAAAATCTATTAAGATACAAAATATACAAAAAAAACAATCATTATACGAAATTATTTTTGTTAATAAAAATGTTCCATCTATTAAAAATTCTACACCATTTTTGAAAAAGTTTCTACCCACCTGTAGTATAAAAATAAAAGCTCGGAAAGTAAATTAAAAGCATTATAATATTGACGTAATTCGTATATTGGATATAAGATTATATATAATTAGTTAAATGCTAGGGGGGATACAAAATGGACCACGGAAAAAAATATTGGTTTAAACAAACTTATGATCAGCAAAAGAAAGACATTTTGTTTGAGTTCACGCAATTAGTCGAACGTTGGGGGAAGTCAGAACATAATGTTAATTTATTAATGAACCGCTGTATAAAATATACCGGTTATTGCATTGAAGATCCTAAGAACAGTAAGGTCAAATCAGATCTTGAGGAAATTTTAGAAATCGAGAAAAAATTCAAAGAGAATCCACATGATACAGATTCAGAAAAACAAATATATAATTTTTTTGATAAACACAATAATATACATAAAGATACAGATAAAATATCTGCACTAAAAGTAATGGCTGATGTTTCACATAAAGTTGCAGATGATAACGCAGATACAATTATGAGTATTATCCAGTATGATTCAAATGATCATCCAGTCCAAGCACTAACAGGTTCACTTACAACCGTTTTTTCTCAAATTGAGAATTTTACAAAGTATTATTACCGTATTGCAGCTTTTAAACAAGAAACTATACGCAATCGAGTGAAAGTAGAACATTTTGGGGTAAATACATCTTGCATCGGCGGAGTAAGATTTGATATAGCTGAAGCAATGAACCGATATTTAAATTATTTGATTAGAGAATATGCTAAGACTGGAAATGAAAGCTTTTTTCCAGTACTCTGCCATTTCCAATGGTACTCTAGACTTATAAAAAATTTAAAGAAGAATAATGCTGAACAGCTTGAGGAACAAATTAATAAAATTAAAGAGAGTTATTCTGAGTTAAAAGAGATTGATAATTTAGATCAGTATAAAGGAGTGTCTGGCATATACGTACTTGTCTTAGATGATTACCACGTTTGTTATGTGGGACAGGCTCAAAATATTAGGCAGCGAGTAATGCAACACTGGTCAAGGTCGAATTATTTTACAGGAACGGGAATCGATCTGTTTAAACCATGTGATACAACACGGATTTTTGTTCTGACATGTGAAGAAAATGAAATTAACGGGTTAGAGCATCGACTTGTAGACATGGTAGAGGCACGTTATTTGCTGAATCAATTTGCAGGTGGTAATGTCCAATATATCATAGATAATGATTTACCGTTTTCAAAGGACACAGAAAGTAACCCTTTTCAAGAAATATTTTCTATGTTTGATGAAATTGCAATGTTTGCCGACAAATTTATTGTTAGAGAAAACGATTTTAGATTACATGATTTTGAAAAAAACAATTAGTATGATTACACCTATTGAGTGTCTTATTTTTCCGTGTTATCATACTGTATGAAAGAACTACCTTCTTATAGAACGGATGCTTTTTCAAGGTTTTTTATTGGCTACTCATTTAGATGAGCGTCAGCCTCTCCTGCGGCCACAGGAGAGGCTTTTTTAGTTTCATTCCATTTATTATTAGCGTTCCTATATTTTCTGTCTGTCGTAATTCGAATTTATATATCAAGAATTCTTTTTCCTTAAGATTTGTATAAATTCTTTTAAGATTGTTATCTCTCTTTTGGATAGACCAGTGACATCTAAATGTTGATCATCGATTTTTTCAACTCCGAGAAGATAATCTGTAGAAACGCCATACAACTCAGAAAATTTGACCAAAACTTCTGGTGAAGGGGCACGCTCCTGTCGCTCATAAAAAGATATTACCGAATCTGTTAATCCCATTTTTGCAGCAACCTGAACTTGTGTCCACCCTTTGCTTTTTCGCAGTTCTTTTAATCGTTCACCAATTTTTATATCCATGTTAATCTAGTCCTCGTTTATTATTAATTCCACTATTTTAATAAAACATCCACGTATTGTTGTAATTAGTTTATCAATCTTGTAATATGTATTTATGTCAAGGAAGTTTAACTACTGGTAAAATAGTGGAGTTTTAGAAAGATAGCTGTAAAAATATAATGTGGATTATCAATTACTTAAAACAAAAGAACTATAAAAAGAAAAAAGAATATTGGCGCGATGTGATATATGATGATGGTGTTAAAGATAGATGGTCCGATGGAATCTGGGGACCAGTACCGGATGAGGCCTATACATATTTTACGCATCAAGAGTTGTTGGAAATTTACGAAGAACGGGAACGCGATAGGAAAGAATTACGAAAACTATTAGATGAAATGGAATAAAATTTTTTAAAGTCATTTTTGGGGCTATTGTGCATTTGGAAGAAATTTGGTACTATAATAAAAGAACGCACCTTTTTAGTGGAACAAGTGCCTTGAGTTTATATGACTAACTACTCATGTAGAGCGTCAGCCTCTCCTGTGGCCGCAAGAGAAAGAAACGATGCAAATGAGTAAGAAATCAGCCTCCCGTGGCAACGGGAGGCATTTTCTTTTATCTATTTTAGCTTTCTGGCTTCATATTATTTCGTCTAATTTGTGCAATAATCTGCTTGGACCAATATCTGCTGAAAATCTGAAATGGAATTCCGTGTGTTTTACACCATTCACAAACTAACGTCCCTGTAATTTGTTGTTGCTTGTATAAGTACGGCATTTCCTGAGCATGCATAGAATCCTGCGGGAATACTGCAATAGCACGTTGCTTTTTCAAGTCGGTGAATACATGCACTTGTTCTTTATATGCACTATACTTCAATTTCGGTCCCTTACGCCTGAATATTCGCATCATTTACATTTTCCTTTTCTTTTATTTTGTGAAGAGATTTTGAAATCTGCTCTGGCAACTTGAAGCTATCATACAGTAGTTTTGTTGTATATGCCAGCTCACCATTATCATCTAATGAAACTTTTTCGTCTCTGATATCATCTAACAGATACTCAGCTCCACAGAAATATTCAATTGTATGAGTTGGAACCAGTTTATTTTTTAACAGTAGTGCACATGCGTAAGCCATCCCCAAATCAAATGCCTGTTCATCACGAGCAACTGCCTTTTCAATCAATTTAAAAGCTTTCTCTTTCTGAATATCATGATCAATGCTATGAAATCTTTCCCATGCGAAGGGGTTCTTTTCCATGTACGGAATCAGCTCAAACACATACTCTAAAACTTCGCTATTCTTAGCCCATGTGTTTTCATCACTTCTGAGTTCTTCCTCTGTCATCCATGCATACCGGACACCATCAACAACAAAATTTTTCTTCAAAAGATGTTCTGGCCCAGGATCGACCATTATCTGCAATTCATAGTAATTGTGTCTATAAGTTCTTATTTCATCATGCGGAACAGAATATTTTTCCAATCTTTGTGCTGTCAGATAATGCACATAGAGATCCTCTTCTTGCACATGAAATCGTTTAGCTACAGCTTCTCTCAATTCCGGTTCTGCCTCATAGTCTCGATTTTCAGCTTTGTAATTCATAAACAGCCAACAATTCCACCGCTTGTCATAGTACACCAAATAATGTCGTACCCAATGCACCTTGCGCGTCCCAACGACTATGTTAAATTCGTGCTTTTCCATCTAATTTTCTCCAACTTTTCAATTTTTTTCATTATTTTCCACCTTTTCTTTTACGTTTTTCGAACCGGGCTATAGCATCCGTACTCGTAGGTACTTTTCGACGCAAAAAGGCATCTGCTTTTTTTTCATTTAAGATAAATGCTGGATCGTTCTCTTTTCTGCATTTATCTATTGTTTTGCTGTTTAAATAAATATATTCTGGAGCGCAGTCAATCGTTTCATCCAACCATGTGATAACACCATCGACGATCCTACAATTTTCAAAAATTTTTGCATTTTTCAAGGGTTTGAATGCCGGGCCGGTCAGAATTTTTGCGTCGAATAGTTTTTTCTCACCATTTGCAAAAGTCAGGATCATCTTCATATCGTTCAATATCTCAACAGCGACAATCTGAATTGGTTCAGCAGTGATTCCAGTATTTTCTTCCATGTGGTACTCCTCCAGTATATAGGTTTTGCGAAAATTCTACATTATCGACTTTTTCTTTCTTTTATAGTATTCTGATTATATCATATACCGAGGATAGAAAAAATGGAAATAAGCACAGGAAATTCATTGCAAGAAAAACTGTATAGAATATCGACTAAATACCGTCACTGCTGGTATAAGCTGATGGATTACTTAAAAATGAAGAATGATGGGCGAGTCTGCGGCGTGGGTGGGTTAATCGGAACCGGTAAAACAACAATGATGTTACAGGCGATATTGGAAATTAATCAGTTTGATAAGTGTCTGTTACTTGAATGCGACAGAGAGGATAATCTACAGGAGATTTGTGATATCATAAATCTGTATCAAAACTGCAAATATGTGTTTATTGATAATTTTACCTGGGTTTCCGGGATAGGCGCTTGTAGCGTATTGGCGGACCGTTATGCGTATGAGGGGCGGAAAATCGTGCTGACTGGGGATGAACTTCAGTTATTCAGACTGCTTGAAGCGGACGTTCTGTTAGATCGTATGCATTTAATTGACACAACCTATGTCTCTTTTTCAGAGTTTCATGAACTATCAAATGCTGGATTGAAAGAATATATTCACGGGGATGTTCTTTTTCACCAGGTAGTAGATCTGCCACGAAATATTATGAAAAGTTATAGACTTTTGGGGCAAAAACCACCGGTTCGAGAATTACCCATTGCAAATGCACTACATTATGCAGCATCCAAGTATTACTTTGATGAAAAATACGATTCGGATTTTGAAGTTGCGCTAAAAGTATGTTGTAGGGCGGGATTTCTACAAAATTGCAATGGAAATTATGTGTTTTTACGCCCATGCGTGCCCTATTGGTTTCGGGCTGGTCTTGAATTAAGCGATGAATTTGTTTATCGTATGATTTTGAAAAATATTGTATTATTATACCTTTTCCGTAAGTACAATAGCCGTGACATCAAAGTTAAAGCATATGATGAGTATGTTTTGAAAGAAGACTTAGTATCGACAGAAACGATTGTTTATCAGTTTGATGAACATGAAATTGAGATACAAACTAGGAAAAAGATTGAGAAAAAATCTGGAACAAGAATTAAGTCCATTGTGTTGGTAACTATGGGAAATGCTGAGTTGCTTTTAAGAGGTGAGTACATTGACTGACGAAAAATACATGAAGGAAATTAATATCAAAGCGTTGATATCTGGATATGACAGAAAATTAGGGAAAAGAACGGAAGTAAATCAGATTTTGAATTATCTATTGTCCAACGAGATAGATAAATTTTTATTGGTACAGGGACTTCCTAGAACTGGTCAGAAGCAGGTGATTCAACAAGTTTTTTCATGCATGCCAGATGAAATGCTAAATCGTACAAAATGCCTAGAGCCAACAGCATCTACAAGATGGAATCACGTTTATTATGAAATCCGTAATGCTCTTCAGAATGGATATCGGTATTTTTTCTTAAAAAATATCGCTGACCAAAGCTGTTACCAGTATGTTGCGCCATATTTTGCAGAGCTTATCCAACATTATAAAGCAAGGATTGTGGTTTATGGGAAAAATTCAGTTGCGATGATTTTTAAAGTGCACGATGAAGAAATTGATGAAAAAACAGAACGGATGCGTACATCGTATATTAGTTATAAGCAAAATAATGCACTGCTCTGTGCAGAGTTTGATATAAAGCAGGAAACATATTTGGATTATTTAATGCACGGATCTGTATTGCAACGCAATATTGCTACAGATTCTACCAAAATTAAAGAATACATCGATCAAATTGCGAGAGATATTGTGACTGGAATGGACTCAGAAGACGAGTGCGACCATTGGCCAGAGCCGTTACCAGAACAATATTCGGCAGAACATTTAAAAAACATGATCACGAATAGCATTTACAAGACTGTAGCAAATACATCATATGACTGCCTGACATACGCTTTGCAGCAATGTTACGGGAATGTGGCTCTTATGAAGGCTGCTAAAAAAATTCAGGAACGTATCAATACAATTCTTGATATTCCAAAGAAAGATATTTCTGATGAAGCCATGGAAAAAATATTGGACGGAATACACGGCGAAACCTTGATCACACCTGCAGAAGTGGAAGATATTTTTGAAAAAGAAATGCATACTGTCAGGTCTATTTTATATGGAGCAATGAAATGTGCAACTTTGCAGTGCTGTCATGTAGAAACTTCCAATTATTGTTTACCCAAAAAATATCAAAATATGATTGCCTTTCAGAACCCGGGATTTCTCCACACTCTCGCGCAACACATCTTCCACACCCTTTGCAAGGATGGGACGGTTGACGACGTGCTCTCCAACGATTCAGGAAAAGCAAATGTCTTCTGGCAGCAATGTGAGGAATTGCTTATGTGCCGGTTGACAACGCACAATCTAATTAATGAAATTCGTTGGATGGAAGATACATCTGAACATAATAATCATTCTATAAAGAAAATTGTGAATTTAAAACATAGCTTCTGGAATATTATAAATATTATCGATATTAACGGAAGGGCAAAAAGAATCGCAGTAATTCCGGAAAATCAAGTGAAAAAGATAAGTACACTTTCTTGGAACGATGATGTATGTTTCGCAACCAGACGGTTATGTAATAGCGCAGATGAAATCGTGATTTGTTCCCCAAAAGACGCACTTGAGTGCCTGGGTGAGCTTTTGTAGACAATTTCGTGGTCTTTCATAGACAGATTCGTGTATAACTTATTTACTTTGCGCAAATCACGTGTTATTTTGCGCATCAAGCATTTTACTTTACGCTAGTTTCGTGTTCATTGCATGATTTTTTCTACAAATGACACGAAATCTGCGCAAAGTGGCATGCGTTGTGCGTAAAGTAACTACAAATCGCACGTTAGCGCGCAAAAACATCCTATATATAGTATATCGTTTATAGCAAGTACTATATACAGGGTTTTTATTTGCCCTCATGGGGGTGAATTTGTAGTTTAAAAAGCCGAATCATCTTTTGATGGTCGATACTTATATAAAATAGCACCGTCCACATATTCCATTGTGCTGTTACTTCGTATAAATCCCAGATACAAATTGTAGTATTTCGAAAGCCGCCCTGGTCGTTTGATATGGATATCTGCATCCATTTCTGTTCCATGTGAAGTTATTGTAATATCTGTTCCAATTATATGCTCTATTGTTTTTTCATTTTTATTCAACGATTCCGACACTATTTGTCTGTAATTCCACTCTTTCATCCATAACCGCATCCAGTCACGTTCAAATGAATAGTAGTAGATATTTTCTTTATCCGATTCATAAAAAACAGTATCTCTAGAGACAAAAAGTTTATCCATCACGTAATTATTCCAATCTTCATAAGATAAATGCGATAACAGACATAAAAGCTTTTCATCTAACGTCTTATTCATATCTGCAAACTCAGCAGCATGTTTTGGATATAATTCAAAAAGATCTTTGATCATGTTCTGCGCAGAATAGTCATCACTACTCTGATAATGTAGTGCAGAAACAAAATCTACACATTTACCAGAAGTTTGTAACTGCAAATAATATGGTTGCATTTCAACATGGGCTTTTGTATATCTTTTAACGACAACAGTTGCACCTTTTCCATTAGGAATATACGACATGATTTTATTATAAAGAGAATCTGCCGATATTGTAATATAGAACCGTTCTTCGACCGGTAGTCCTGCTGTCGATGATTTAAAAGATGCCTCTTCCAGTTCTGAAACATCATATCTTATCTTTATATTTTTTTCTACCAATTGCTGGATCGTGATGCATAGCAGTATCGTATCTGCGTGCTGTTTTGCTTTTGATATTCTTTTCATACATAATACCTCGTTTTCACCATCATAAAGAAAAATGAAAACATAAACAATATTACTTTACAAAAACTACTGACAACCACTTCGGTTGTTTAGTATAATATAAAAACACTAAACAATTGTTAAGGAGACATATTATGAAGCGACTAAGCGAAGCAACTGATGAGCAAAAAAAATTTTTAGAAAAATTGGGAATAAAAATAGAAAGTTGTATGAAAAACCTTCACAAAAGTAACGCAATTATGCTACAACGTGTTGGTTGTTCTGAACCGCATATTATTGACATAAAAAAAGGCAGAACAATAGCCAATGTTCTAGAAATTGTATCAATCTGCGATGCATTAGCAATTACTCCAAGTGAACTTTTAGATGTGGATAATAGCAATAAATATGACGATCAAAAGTTTTCCAAAAACAAAAAAATTGACTCAGACCTTATGCATGCGATGTTGGAAAAAATGGAACATTTGGACGATTCACAGAAAAATAGGTTTCTTTCTTATATTGACAGGTTTCAGTAAAAGATGCAAATGCTAAACTACTGTTTATTTTTTGAACCTAAACTTACATATACTTAATTACAGTTAAGAGGTTTTTGACAAAACTTAATCGTTGTTTAGTAAATAGTAATATTTTAACGTTGTAAAAAAACTGTACTACGATACAATATTAATATAAGCAACAAAAAAAAGAACCACCACACAAGATTGACCGTCCGAGTGGTGATTCCTGACACATACGTCATTTAATTCTTGGTCTATTATAGCGCGAAAGTGTGAAAAAATCAAGGTTTATTTCTTATACCCATTTTTATTGTGGATGTGTGTGTCATGGATGCATGCATCTTTTTTTGTTGCCAAAATCGGAAAAGGAAAGGTGACATATATGTCCAATAGTGAACAGAAATATACCGAGAATATTCAAAACTGTAGGTTTGCAGTACATAAAATTACTTATTCGGAAAATATGTGTTTTGTAACGCGACATTTTATTGTGTTGAAAGATACGACAACAAATCTGGTTATCAAAATAACGGATTTTGCAGATTATGTTCTGTATAGGGTTACGGCGGATACCAATGCGTACCATACAAACGAAGCTGTATTGTACACAACCTGCCAATTTCTGAATTATGTGTTTTTTGAACATTATGAAAAATACCATATTACAACAATATACGATCTGAACTGGAATATGTTTCAGGATTATATATCCGAATATTGTTCAACACGAAAAAAATCCGATGGAAATTATCCCGGAAAAGCTTCAATCCAAAATAAGAGAGCTGCACTTTGTATTTTTGGTGAAATGCTGTGTCATTATCATAAAGAGAAAATGCGATTTTTACATCGACATCAATTTATACATACAAAACTTTGTCGGGATGGAAACAAAACATTCGAATGCAATATATATCAGCTTCATGTGAAATATTTCCGTGATGACAATAATGAGCTACTGCATCTGAGCCGAGATATGCCATTGGATTTGGCAGATCGAATTTTAAAAATGGCTGAAATATACGAACCGGATCTTTGCTTCCCGATAGTTTTACAATTATATGGCGGGTTACGAAGCGGCGAAGTATGCAATGTCCGTGGAAAAGACAGTATTCTAGGTCCAGGAATTATTATTCAGAGCATACCAATTTTGGATAAGTATGGAAACAGAGTTCTGCATCCACAGTCAATACAATTGGATCTCAGACATGTATATGCTCTTCGTTCTGATGGCAAAGAAGTTGGGAAAATAAAAAAGAAACGCCTAGCTTCCATATATGGTCCATTTGTTGACATTGTATATCGATACTATCTAAAACATTTGGAGCTTATAAAAGATAAGGAATGCGAAGATACAAAACCATTGATGCTGTGTAAAAATCAGAATCAGAATACAGGAATATATTATGCCCAGAATAAAGCAGATTATTGCGATAGAGTGAAAAAATTATTTTTTAACTATGTGCTACCATCTTGTGAGAATGATGCGAATTCGGATTTGGCCGTATTTTATTTAAACATGAGAAATCATTCGTGGGGACCGCATGCACTGCGGCATTGGTTTACGGTTTATCTGATTTATTGTGGAGTCGATGATGTCGCGGAATTGATGTTTTTACGTGGAGACAGAAGTCCAAAATCTGCATCTGACTATATTAAAAATAAAGGCGTAATTATACAGACATATAAAAAATCTTTGCAAAAATTTGGAAACATGATTAACGGTTCGGAGGCAAATTAATATGATTAGAATAAAAGAAGCTATGGAAAAAATCAAACCCTACGGTTCAAAAACGCAGCCAATAGTCAACGGCTACTGTCTCAAAGGGAAGATCCCATGCCAGCGTTGCGGAAATCTTTGGTATGTCGATGAAAAGTTTATAGATTCTGCGATTCAGTGGAAAAAACAAGAAGCTGTCACAATAGAACAGCTTATTGAAGAGGATAAAGGAATTGAAAAACTTTCAGAAACGCAGAAAAAATTATGCTTATGTAATATTCGAAAAAAGATTGGTTTTGCATTAGTAAATACATGTGGTTATGCGCTTCTATTCTCTGGCAATTTTGTTGATCCAGAAAAAATTGAATCGGTTAGGGAGATTATCAGAAATGAAGTAGATGCATATTCCACAATGCAGGATAGGATGTTAATTACCGATGTGGCAAAAGAAACAGGAATCAGTACATACAAATTAAAAAATGATATTAAGGCCGGAAAAATAAAGACAGCTCAGATGGTGAAAGGAAACTGGACGATTGAACGATCTGAACTGCTGTCCATCGGAAATGAGAACGGATTGATTGGAATTTATGATTTTTCTAAGAAAATGCTTTTATCTATAAAAACAACATTTGATCTGGATAATCGCAATCATAGAGCATTGTTAGTTGTGTTTTTGAAAAAAAGTAACTTAAGCGGCTATTTGCAAACTTGGGAACAGGCTGGATTGCATGGGGATCGAAAAAATGCTCTTTATTTTCCAGATTTTATCTCGGATAAAATGGAAAAGCTTCTCCTGGATTATTTTAAACATTATGGACCTATAGAGGAACGTTTGAAACAATTGGCAACAGATGATTATTGGAAAACTCATAAAAGAACGTATCAGGCATTGATAAAATTTTCAGAAACAAAAACAACCGGTGGCATGGTTGCACTGTTTGAAATTATAATGAACTGCCTTTCCTGCGAAATTATGGACGCAACAGATGATGATATTAATCACATGGCTGATTATGCACAGTATGCTCCTACTCAAATTTATAGTAGATATTTAGTTCAATTTTTGTCATTTGTAAAAAGTGAATACGAGGACTGTACATTTAGTGTTGTGTTGAATTATAGAAAAGATCAAAACAAAAAAAATATAATACAGACCGCACCATACCCTCTTCATATGTATATGAGTGCTGCATATATGTGTTTCAACCAGAAATTTATCGATGAACATGATCTTGTAGGAAAGAGTCTTGAAAATTATAAATATGCTGTACTGTGGTTGAATATGTGTTGGCATTATGTAGGGGCATGGCGAACCAGTGATATTTTTAGAATGAAAATCATTCCACTTCTGCATGAAAAGGATGAGGTACGTCACATGATTGAATCCGGTGAATACAAAGACGAAGCAATCGCGATGAGCTTATTATTGGAAAACGAGATCAATGGATCTCATGCGAAACCACATAAAACGAAGGATTCTCAGGACAATGGTTTTTTAGTAATAACTTTCCCAGAGTCACTTAGATTTATTATCGGGTTGGTATATTCAATCTGTTGTATTCATTGCAAAGATAAATTGGTTAAGAAAAGATTGGAAGTAAAGGATTATATTGCTTTTTTCGGCGATTCGTATCGTAAAATTTTTGGCAATCAGCCGTTTTTGAATCGTCGTGCTAATAAATCATTTGAAGATGCTATAGCTGAAATTACAGAGCGTGATTCGGTGACTTCAAATAAGCTGCTTGGTTATATTGTAGCTTCATATGCGAGAGGTCACAGTTTCAAATCTGGGAATTTGTCTTCTGTGACATATAAATATCTTCAGACAAAAATGGATGGATATAGTGTAAACGAAATCCTAATGATGCTCTGGGAATCAGGAACATGTAGCTTTATTCCGTATATGCTTTTAGCAATGGTCTATGGAGAACAGTTTGAACAGCTTACGTTCCAACAGCAGTCACAGATGATCTCGATGTCAAAACTTACAGCATTATCTGCGGAAAATATTTCGGTTTTAGTACAAAAAGTACAAGTGCGATCCAATGCTGTGCTTGATAGGATTTTTTACAACTATAACAACGCCGAAAATAGACAAACAATTGCGAATCAAATGTTGATGAATATTGTTCAGCGTGAGGCCGTGGGAAAACAGATGGGAGTGTCATGCCTGTGTGCTGCACGAAGAGTTCCTTGTGCTCATACCAACAGGCAGGATTGTCTGGGATGTGAATATGCTATTTATGAGCATGGATTGTTCTTCTTTGCTGTACAACGAATTAGAATCATGTACGAAAAGCTTGGAAATGCAAGAACAGATGGCGAACGGAGAAAAATTAGTGGAATGCTGGAAGACATTTATCTGCCAGCGGTTTATGAAATGATGTTGTTCTCTAAAGAACAATATGGCATGAACATTGAAGCATATAAAAATGAAATTGTAGAGTTAATGAATGGAGGTGCTACCATTGCTGCAAATATCAATTAGTTCAAAGGATGGGTTGGAACGTCGTATGCCATTGAGGGAACTTACAGATGACATTCGAGAGTTGGCGAGAAAAAAATATGACACCGGATATTCTCAGGCTATCCTCTCTCCTGCTTTTGATGCTGATGTGTGGAAACTTAATAATCAGGTCCGTACAATAATACTTGATTTTAACTACAGACGCAATGAAGTCATAGAATGTGTAAATGGCGATCCTGATATTATAGTAGAACAATTTATTGAAGATCTGAAAACGATTATTGCGTTACGGATTGGAACCTGTGATGGAGTGGCATTAAGAAGTGCTATTCGATATTCAATCAATTGTTTTATTGAAAGTGAAGGGTACAAAAAAGCAGTTGAACTGCCGAATCCATCTAGTTTGTCTATGGTAGCATATTTGGTAGAGTTCTTAATGGTATTACCATATGTATCTCCGGAATTTTTGTCAGAGGCAAAGAAAAAATTAGCTGAAGTTCGCTTTAAAATGGCGGATTTTAAACGGGGAGTAAAACCTGCCTGCACGTTAAATGAATTTAAATCCTATTTTAAATTGGATGATGCGTTGGATATTTTTTTGGATGAATATGAAAATACAACTTTAGGACAGTATTTTATGCCATTTATTATTTTTTGGAAAGTAACAACGATTCTTCCGATGCGTGTAACAGAGTTTTGTGTAACACCGTACAATTGTATCAGACAGGATAAAGATTTATATTATTTGACAATCCGACGGAGCCGTTTAAAGGGTAGCTCCAGCCTTTCACCAAAGATTCACTATTATACTATCAATAAAGATTATGATGAGTATGAGTATGAAATACCCAAATGGCTCTATGATATGATCCATAAATTTCAACTGGCAACAAAAAATTACGCTCATCCATATGGATTACTACTTTCCTGTGAGTATACGATTAATTGTAATATCGGATGTATAAAAGCTACTGCAGAAAAAGTTTTTGGAACAGATCAAATGGGAATCTTGATAAAGGATTTCTATTCCATGTTTTTGGTGAAAAAAATGGGAATGACATTGGTTGATGAAAAAACACTTGAAAACCGATATTTGGATATTACAGATGGATCATATGAAATGTTCGATGATGAAATTATGATGCTGAAAGCAAAACACACTCGCCATTTGGCGATGATAAATTTGATAATGCGTGGGTGCAATCCGATGATGATTCGTGAATTTGCAGGACATGCTGACGAAGTCACATCTGCGCATTATTATGGAAATGTGTCGAAAACTGTACGGTGTGCTACAAAGATTTTATATGACAAAGTAAAAAATCGAAGACGTGGAAATATAGATGCAGGATCTGTCACCGAAATAAATCCATTGTCTTTATTAGTCGACACATCGAACACTTACATAGAGGTTGATCATGGAAAATGTTACTCCCCAGCTTTTCTGGAAGGTAATCTCCATGATTGTGGAAATGTTGATGGCAATTGTGACGTATGTCGATATTTTATTGCTAATAAAGAAAATACAGATATACAGGATAACGAAGCTTTTGTGGATAAAGAATTGGAATATCTAATGAAATTGTTGAAAAGTGAAAATCTTGAGAAAAAAATGTTGGAATTTCAGATGAAAACGCAGCAACTTGAAAGTGATATGGCCAATTTATCTGCACAATATTGGCAAGAACTCATGAAAGGAGAAAAAGATGGGAAGAAAGAAAAAGTTCAGTACTGATGAACTTATAGGTTTTATAAAACAGTATTTGATCGAGCATCAGAGCCTGGAGCTGCTGATGCCGACAAAAGTTGCTGATTATTGCAGGAATGTACTTCATATTTCAATTGTATACCAATCTTTCACCAGAGATCCATTAGTGAAAAAATGGATTGATGACTATAATACGAATTTGCATCAACGGGTTACAAATGAAATAGACGGCCCATCTATTTTACCAGATATATCTATTGATGTGGAGGATGCAATATACCGTTATCGCAATCCAGAAGATATGAAACAATTTTTAATGGAAATCAACCGGCAGATTGGTAAATTGTCAAATGCAAGCCATCAGTTTGCAAAACAATATCAAGAAAGTAGCGAACAGATGGTACGCTTGGAAGAACAAAATACTACTCTCATTGAACAGCTGACAGCACTGAATGAAAAACTATCCACTTTAAAAGCGGAACTTAAAATTATGCGGGAGCAAAATGCTGCGTACAAGAAAAAAAATCGGGCAATAGATAAATATTTAAATGAATATTTAAATGAGCCGATTATGTTGAAACATTTACAAGAACTGAGATTATTATCCGATAAAGAAAAAGTTGTAGTACCATCATGTACTGACTATTTATCTGAAGAAACAATGGATTTTACAGAATCTATTAATAGATTTTATGATGTTACACTTTCTGTAAATCGTAAATCTGATGACGCTGTAGAAAATATGGAAGAAACAAATTCTGGTGATAATTATGAGGAAAACGTGATAAGTACAAAAATGACCAATTTGATGGACAAGTTCTCAAATCTGTAATTTATTTTAGCGTATTTATTATAGGAGGAGCATGTGTTATGCCACGAGGTAAATTTATTAAAGATGTTCCTGAATTTATGGAATGGTTTGATCCAATATTGAATCCAGATCTTGATATATCAACATTGCATGTGGGGGATCATAAAAATCGAATTTTTTATATGAGAAAAGATGGGGAAATAGGTTCAACGACTGCATCTACTTTTTTGCGAAATTTAAAAGAGCATGGGACATACATAGAACCACGAGTAAATATAAGTTATCCGTTGCCACCACGTAAACTTGCAATGGAAGAAAGCGTTTTTCTTGAATGGTTTGACACAACACTAAACCCCAATATAGATCTTTCTAAATTGTATTGTTCAGATGATAAAATAACAATATTATATAAACGAAAAGATGATAAAATTGGAACAATGACAGCAAAAAGCTTTTTTAGAAATGTTAAAAGAAACAATGGTTGTTTTGTTGAAGCACGCACACTTGTATCACATAAAACATTTTTTGCAATAGATGACCCGACTTTTCGTAATTGGTATAATCCCGAGATTAATTCAGACATTGATATAGAGAAAGTTTCTAAATGGAACACTAAACAAAAGGTTAAATATGTAGGAAGTGATAATAAAATATATGATATCCATGTAAATGCATTTTTTTATAACATTAATCGAAATGATGGAATATTTGTAGAGCCAAATCATTCTGGCAATAACTCAAATAGAAAAAAAAGTTTGAAAAAAATATATAAAACACCGTGGAAATGTCCGATATTTCGAGACTGGTTTAACCAAGAATTAAATCCTGAAATTGATCCAATACAACTAACTTTTAGTAGTAAAATGGAAATTCGATATATTGTAAATAAATATACGCATTCCTTTATGACTGTAGAACAATTTTTCAGAAACGTTAATAAGCATAATGGTGTCTTCCGGCCACGAAAGGACAATATTATTTTGAAAAAAATATTTATGGAATGGTTTGATCCTGAATTAAATCCGACCATAGACCCATTTCTTATAAAAATGGCAGATAGGAATGTAAGATTAAAATATAAAGATTTTTCTGGAAACACTTGCGAGATTAGTATTAATGGTTTTTTTTGTAATGCAAGAAAGCATGGTAAATTTATGCCACCTGTAAAAGTAATCGATGATTTTAATAACGCTGCTACTCTTGATCCAGAGCTTTTATTGTTTTGGGATGAAAAAAGGAATAAAAAAGATCCAAGTGAAATTAGTCCAAATACAAGCCATGAATATTATTTTATATGTCCGTATTGTGGCTATGAATTCACGAAACAGATAAAAAACATTGCAGGGAAATCGCCAAAATGTCCACAATGCCATGATGAAAAAAAACAAAAAAAAATAAAAGGAAGACCTTCGGATGTAGCTTTTTTATTAAGGAGTTTGGCTCCTAGTGAGGAATAATGATGACAGACTATTACAAAATTATAAAAATGTTGATTGATGGTCATACAAGAAGGAATATTGCTACAACATTAGGCGTATCACCTAAAAGTATTACCAAATGCAAAATAATTATAGAACAAAATTTGATTACTGCAGAATCATTTGAACGACTCAGTATGGAACAAATTTGTGCTATGATTCCGCAGAGAAAAACTGAATATGATACAAAATCCATGAAGCCAGACTTTAAGACAATACATATAGCTTTGGTAAAAGGAAAATCATTAGCTGATCAATTCAATATATATACGTATCAATGTGAATTGCAGGGAAAATCAGCATTAAAACAAAGTAGATTTTATAAACTTGTTAGAGATTATGAAGCCACAGCAAGAGGAACATCTGACAACAGTGTGAATCCTGGAGATGTTATGTATGTAACATGGCTTCCGGTAAAAAAACATATGGTTGATGCTAGAAATGGAGAAGAATTTTATTCGTATATTTTGTATGGTATCCTTCCGTATAGCCAGCAAATTCTCTTGGAATGCACTTGGGAAAAAAATGCGAATATGCTAGTTGATGCTATAAATGAATTTTTTGTACGGTTGGATGCAATTCCGAAGTATTTAATAATTGAAAAAGGAACTTCCACTCACTGCAAAATTCAAGGTGTAAAGCAATTACAGCCACAATTACGCCATATGTTGGAATATTATGGTATTTCGATGAGGGAAAAGAACTTCTCTTCTATTGTTAAAAAAGAAATATCTGCACGGATCAAACCTCTGGAAAAAGAACTTATTACTCTTGACTTTTATTCATACGGTGATTTACGCATTTATCTTTTACAAAAAGAGAAAGAATATAATTCCATTGCTATTCACAATCGCTCTATAGATTCTATATATAATGAAAATGAATTACCATTTATGCGGAATCTGCCAGATGCCTTATATGAATTATACGAGGGTGTAACGGCAACGGTGCAAATTAACTGCCATATATTTTATGATAAACATTGGTATTCTGTTCCTTGGAAGCATTGCGGAGAAACAGTTGAAGTTCGTGGCTATGAAAAAAGAGTAGAAATATATGCTGATTCAATATGTATAGCGAATCATCATCGTATATTAACGGAAACTTGTGCATACTCTACGATAAAAGAACATATGCCAACGGAAGAAGAATCAAAATATTTGACATGGAATAAAGAGCGCTTTATTTCATGGGCTGGAAATGTTGGACCAAACACAAAGCGTGTAATTGAAAAACTATTGAACGCCAGTATAATAGAACAACAAGCATACCGGTCATGTTTAAGTATATTGCATATGTCAGATAATGATAAAAAGCCGAACTTAGAGCAAGCGTGCAAAGAATATTTAGAAACGGGACGATGTAATATGAGTGTTTATCGTCTCATTAAGGAAATAATAAAAAATAAAACTGCCGATTAAAATGTCGACAGTTTTTTTTGTTACTAAATTGGTTCCCACAAAAATGGAAAAATGATGTTTGTGTGGTTCCCATAAAAGTGGAAATTATTTGAATATACAATATATATACAAAATAAAAACCCACTTTTTAGGGAATCTTGATTTTGGTGGTTTTGGTGGGTTTGATTTTAATTTTTAAGAAGCAGCTGACCAGTTTGGTAAATAAGACATTTACCAATATCAATAACAAAGCAGGAACTCTTTGATGAAACAGAGATTTTGCAGTGGAAGTGTCAGTATTTTCTATGTACTGATACTTGTGGGACTTATATCCGTGCTGTTTGCGTTTCTGGAGGCAGCACGCGTAAGTGCCTTAAAATCGAATGTACATCTGCTTACCGGACAGGCGGAAGATGCGGTGTATGCGTCCTATCAACCGGAGTTGTGGGAACAGTATCATTTGCTGTTCTGGGAGGAGTCAGGAGAAGGAAACACCGGTACATTTCCGGAAGTCTGCAATTTACAGAAAGATGCGGTAGAGCAAAACTGGGAAAGCCAGCAGTTTGGACACAATTTTTTCTTCCTGCAGGCTCATTGCAGCAAAGTAGAGGTGGAACAGTATCAACTGGCAACGGATGACAACGGAGCCGGATATTATCAGCAGGCGGCAAACTGGATGCGGCAGAATGTCGCGGAGGATGTGTTGAAAACGGTATTGCAATCTGTGACAGAGTCAAAGACCGATGGTCTGGAGCAGCGTGGAGAATTGCAGGAACAGGAAGTTTTTCAGGCGTTAGAGCAGATGGATCAATCCGGGAAAACTGCACAGACCAGGGAGCTGCCAGAAGAAACCGGAAATCAGGAGCAGACACGGGTTTTGGCAGAAGCTCAGGAGATAAAGGAAGCAGAAGTTGATGCAGGGAAAACAGGTGAAAATAGTCGTGTGGAACTTGCAAACCGTTCTGATCTGCAGAATCCGCTGGAATGGATGAAAGCTGTCAAAAAGAATGGAGTACTTGCCTTGGTGATGCCGGAACAAAATGTGTCAAATAAGGAACTGGGTCAGACAGAGGGAGTAAACCATACGCATTCAGCAAAGGGAAGCTGGCAGCAGGAAAAAACTGCGTCAGTAACGGATCGGCTGTTGTTTGGTCTTTACTGCCGCGCACATTTTTCTGATGCAACGCAGGAGCGTGGAGACCGGGCATTGGATTATGAGATGGAATATCTGATTGGTGGAAAAAATGCAGATCAGGAAAATCTAAAGGCGGTAGTCAATCGTTTGCTGCTTATGAGAGAAGGCGCCAATCTGCTTTATCTGGAGACAGATTCGACAAAAAGTCAGGAAGCAATGAGTGTTGCACTTGCGCTTACTTCGGTTGTTGCGAATCCAGAGCTTGCAGAACCCGTGAAACATGCTATTTTAGCGGCTTGGGCGTATGCAGAATCCATCAGTGATGTGCGGATCTTGTTGAATGGAGGAAAAGTGTCGCTGGTAAAGAACGATACGCAATGGCATACAGATTTGAAACATCTTGGAGATGCGTTGAATACTTCAGAAAAGAACACAGAGCAGGAAGGATTAAGCTATGACGGTTATCTGCAATTGCTGCTTTGGACAACGTCGGAGGAAAAAATAAGGCAGCGATCCATGAATCTGATTGAGCAAAATACTGGTGTCTGTATGAATCAAATGGCAGGAAAAATAAAATGCTCTGTGGAGTATGAGGCACAACCATTGTTCTGGAATCTGGTGCAGCTTGGAAATAACGAGATTGGCAGCTATCATTTTGCAGAAGATAGTGAAGTATGTTATGCAGAGTCAAAAAAGTAAAGGAGGCGGGTATATTACAGTGCTTTTGTATCGAAGAAAAACAAATAATACAAAATCTCTCTCTATGTTCTCCGGGCAATTGCAAACTTCTCCAATTAATCAAACAGGCAATTTAAAAAATACAAAAGCACTGCAATATGCCCGTCTTCCGGGAAGCCTTACACTGGAAGCAGCACTTGTTACACCATTGTTATTGTTTTTTGTTCTGGTATTTTTACATTTGTTTTTATTGCTTGGAGCACATATTCAGGTGTCTGCCGCGTTGCAGTACACAGCGCGAAGTATGGCCGCTTCTTATACAGATGCGGATGAACCGGGGACGGCAGAAGGATATCTGACGGCGCGGCGCCTGTTCTGGAAGTATATGGGACAGCAGGAACTTTTATCAGATTTATATAGAAGAAACCGGTCAGAAATATCGTTCATCGGAAGTGATTTTTCCGGAGATTTTATCAAACTGCATGCAACATATGAAGTGAAGCTTCCAGTGTTCTGGACAAAATGGGGAAAACTACCAGTGAAACAGCAGATAGTATGCAAAAAGTGGACGGGAGCGTCACTATCATCTGCTGGGGATGAGGATGGAGCATATGTGTATATCACACCATATGGAAATGCATATCACAGTTCGGCAGAATGTAAAACGTTAAAGTTATCGATTCGGAGTGTGCCACGGACGGGAATCAGTGCGCTCAGAAGTGAAGATGGAAGCATTTATTATCCCTGCCGCTGTGCAGGAACATCTTCTAAGAATGTGTATATTACAGATTATGGCACGGAATATCATGGGAATATTGCCTGCTCTGGACTGAAACGTACGGTTTACCGGGTATTAAGATCACAGGTCGGGGATCGGCACCCGTGTATGCGGTGCCAGAAGTAAAAATGGTTCACAAGTTTTTCGTGTGTTCGATTTGAAGCGTATCAGATGGGGACACTGTATATCAGATGGGAGCCAATCCCCCATCTGATATAGCCTCCGGCAGGATTACAGAGGTGCGCAGTTGAAGTATGTCATGCAATTGCATGACGCGCACCTCGCAACAAGAATGGCGGAGCATTCTTGAACTGAATGATGCTTCAGGTAAACTTGATCTGAACATATCGTGACGGGGGGCTATCAAGAAAAATGTAATTATTGAAGGGAGAAAACTATGACAGAGAAAATAGGAAGTATCATTGGAACACCAGTATTGCTATTTTTTCTATATTGCTGTGCACGGGAAGATCATCGATTGAAATTGCTTTCCGTCAGGCGCTTTTGGGTGTTTGGTGGAATTGGGTTGATCTGGTTTTTGATATGTAAACCGTTTTCGTGGATGGAACTGGCAGGAGGAGCGGGATTAGGACTGGTATTGCTTTGGGTGTCACATGTCAGTAAAGAGCAGTTTGGCGCAGGAGATGCATGGATATTTTTTATCAGTGGTATGTTCCTTGGGGCGGAAGAAAATATGAGGTTATTGTTGTGGTCTTTGATTATTTGCGGAATTTACAGCATGGGGATGCTTTTGTTAAAACGAAGATCACGAAAGGAACGGATTGCGTTTGCTCCATTTGTACTGGGAGCAGAAGTATTGCTGCTCCTGAGAAAATGTCAGTTTAGGCGAGGATCTCTGACCGTGGAAGCGTCATTGATTTTTCCGGTATTAGTGCTGCTATTGATGTTTTTCTTGCATACAACGATTTCTGGTTTTATGCAGGTGGAAAAACAGGCAGAGCAGATTCAACAACAGCAGGAATTGGATACGACAGCGGTATTCTGGAAAAACATACATCAGAATAATATAAAAGAAATAATAACAGACAGTATCAAAGAAAGAACGGAGGCAGAATGAAAACAGAATATCTGAGAACGGCAAGCAACAGTTATATGATCATCAAAGATGCCGAATATTTATTTGAACCTTATGAATTACAGATGGTATTACGAAATAAAATGGAGCATTTACTGTCCATGCAGATTATGATATCGGACGGAAAGACAGAATACTGGTATGATGTGACCGGCATGCAGTCTCTGGCGCAAAAACTGACCATGCAGACTGCCGGAGGGACACTTGTTCGAAAAGTGGCGGAAGAAATCTGTGGTCTGAAAACGGAGCTGGAAGAATATCTGCTGCAGGACACGGATATTGTGTATGATCCGGAAATGATCTTTATGGATCGAAAAGAGACATCGGTGAAATTTTGCTACATTCCAGGTTTTGGAACGGCGAAAAAAGGCGGTGTCAAAGGCCTTCTGGAAAAATTTTTGCAGCGCCTGGATCATTCGGATGCCGCCGCAGTTCGTCTGGCTTACGGACTATATGAACGGTGCGAAACGGATGATCTGACGTTGCGGGATTATTATGACTGTCTTTATGGGAAAAAACAAAAAGAGGATGAAGCAGAAGAACGGCGGATGGATGAAATGATGTATGCAAAGGCAGCTGAAAATTTGGAACGAACAGAGCAGAGACATTCGGAGGATATGTTTGAACTGATGAAAGAGGAGAAGGAACAACCGAAAAAGAAGCGACGCCTTTTCCACCGGGAAAAACGCAAAATGCTGGATCGGTCATCCTTCACGTATGATGTAGAACCGGAAGAAGTGGAACCTTTTATGGTTGCAGAACGAAAACCTTCCGAAAATTGGGAAGAAACAGTATGTTTTTCCGCGGTAGAACGAAAAACGGTATGGGTGTTGGAATATAAAGGAGACGGACTGGAGGATGATCTTCGGATGGAACAGTTTCCATATCGGATTGGCAAGCATGGAAGTAATGTAGAAGGGAAACTGTATGCGCAGACGGTCAGTCGCCTGCATGCACAGATTACACAGGATGAGGATTCTAATTTATGGATTTCAGATTTTAATTCTACTAACGGAACGTACCTTAACGGACATCTGATTCCTATGAATACACCAGTGCGTATACAGGAAGGAGATCGGGTAATCTTCGCGACAGAGGAATATATATTGAAAAAGAAGTAAAAAATGAACTTAGTCTTAGTGCATATAGTGAGTAGAGGGGAATTTTGTATTCATTGATAACATCGATTGTCCAGTGGCACATTCGACTTGAATTTTTATGGGAATTTTTTTATACTGAAACCAAATAGTCTACTGAGAAAAGAACAGGAGGTTTCAGTATGAAGGACGATAATTGTATTTTTTGTAAACTGGCAAACAAGGATATTCCGACAAATATTATTTATGAAGATGACAGATTTACAGTTATTCTGGATGCAAGTCCGGCAACGAAAGGACATGCGCTGATCTTACCGAAAAACCATGCGGCAAATATTTATGAATTACCGGATGAGGATGCGTCAGCAGTATTTGTTCTGGCAAAAAAACTGGCAACAAAGATGACAGAAATCTTACACTGTGATGGATTTAATATTGTGCAGAATAATGGTGAAGTAGCAGGACAGACCGTATTTCATTTCCATATGCATTTGATCCCGCGTTATCTGAATGATGGCAATCAGGATAAACTGACCTGGAATCATGCAGAATTCACACCGGAAGAGATTGCGGAGATCGCAGCGGAATTGCGTGCATAAAAATCTTGTTTATGGATGGCTTAAAAATTTAGGCTATGAAAGCGCCAGTCATCAATCTTACCTTTGCTGCTAACAAACGCATGCAGATGTAAGATTGCCTGACTGGCGCTTACTTTACTTTTCGCAATGAGTGAAAAGCTTTCGTGATATTATTTTTGTCGATCTTTAAGAAAATGAAGTGAAATCTTATATTTCTGTTATTGGAAAATGTTTATTTCAACTTCCAGTCCGCAGTTTCAGTCTGCAGTTTGACAAGTCGTGCATATTTCCCATTTTTCTTCATCAATTCATCCAAATAACGAAATTACAGCTGTGGCATCAGGTACGATGGCGGCAGTTTTTTTTGCAATTTCTTCCGATGGTACTTTTAAATCCGGGATACATACCACCGGGATATTCGCATTGGATGCCGCTAAAATACCATTTTCGGAATCCTCTAGTACAAGTGCATGTTCCGGTTTGATATCCGTACGTTGACAGGCAGCAAGAAAAATATCCGGATTTGGTTTGGAACGCTGTACCTGATCGCCGCCAATGACAAAAGCAAAGTTTTTATCGAGTTTTGCCAGACGCAGATATTCAACAACAATATCATGTTTTGTGGAAGATGCTACACAGCATGGAATATTGTTGCTTGCAAACCATGCGAGAAGTTCCGGAATGCCCGGTTTTACCGGCGGTCCGTCGCGGCGGATTTTTTCGGTGACAAGTGTACGGCATTTCTGGCTGATTTCTTCTGCCGGGTAATCATCTCCGTAAAGTCTGTGCAGAATGTCAAGTAATTGCTGTCCGCAGGTTCCGAGGGTGTGGATGTAATCATCTTTTTGCTGGGTGTAACCGTATTCTTTCATGACACCGTCTTTGGTGGTCATGAAAAGGCGTTCTGTGTCAAAAATCAGACCATCCATATCGAAAATCGCAAGTGCGGGTATTGCTAAGTGTGAAGTCATAAATTTGCCTTTCTTTTAAAATATAATATGAACTATAATCCAGTATACAGGAAATGAGCCTGAAAGAAAATGATAAATCACTTCTCTCAGACCCATTTTTATATCAGATGGGAGATGACTCCCACCTCTATAGGTGGTGAGAAACAAGCTAGTATCAGTGGTGGGAGCCAATCCCCCATCTGATATAGCCTCCGGCAGGATTACAGAGGTGCGCAGTTGAAGTATGTCATGCAATTGCATGACGCGCACCTCGCAACAAGAATGCCGGAGCATTCTTGAATATATGCATGTATGGTTTAAACACTTTCAAATTCGTCGATAATCTCCTGTGATGGCGGTGCAGTCAGAAGGCTGACAATTACGATCGCAGCTGCGGAAGAAAGGAATGCAGGCAGCAGTTCGTAGATACCAAGCAGTCCACCATGCGGTGCGATCAGGAATTTCCAGATAAATACCATGGAACCGCCGACGATCATTCCGGCAAGGGCACCGTTTCGGTTGGAACGTTTCCAGAACAGTGCAAACAGCATAACTGCACCGAAGGTAGCACCAAATCCTGCCCATGCGAAGGACACGATACGGAATACGGAGCTGTCCGGGTTACGAGCCAGAAATACGCTGATAGCTGCGATGATCAGAACAGTAACACGCGCCATTGTCATAGATTGTTTTTTCGTACATTTGATTCCGAAGCAATCCTGCAGCAAGTTTTCTGAAATACTGGAAGATGCTGCCAGAAGCTGGGAATCAGAGGTAGACATGGTACTTGCAAGGATACCTGCAAGGATCAGACCAGCCATCAGTACGGCGAGAAATCCGTGATTGCTCAGCAGGACTGCAGTTCTGACGATCAGTGTCTCTGACTGAGAGGAATTCTCCAGCACGTCCATAGCACCTGTTTTTGTCATGGCGTTTCCGATAATACCGATAAAGATTGCGATAAACATGGAAATAACAACCCAGACAGAAGCGATACGACGGGATGTTTTTAATTTGTTTTCATCTTCAATACCCATGAAACGCAGCAGAATGTGCGGCATTCCAAAGTAACCTAAGCCCCATGCCAGAGTAGAAGCAATGGTCAGTCCGTTGTACGGAGTCGTTCCACCAGTTGCGGCATCGTGGGACATTGTCATGCTCAAATAACCTTTCAGGGACTGGGCATTTGTGATAACGGCATCCATTCCACCGGCCATATGTACACCGTAGATCAGTACGACGATCAGGGCACCGGTCATAATGATACTCTGGATCAGGTCGGTGGTACTTGCTGCCAGGAATCCTCCCAGAGAGGTGTAAGCTACGATAATAACAGCACTTACGATCATGGCAGGCATATACGGTACGCCGAACAGTGTGGCAAACAGTTTGCCGCAGGCTGCGAATCCGGATGCGGTGTACGGTACGAAGAAAATTACGATCATAATCGCTGACATCGCCAGCAGGGAATTACTTTTGTCCCGATAGCGGTTTGCAAAAAAGGACGGGATCGTAATGGAATTGTTTGCTTTGTGGGAATAGCGGCGCAGACGTTTTGCAACGATGAGCCAGTTAAAATAAGTTCCGATGGCAAGTCCGATGGCGGTCCAACCTGCTTCAGCACAGCCGGACAGATATGCGACACCCGGCAGACCCATCAGAAGCCAGCTGCTCATGTCGGAGGCTTCAGCACTCATGGCGGTCACAACCGGACCGAGTTTTCTGCCACCCAGATAAAAATCACTGGTGTCGTTGTTTTTTCTGGAAAAGAGAACGCCAATCAATACCATAACACCCAGATAGATGATCATGATGATCAGCATTCCAATTGTGTTTGCGTTCATAAAATCAATCTCCTTTATTACGTTACTTCAACAAATTTCTGCCAGTATACCATGAATAAAAATAGACTGCAATACAGAATAAAGTATAGACTATAGTATAGAAAAATTGTGAAAAATATGTATTAAATATGCTAAAATAAAGGAAAAATGAAACTAGACTAAAATATGAAAGAAAATATAGAATAAAAATAAATACAAAAGAAAATGGTATTTTAACAAGAGTAAAACAAGAAAAAGAGGAATTTCATAAATACATCATCCCCCAAAATATGGTTGATAAAATAACCATCCTTATTGATTATAAATGATGATATAAATAAAATAGACTAACAGTATAAGTTAATGATAGGTGCTGTTATAAATAAAATAGGCTAACAGTGTAAGTTTTACAAATCATAATATGAATGAAATAAACTAACAGTGTAAGCCAATTTGAAAAGTTAATATATGTATTAATTTAGAAATATCTTTATTACGAATCATTGCGAATCTGTGCCAGATAGATCGGCATCGCCGTGGAACCATAAGTTTTCAGTGAATACTCCCCATTGCAGATGCACCAGTCATAAAGCAACGCACGCTCCGCAATCGCATACAGTTTTACCATCTCATTGACGGACAGATCCGTGCGGAACTCCCCGCTTTCCTGCCCTTCCCGGATAATGCGGCGCAACAGTTTATAATAGTAGCGGTTGCGGTCCAGCAGATGTTTTTCCCCTTTTGTAATTAATTGAGTGGATAACAGTCGCGCCAGCAGATCCAGAGAAATACTGTTTTCAATCATGGAAAAAAGCTCCTGATTCAGATAGATCAGCTGTTCATAGCGGGTAGCAAACTGATCCAGCTGAGCTTCCAGTTCCGTATATTTTTCATCAAAAAGGAAAGAAAGGGAGCCAAGCAGGGCATCTTTTCCCTCAAAATAATGATAAAAAGAACCTTTGGATGTGCCGGATTCGGCAATGATCTCATCAATGGTTGTGTCATCGTATCCCTGTTCGTAAAACAGTTTCCATGCGGCAGAAATAATTTTTCCTTTTGTGTTGCGCGGTTGTTTTTTGCTCATATATAAAATCCTTTCAGAAAATAAATACAGGTGGACAAAATTTGATCTCAGCCTGAGTTGAGACTCCCACTTCTGCAAGGACGCCACTGAAAAAGTCCTTATTTTGCGCAAAACAGTACAAGATAAAGTATA
>ERZ838118.1171-NODE-1171-length-32917-cov-4.859443_pt1 | contig 32917 bp, 27 predicted proteins | sample MGYA00519863_ERZ838118 | MGnify/ENA primary metagenome ERZ838118 (study PRJEB31850, sample SAMEA3708827) | human gut metagenome | biome: human gut; feature: human-associated habitat; material: faeces | place: China | collected 2014 ...
TTATATTTCTTTATACTTGAAGCCATTATAGCATATCTTTCGCAGTAATATCCGGATGCCGCTCCCATAAATTCTCCTTTTACTGTAACTTTTTTTCCTACATACTTTGACATATTTGCCTTTAAATATGCGCATTGAATCATTATTCTTTTTTCACTTGACTTCTTTTCCCAAATTGAACATTTACACTTTATTTTTTTATTTAAAATCAAGTCATAATTCAATATCTTTTTTCCATTACCTGCTATAGCATGATGTTTTACCACTTTTCCGGTTAAAGTCACTATTTTAAGCTTATCACCGTCATATATCTTAGCTTCGGCACATTGAGTTTTTCCCATAACTCCAGTAAACAACACTGTAATTAACACAATATAATTTAGTATATTCTTTAGATTTTTCAATTTTTCTTCTCCTCCCTCTTTACAAATACAAATCACGGTTATCTTCCGTATTTTTATATAATTGTATTTTTGTGTACTTTTTAGCCTTAAGCATCTTCTTTAATGCCGCCTTATATTTTTTATAACTTGTTTCCTTTCCATTTATCTTATAGGAAGTATAATATACAGTCATTCCGTAAAAAGATTCCTTATGTTTTGCCTGCTTTTTATATGACTTATCGTCCGTTCCTGAATACTCCGCCTTTTTAACTATTTTTCCGTTATTTTTAATTTTATAATATGTCCCCCAATATGCACCTGTATGTGCATCGTTAACTAATATAATTTTTGATTTTTTATACCATTCAAATCCATGACATAATAAGACTTTTTTTACCTTACCTTTTACATATCTAAATATTTTTACACTCCCGTCAGCCCAGCAGGCTTCTGGATTTTCTACAACCAGTTCTTTTATTCCATCCCCGTTTAAATCAATGCAAGCAAATTTATAATTTTTTGTTTTATTGACATCAGGGGCACTGGAATAATCCTCTCTCCACTTATGTTTTTCTTTACTTAACAGCTTTCTATAGGCAGTTATGGCTTTTTTATTTGTATCTTTTGCATATGTCTTTACAGTTTTTATATTAATTCCCGTTATCATAAGTGCTGCAATCAATATAAGTGATAATATTTTTTTACTTTTCTTCATTCTGTTCATATTCTTGTCCTTTCTTTAATCATATTTTTGCTTTACAACAAATCAGAATACTCAATTCTATATCCACCAGTATATAAAGTATGGTTATCCAATCCACATCTCAAACCAAAATGTGGATCTGCGTCCTCCCTCTCTCCTATTATATTTACCTTTAATTTTCCATTTTTTACGATAACTGTTTTCATCCATTCTGCCTGTTGTGCTCCACCATATATGATAAATCCTTTATGTCCGATATAGGCATATACCTCACTATGTAACGCTTCTACACTTCCTATCTTTTTAATTTTTCCTTTTTTCCAGTCATATACATAAAATCTGGCATCTGCCTCTGAAGACCCTGCTCTTACTATCAATTCTGCAACACTATCGTTATCAATATCTGTCAGATAATAGCCGCTAATATACTTCTTTCCTAATGAGTTATCAGTATTATAGCTTTTTACTATCTTTCGATATGCTTTTTTTATTTTCGCAGGCATTTTTTTTACACACTTTTCTTTAACAATTTTACTCAATTTTTTATTATATTTTTGTGCTTTTTTATATTGCCCTTTCTTATAATACTTTAAAACTTTTTCGATATTTTTTGTATCCGAACTCACTGAAGCAGCAAATACATTTACATTATTTGCTAACCCGTTAAAAAACAATATAACAGCTACTACAGCCGCTAATATCCTAATACTTTTTTTCATTATCACAATTCCTCCTTACATCTTTTCTGCTTTTCTTAAGTTTCACATTTATAGTTCTTCCTTCAAATTTAATCCCATCCATATTTTTTAGGTATCTTTTTTCCCCATCCCGTTATTGCTTTCTTTTGTTTTCCGTTATATTTGCAGGTATATACTTTGTATTTCCAGTCACTTTCACGGACTACATAGTAATATATTTTGTTATTTTCAAACTTAAGTAAATTACCATCGCATACTTTCTTTTTTCCACTTCCATCTAACTTAAAAACATTAATCGGATCATTACTTGGAACTCCTGAAATTGTGCTTGCAACTACATGATTTCCATCAACCAATACATTCGCAACTACTGATGTCATATATTTTTTTCGTTTCTTTTTTAAGTCATAAGCATATAATTTTATACCATCTGCTTCCATGTCTATTCCGCAATATAAATACCTTCCACTACATCCAGATACAACATAAGATTTTCCAGATATGATTTTCGTATATTTACCTGTTTTAATATCATATTTATAAATACAATTTTTAGTTTCATACGGTGATATTTTTTTTACAACTACACTGTAATAAATGATTTTTCCGTTTGTTGTAAAATCAGTAGTCGTATTTTTTGCAATGGTCTTTTTCACTCCATTTTTCTTCATTATAATTTTATATTTATACGACCCTGCTTCTTCATATTGTTTTGCCACAACAGAAATCCCTTTAATAGTTGTATTTCTATTTACACCTCGTTCAGTTACATATTTATCTTTTGCATCAGCATTTTTGCTTACTCCTAAAAATACCATTACCATAAACAACATTATTATAATCTTTGTAATTTTTTTATTCATATATATCAATCCCTTTCGTTTTTATCCATTTGGCGTCCTATTAAAACTTCAATTACAATCTGTACTGAATATCTGATACCTGCCTTTGCATATCCGCTAATATAAAATTTGTTACAAGGCTGTTAGCAACTGTCATTCTTTCATAGTCCTCACGCTTTTCCTGATTTCTTTCTATTGCAAGTAAATGATTTATATTATCCATTCTGCTTCTCTCTGCTATCTCATTACTTTCAGACAACAATGCTATCTGTTCTCGCTGGTTTTCAAGTGCTTCATTCATTTTTCCAATAACACTTTTTAATTGTTCAATTATTTTTTCAAGCAGCATCGTCTGTATTATTTTATCCAAATCATCCTCTCTTGAAGTTGAAAAATAATCATATAAATATGCTATCGGATATATGTTCCTAAAACGGCTCGGTATTATATTTATATCATATAAATCTTTACTTAACTCTGCTGCTTCTTTTCTTCTCTTAACCAAGTATTGTCTTTGCTGTTCCAGTGCCGCTCCTCTTTCCTGATACTGCCTTACTATCCAATTATAATTCTTCTTAAAATCTGACAATTCCTGCCCGTATTTGTTCATATTCTGTTTATATTCTTCTTTTATATTTTTATTATATTTATAAACATCATATAATATAGAAAAACCAATCCAAAATAAAATTGCATTAATAATAAAGAAAATAACAAGTAAAGTATATTTTCCAAATAATGTCATTATTCCAGCTATAATCGTTTCAAAAATTCCAGTTACTTCTTTATTTATACAATTATAGATATATATATTTATAACAAGTGCTATGATTGCAACGACAACAACCATTATACCTCCATCCTCCGAATAAGAGGCTTTATTTCCCATCTGTGGTTTTTGTGGCGGTGTTATATGATTTAGCTCATAATTGTTTCTCTTAATATCGTTTTCCACTTCGCTTATTTCATTATTCAATCTGTTTCCAACACACTCGATATAATATACATCTCTAAGATATGGAACTAAAAAATCCCTATTGTATCTCGCCATACTTCTCCTCCATTTAGTACATATTTTCTATTGTTATTTAACAAACACTCCCACCCATATTAATTTAAATTTCTCTTGTATTACACTGCTAATTTACAAACAGATGGTCTCTTTTTTTATAATAAATGTTATTTAACACAACTGATATTGAACAACATATTATCATCGCTATTATATCTGTAATATACTGAGATACACTTACCTCTAACTCATATGATTTAAAAATAATTATAGCAGCAAGCCATTTTATACAATTTATTACTGATGCTCCTATTATACAAAATATATATTTTTTCCAGCCATTCCTCCTCTTTTGCATCATTTCTCTCCAGACATACAGTTCAACTACACACCAAAAAACATTTATAATAATTACTATTATGTCTGCAACTTTAAATGCCTTATAAAATTCATATACAAAATATTCAGCACTCTCTGTATTAGTCATGCTTATTATGATTTTTATAGCACTACCTAAACTATACAGTATCCCAAGTAAAAATCCTGCATAGACCAAGAAATTGTGCCATTTCATCGGCAGCTCCTGCTGTCCGTTATTCATATACATATTTCCGTTTGGATTTATCTGCTGTCCCTGCTGCGGATACTGTCCATTGTTTATTTGCATATTTCCGTTTGGATTTATCTGCTGTCCCTGTTGCTGATACGGTTGCTGCTGGTACGGCTGTTTCTGTCCGTTGCTCATTTGCATATTTCCGTTTGGATTTATCTGCTGTCCCTGCTTCTGATACTGTCCATTGTTTATTTGCACACTTCCGTTCGGATTTTGGTACGGCGGCTGCTGAAATTGTTGCTGCTGATATGGCTGTTTCTGTCCATTATTTATTTGCACATTTCCGTTTGGATTTTGATACGACGGCTGTGGAAACTGTTGCTGCTGGTATGGCTGTTTCTGTCCGTTTCCCATTTGCATATTTCCGTTTGGATTTCCCGATTGTCCCTGCTGTGGAAACTGTTGCTGCTGATTTTGATTATTTATAATGTTATTATAATTTTCTGCCTGTATTTTTTTTGCTGACTCAATTCCTAATCTGCTGCCGCAATTAACACAAAATCTTGCACTCATTTGATTTGCATATCCACATTTTAAACATCTCATGTTTTATTACCTCCTTTTATCTTTTATTATCAATACCTTACGCATAATTCTTTATAAGCCATTTAATTCTGCTTTTTGTCTGTTTTGTGAGTGATAAATTATATATCATTGTATAACCACTTCCACCTTTCCAGCCTGACGCAGCTTTTTTTGCCGTTTTATCTCTTTTCTTTATCCATTTCAATTCTGATGCAACTAATTTTTTTACCTTATTATTCGGCAATGCTTTTTTTATCTTGTTATAATCTTTGTTTAATTCCTTATCCCACAATTTATACTCCTCGCCAGAGTCCTTATTCATTTCATATTGCGAACCGGAATATGTAAATTTCTTTTTGCATTTCTTATCCAGCTTATTATAACTTTTCATATAACTTGATTTCGTTCCTGCATATGTTTTTACTGCCGAAAAATTAATTCCTGTAAATACAACTGCCATTACTAATATAATTGATAGTACCTTATGTGATTTCATTTTCATATTTTTCTCCTCTCCCTCCTTTAACCTAATAATAGGCATTTGCGAAACTATCATAATCAGTAATTAAATTGTGCATCTGTAACAAATAATGTTAGCAGTGCACTTTGTCACCGTCAGCACTTAGTCAGCGTATTTTGCTGACTTATGTACTGCTACGAGTGACAAGTAGCAAAAGCGTGCCTGCGGTATTATTTGTTACAGGTGTGCAATTAACACAACATATAACTAGTTTCGCAATCAACCAACCTAATAAGCAAAATTATTTGCTATATAATTAAAATCTTCGTAGCTGTATTCTTTTGCACCTGATGATATTCCAAGTTTTTTGCAATATTGATTTCTCTTTCTTCCGAAATTGTCAAAATTACTTTTCTCAGCAGATGTGAATACACTTCGTATCTTATTTGGATCGTCCCCTAAATTTTGATACCATGACTTACTTCCAAAATATACTACAAGTGAATTTGTTGAAAATTGTGCTCCATATCTTGCAGATATTTCATTTATCGCAAGCGTAAACCAGCAGGCTATCTCTCTGTCAGTTGCCCCTTTTCCTTTAAGCCATGTCTCTATTTCATCAACATCCATAACATAATTACGGCTGTCATATGCTACAAATTCATTTCCATAACTGTCATAATTATCTCTGATACTTGGAAGATATTTGTATTTGTAGATAACTTTTTTCTTTGCTTCTGTATTATTTACAACATTTTTATATTTTTTTACGGAAGTTATCAACTCATTTTTATATGTATTCAATTTTTGAGCCACGCCTGATTTTATTGCATTTTCAAACTCCTGCAATGCCGATAATGCACTATTTCTGTTCGTATTAATATTTTCATTTCCGGATATATCTTTTCCACTTGCTGTCTCGTCTATCTGCCCTATATTATCTTTATACTTTTTCCAAACGACATAATTTTCCTGTGCATCACCATATTGGTTACACTGACTTACCACTTTCTTAAAGTCTTTTTCTAAGCTGTCCATGTCATTTGCTTTTATTGTATTTTTTAGTTTTTTTACGGCTTTTTCGCTTGCGGACTTATAACTGCGGCATTGTTTTGTCAGCTTATTTTCTTTTATTTTTTTATTGTATTCTTTTATTTTATCTGAATATTCTTTAACTTTACTATTATACTGTTTTAACTCCGTAACCACATTGTTTAAACTTTTTATGCTGTCTTTTATTTCTTCCTCATCTGATGAGTCAATATTTTTTATCATCGCCGTAAGTTCATCAAATTTTTCTTTATTGTCGCCTAAAAAACTTATTCCGGCTTTTTCTATATTTTCTTTCAACTGATTATAATCGTCGTTCAGGTAATCCTTCGATGAACTTCCTTTCATATTTGCAAAAACCGCAATAGCAAGCATAGTTGCCATAACAACTCCTAACAGAGCATTGCATATGTATATACCTTTTGAAGTTTTTACTGTCTCATAATCATGTGCTCCTTTTACATTGTTGTAATCTATATTACTATTTCCATTTATATTGTTACCTTGAAAGTTTATATTACTGTTTCCATTTGCATTCCCCACATTAGCACCGCATTTTTCACAAAACATATCTGCATCGCCAAGTATATTTCCGCAATTATAACATTTCTTCATTTCTGCCTCGCTTTCTATAGTTCCTCCCTATAAGATTTCCAGAATTTCTGAGCCATCTGCTATTATCAGCTTTTCTTTCTGAGTCAGTTTTATTGTCTCTCCGTCCCGTATGATTTTCCCATCCTCAAAGCGTATGCCATTTTTTGAATAACATATAATACTTATAAACGTTCCCGAAACATCCATAAAAATCGTGCAATGTTTTCTGCTTACTTTCGGGCTGCTAAGCACAAGATTACATTGCCCCGGGTCACGCCCGACCACTATACTTTCTCCGGGACTTAATTGCAATGATGCCCCTTTAAATGTTCCCTCCGTACCTAATATCATCCCTTTAAGTGTTGTTCCGTAAACAGTCGGTGGTACCGGTATCGCATCTGGCTTATTTTCAAAAGCTCCCTGCTGAATATCATTGTCATAATAACCATATTGCTGCTGGATATTTTCCCCATAACCATTTCCATTAAAATCACTTGAAACCGAATTGTTGTCATACACATTTTTTTCTATTTCATTTTCACTTTTTATGCACCCCATTACAATGTCATATACTAATATGCCTATTGTGCTCAATAATATAAACAAAAATCCAAATTTTACTGAAATGCCTTTATCTCTGACTCCTGTTATTGATATGTAAGCAAACATTTCCATTATCAATATACAAACTGATGATATTATTGATATAACTGCCCCTGCCATAAACTGCTTATTGGCAAGTCCTATCACAAGAAAAACTATTGCCATAACAAAAAGCAAAATCAATGTCACTATCACAAAATTTCTTAAAGAATTAAGTGCATTAACATATTCTTTTGAAAGGTCTATAGACGAATAAGATAATATTGTTATTCCATTGTAAAGTTTGTAACTGCCCGAATTGTAACTTACCAAAGGCATAAATAAACTTAGCAAAAGCATTATACATATCTCAATTCCCGGTAATGTGAAAATTATATTCATCTTTTTCTTCATTTGCTATTCCCCCTAAGTAACTTGTTATGATAAGGATTTTTTGATTGTATTACAACGCTAATTTACAAACAGATGGTCTCTCTTTTTGTAATAAATGTAATTTAACACAACATATAATTATTTTCACAATCACCTATATCTTATGAAAATAATCCACTTAAAAGCCACCCACCTATACCGCTCAGCGAATCTGATATTGCCTGCTGGATAAAATAACCTAAAATCTTTCCAACTATCAGACTTATGATAAACAATACAATGTGCATTACCAATATCTCATACAGTTTTACAGATGGCTCTCTTTCAAGTACTTCAAAATATCCGTATAAAAAAATAAAGTTTGTAAACATAACTATAGGTATCACAAGCAACATTACTATCAGCATTATTATTGCTCCAATATCTGAATTAAATATCTTTGCGACATACATCATTGCTATAAAAAATATTACATATGCTGTAAAAAGTATTACTCCAGCCAATGTCTTTACAGCTATTACCGCATAGGTCTGTATGAAAGTTATATTTTCATGGAACAGATATTTGCTCACGACAAACATTACTCCCGCGACCAGCAGTCCCCACAAAAACATCCCAATCAGTATCAGTATGGCATATTTCATTACACTATTGAGCATATCCTGAAATACACTTCCAAATATCTGATCCTCTAAATTTGCTCCTATTATCGCACACGCTATAAGCAGTTCAATCAATAAGACAAACATTGATATGCCTGATATTATAAGCGACTCAGCTATTGAGTTTGAATTTCCAAGATTTTTTACGGCATTTAACGGTGACCTGAATATATCTACTGCTGTAGACAATATTCTTTTTCCAATTCCCGATGCCATCTGGGAGATATTACCCTGATTTCCATTTGGCTGCGGCACCTGATTCCAACCGGAATAACCTCCGTTTATCGGCTGTTGTCCCGGATAATCTCCGTTTATCGGCTGCTGTCCAGGTGCTCCTCCCGGATAATTTCCGTTTATCGGCTGCTGTCCCGATACTCCTCCCGGATAGTTTCCTCTTATCGGCTGCTGTCCCGGTACTCCTCCCTGATTATTTATTTTCTGGTTCTGTTCTTTTTGTTTCTGCATATAATACTGTTTTCTTAACTGTTCCTGTTCTTTTGCGAACTCAATCTCACGCTTTTTGCTCTGCTCGCAGTTACATTTCTCACCGTTTTTTAATTGCTTTCCGCAATATCTGCAAAATGCCATTTTTATCTCTCCTTTCCGTTTGCCGTTCATCGCTGCCATGCTGTCAGCAATGATTACATTCACTCTTTTTCTTATGTTTATCTAAGCTTATACAGGTTGTCCTCATTTCCCATATACAGCTCCTCTGCTGATGAAAGATAATATTCCTTTTCTCTTTCAAGCCTTGCTCCGTTTCCTAGAAATGTTCCATTTTTTGAATAATCCACTACGCGATACTTATTTAATGCTCCTACATATGTTATCTCGCAATGCTTTCTACTCACCTGTGCATCTGTTATCGCATATGTGCATTGTGTCGCATCCCTGCCAAATATCACCTTTTGGTCACTTGGCAGAGGTATCAGCTTTCCGATATGCGTTCCTCTTATACATATCAAACCTCCCTGTTTATCCTCAGATAAAGCAAGGCTTCTTGTCACCTGCATTGTCAATATGTCATTTTTCAATTCAATCCCCCCTATAATATTTTTTTGATTTCTTCCTGATAGCGTCTGCTTATCGGTAATACACTTTCACCTACTTTTATCTCTGTTCTCGAACTTCCCGTTATATATTTTTTGTTTACCAGATAACTCTGATGACACCTTACAAATCCATACTGTTTAAGCATTTCTTCAAGCTCGTTCATTTTGGCATAAAAGCTTATACTCTCGCCTTTCTGGTATATTTTTATTTTTCTTTTTTCGCCTTCAAAATAATAGACTTTATCAAGAAGTATCTGCTCTTTTTTTCCATTTACCGATATATGCAGGCAGTTTGTGCATTTCGACCGTTCTGTCATGTACCTGCCTATTTCATCATCTAGACGCTTTTTGTCTACAGGCTTTAATATGTATGAAAATGCCTTATAAGTATATCCGTCAAATATATGCTCCGCAGATACAGTTATAAATATAATATCCACATCAACATTGTTTTCCCGTATATATTTTGCAGTATTCAATCCGTCATATTCCGGCATATTTATGTCTAAAAGCAACAGGTCAATGTCAAATTCTTCTTTTTCTATATCATCAACCACCTGTTTTCCCGACATATAATGTACTACTTGTGCATCGTCATAAGAAAATATTGAATGTATCACTAAATCATGTATCTTTTCTCTATACTCTCTGTCATCATCACATATTCCTATCCGTAACATATCCTACCTCATACTTCACCCTGACTGTTCATCCTCCGCACCAGTTTTTTTGCGTTACCATCCACACTGTAAATGTGAACAATAATGCTTTGCTTTTGCGGCTGATAACTTTATCCCAGTTTTATTGCTTCATGTCTTCCTGCCATATACAATATTGTTCCCGGTGCAACACTTACATACTGACCTTTTATTGCTTTTGTTCCATCCGAAAATTCAATTCCATTTGATGAATAATCTATAACATAATATCTTTGCTCTGTACCGTTATATCTTATTCCACAATGTCTTCTGCTTATCTTCGGATAACTAAATACAAGTGTCGCACACTTCGGATCTCTGCCGAGTATCACTTCATCTCCGTCATTCATCACAAGTTCGGAAGAACTGTATTCTCCCTCCATTCCATATAAGCATCCTGATTTTGGAAGCATGCCCGGTGTAGGTTTATATCCTCCCGGCTCTGGCTCTGCACCAGTGCCTATATCATCACCTGCAACTGTCATATCTCCTGCATAATTTCCTGACACGAAATCCACCGGCGGCATTCCCGTCATATAATGCTTTCCGTCTTCACCAACATAACCATCCGGATTTGGTGGCATCGGCGGTGTTAAAATTTGATTTTTTCCATCATCATGCTGTGGCGGCATCGGCGGGTCATATGGATATTGTGGATTTATCGGCTGTGGCGGTATCGGTGGTATCGGAAAATCCCATTCTTCCTCTGACTCCTCCTTTTCCATTTCAGGTTTTAATGCCGTCATAAAGAGTATTCCTGCTACAATGAGAAACACTCCTGCCACAAGTGTTACATATACACCTGCTCCCGTGCAGTTGCTCATTATTTTTGACACGGCATATTTGCCTACACCGTCTATATCAAACAATCTTGCATCGACAAGCGTGATACTTTTTACATAATCGTCTATCTTGTCCCATATCATTCCCGGTATCATAAATGAATAGATAAGCCTTGCAACAACAGTCACTGCTCCCGTGGCTATCATCATTATCTGATTTGTCTTTCCCGTGACGGCAATAACTATAAGCGATGCAACTGCCAAAAGTGCAGGAATCAGCAATAATATTGCCATAATCTTAAACACATTCTTTACATCACTGTCACTCAGCTTTTTAGTTGAAGTGCTTTTTTTAGCCGTCGATTTTTTTGCCTTATTTTTACTTTTTGAACTTTTCTTTTTCGTTGTTGTCTTTTTGGTTGATTTCTTTGTTGACTTCTTTGAAGATTTTTTCACCTTTGTCGATGCTTTCTGTGCCGAGAGAATACCTGTATTTTGTGCACTCTTACTGCCTGATTTTTTTTCACCGGCTTTTTTTGTTATTCCCTCTATATCGTCAATCTCATCATCAGCAGTAAAGAGCCATTTGACTAACATTATCTGTGAGATAGAACTTCCTTTGTCTTTCTTATCAATCTTATCATCAAATTCTTTTACCTTATCATCCCATTTACTTGTATTTTCTTTGTATTTGTCTATGACTTTTTTATCAACCTGTGCCTTTTTTGCTGTTTTTGAGTCCTCGTCTTTTGCATACTTATTTATCTGTACTGCAGTTTTCAGATATTTTTCTCCCGAAATGCTCATTGACGGCAAAAACAGTGATACTATTATGATTATCATAAAAACAGCACCGACACACATCTGCCATTTAAAACCTTTTTTCTCCATGTGTACCTCCTAACTCAATTCATCAATTCTTTCTAACACCGTATATGACTCCTGTATCCTCTTTGTCCTATCAAGTTCCATGCAGTCACACGCCAGTTTTATCCACTTTTTTCTGTCTCGGAGCTTAAATCTGTGTTCTACTTTTATCTTATCTGTTCCGCTTTCAAGTCTTTTTATCACATCCGGTGCTTTCTCTAATGTAAGACAATGATACATTGTCGCACCGACGGCATATATATCCGTCCATGTCCCCTCGTTGCCTGCCTTACCCGATTTTGCCGTCTGATATTGTTCAGGAGCGGCATAATCCGGCTTTAAGAATGACGCCGTAAATGTCATTTTCTTATCATATATATACTTTGCCGCCCCCATATCTATAAGAACAATCTCACCGTTTTTCTTCCTTATTATGTTTGCGGGTGATATGTCGCAATGTATCATTTTCCTTTCGTGCATATTAGAAAGTGCTTTTAATACCGGAACAAATATCTCTTTTATCTCCTGCGTATCATACAATTTATTTTTTCTCTTTCTAAGCTCTCTGCCTATGCTCTCCCCCTGTATGTACTCCATTACCATGTATGCAGTATCATTTTCAAAAAAGGCATCGGTTACCGTCACGATATTTTCAGTGTGTATAAATTTAGCTGTCATTTTTATCTCACTGACAAAGGATTTAAGTCCGTATTTAAACGGCTCAACCATGCCCGAATGTCTTATTGATACATAATTTTGTTCTCTCTGAACCCACTGTTTAGGAAAATATTCCTTAACGGCTACATTTCTCAAAAGATTTATATCCTTTGCAAGATAAGTAATTCCAAATCCGCCAATCCCTACGATACCTAATATCTGATACCTGTCATTTAAAAGAGTATCCGCAGGCAATATATCATTTTTATCTGTATTTCCATTGTCGATATGGGATATTATGTCTTTTTCGCCCCAGACATTTTCTTTTATGCAAAGCTCATCTTCCTTAATATCAGTTCTGTCTGCCGAAATACATAAAACTTTCCTGTCAAGCACAATCCCTGCCGACAATATCTTAAAATCAATGTCATTTTCTTTCGATAAGACTGCTATATCCGAAAGAGCCATGTCGCTGTCATCATTAAGCACGAGCAAAAAGCATTTTATCTCCAGCACACTGTCCCATGCTCTCCATATCGTATATGTATCGCTTTGACTGAAACGGCATCCCAAAAGCCATCTCTTTTCTATGACCGCACCCTGACACCATTTTTGAACTTCCCTCTTTATGGTTTTGTTGTCAAATCCACATATACTGCATACCGTGGCATCGTCGGGCAGTTCCTCAAAGCATCCCATACAAATCTTTGTCTTTTCCATATCAATCCTCACTGTGCTGTTTTAAATATTGCATTGCTGCTTCTTCTCTTGTAATATCAGGTATTGGCATTATCTCAGGCATTGTCTTTTGCCTCACTGCCTCGGCAGCCGGTTTTTGCGGCTTTTCTCCCGGCAGATACTCATGATAAAGGTCATAATACAACTCTGCCATTGACTGGTATCTGTCCTCTATCTGCACATTAAGACCTTTTAATATAGCATTTGCCTGATAATCTTCTATTTCTATATTGAACATATTAAGAGGTATTGTCTTATCTTCTGCGACACGCTCATAAGCTTTTTGCAATTTTATCCCCGTCAGCAGATAATACATTGTGGCACAAAGACTATACACATCTGTCCACGGTCCCTGATTTCCGTTTCTGTCATACTGCTCTATAGGTGCATAACCATGTTTCAGAAAAATGGATGTCTCCTGTCCTGCTCCACTGTGTTTGGCAGCTCCAAAGTCTATCAGTTTTGCCTTAAATTTGTCGTTGAGCATAATATTGTCAGGACTTATGTCCCTATGTATCACACCAGCCTTGTGCACGCTGTTCAATGCCTTAATAACATCTTTTAAAAGTTCAAACAATATATAGCTCTGTAAAACTCCACCTGAGCTTTTTGCAAACTGCCTGAAATTTATCCCGTCTATATATTCCATAACTATATATGCCGTCTTGTTTCCGTAAAAGAAATCCCTTACGGAAACTATTCCCGGCATACCATAAAATTTCGAGAGTGTTTCTGCTTCTTTTATATATCCCTTAAGACCGCCAAGATAAGCAGCCTTTTTTGTATTTACCGTAAATACATCCATACTGTATGTACTATATTCCGTGGAATAGGTTGTCGTCTGCTCTCTCTTTGCCACGCCTTTTGGAAAATATTCTTTTATACACACCTTTTTACTCTGGTAAAAATCCCATCCTATATAGGTAATGCCAAAACCACCTATTCCTATGACCTTTCCGACAAGATATTTGCCGTTGAGTATCTCGTACGGTGGCATACCATTTTCCGGCTGTTGATAATCTTTTAATGAAAATCCGCATTTTGGACATGGCACACTGGTGTTTTCCAGTAACTCCATACATCCCATACAAAGCCTGTTGGGGTCAACAAGTGTTTTGTCCATTTTTACCACCTCCTTCTATATTTAAAGATATTTAATAAAGCGTACATTCGCAATCTGCCTTATCCACCGCTTAATACTTCACTAAAAGCGGGTAAATACTTATTCTACATTAATAAGAACCAAAGTCACTGTCATCACTTACAAACTCATCAGTATTTGATTTTTTCTTTGTTTTTTTCTTGTCTGACTTTTTACCTGTAGTTTTTTTCTTACTGCTTCCGCCCGAAGCAAAATCATTATTACTATTCCCTTTCGACTTATCCGATTTTTTGCTGCTGTCAGGCTTCGGTGCCGCAGGTGCAGGCGGTTCAGTAGGTGCAGGGGTAGGTGTCGGTACACCGAGACTTACCACAATACTTACTTTTTTAGGAACTTTTTCCTTTTTAGGGATATTTTTGTCTTTGCCGTTACTGTTATATTTTTTTCCTGACTTTGGTTCCTGGCTTATTATGTCACCCTTAGCAACACTTTCGCTTATAACCTGGTCTTTTGTCGTAAGTTTTATCTTACACTTATACTTTTTATTCAGCTTATCTATAACAGATTTTGCCTCATCAAGATTTTTGTCCTTTAAGTTTGGCAGTTTGAACACATACTTGTCCTTTTTGCCCCATGATATATAAAATTTAAGCTTGTCTATATCTTTTGATGAAACATCGCCGCTCTTGCTCTGTTTGAAGCACTTGTCTTTTGAAGCCGAATTGTAGTCATATTTAAAACTTATGTCTGATGTGACACCTGCATTTTTAAGGTTTGTCTCTATCTCACTTTTTGACATTTTAGTCATTTTTTCTATGGTGACTTTCCCGGCACTTCTGACGGTCACTTTTACGACTTTATCATCCGGAATATCTGCTCCCTGTCTCGGCTCAGTGTCCTCCACTTTCTCGCTCTTACAGGCTTTATCATATATATATGTAACTTTTGCCTTGCAGCCTGCATCATCCAGATTTTTCTTATATTCTTCCCAAGTGGTGTTTCCTCTCTGATATGCTGCCATCTTTTCAACATTTGAACCGGAATTGTCACCTCTGTTTTTATTTATGACTCTGTTTGCAACACTTACACCTGCAAATACCGCACCTGCACAAACAGCCATGCTGCCTGCAAGTATTGCTGCCCTCTGCCATGCCGCCATCGCCATAAACTTCTGCTTCAGACGGTTTCCGACCGTGTCCTGGTCGTCCTTTACTTTTGGCAAAATCCATTCCGGCTCATATACCGGAACGAAATTTTTGCCATCGAGTGCCTCCATGAAATCTTCCGCACATTGAAGCCTGAACTGTGGCTGTATATTAAGGCAGGTCATTATGGCAAATTCTGCCTGCTCCGGAATATTTATCCCGACCTCCGACAATGTAAGCAGCTTGTCCTCCTGTGTCCTGTCATTTGCAGGCTGAGGTTTTGCCCCCGTCAACATTCTGTAGAAAAGTGCCGCTACCGCATACAAATCCGTATATGGTCCCTGCACTGCTTTTCTTCCATACTGCTCGATAGGTGCGTAACCCTCTTTAAGCACAATTGCCGTATTTTCATTTTCAACACGCTCGGCATATTTTGCCGCTCCAAAATCTATAAGTTTGATAACACCTTCGTTTGTAACAATAATATTGTCAGGTGCTATGTCCCTGTGTATTACACCACGCTTATGTATTTCTTTAAGAGTGTAGAGTATCGTAAGCACAACTCGTCTTGCCCAGTCATACTCCACTCTGTTGCCCTTAAGTTTAAGGATATGTTTTACATCCATTCCTTCAAGGAACTCCATCACGATGTAACCGGTGTTGTTTTCCTCAAAGAAGCTGTAAACCTGAACAACACCTTTTACATCCTGCAGGTTTGCTATACTTCTCGCTTCTTCGAGGAAGTGACGGAGACCTATCTTAAAACGCTCATGCCTTACGCTCTCTGATATTACCGATACAGTGCCCGTAGTTCTCTCTCTGCCGGAAAGCTGCTTAGGAAAATACTCCTTTATGGCGACTTTGCATTGCAAGAGATTGTTCCAGCCTATATAGGTATTTCCAAATCCACCTGAACCAAGCAGTTTTCCTACTATAAACTTTCCCTGCAATACCGTACCCGGCTTGAGACACATATCAGCATTGTATTCTATATTTAATTTTTCTTTACAATACGGACAGATATCCTTTGCATTGTCAGCTATCTGCCGCATACAGCTATAACAAAATCGCATATATGTTTCCTCCTGAAAGATTTATTACAATTAAATATCATCCTTTATTAATAATTATTAATCGTAGGTCTAGATTTATCTGAGCCGGTTTGACCATTTTTACTACTTCCGTCGCTATCAGATTTTTTAGGTGTGCTGCCTCTACTACCACCACTTGGTTTTGTAACTGTTTCAGGTTTCCTTGTCACTACCGGTTTTGGCGTAGGTTTCGGCTCGGCAGAAATCTTAAGCCTGTCACCCTGCTTAAACTCAGTAACATTTGACTTTCCGTTTACCCATACTTTTTTGACGATATAATTGTCAGGATATTTTGTTCCAAGTGATGCACCGGCATTTGAAGCATATCTTTTCAGTCTTGCAACGGTAAGTGAACTGTTTATCGATACATGGCTTCTGACAGTGGCAAAAAGCTTTCCGTCACCGTTTTCAGAATCATCATTTCTTCCGTCATAGCCCTTTTTATTTTTAAGACTTTTAGAGAGAACTTTTACAATAGTTCCCCTGCCATATCTGAAACTTACATACTCACTTGAATATTTGTCCGATGACAGAGTGCGAAGTCTTGCCCTGTTGCCTGTTTTATGGTCTTTAGGATTTTTGCTGTAGACAAACTTAACTGACGATATACTCTTTCCTTCAAATGTACCGTATCTCTTGCAATTTGCTTTCGACATTGTGTAATATGCACCGGTATGGTATATAAACTGAATCTTCTTCTTGGAAGTATCCATTCCGTTTATCTTTGCAGTCTGTCTCTTTATCTCGCTGTCAGCTTTCGCCGTATCAGAAGCATATTTCTTTCTTATCGCATCAAGGTCTATCGTATTTTTGTCATATATTATCTTTGACAAAGTTCCGTAAGCCTGTGTATCATCACCCTTTTTCAGGCTGACTCCGTCAGGTATATAACTCTGCATATATACATCTTTAGATGCTTTTATACGCTTTTTGACAGACGCACTTTGAGCCCATCTTGTGTTGGTGCAGTTTTTAAGCCATTTTTCTGAAAATGTTACATTCTTCGTACTTGCGACTATGACATTTGCATATACCGTCCTGTTTTTCTTTATGTCTGAGTTCACTTCATCCAAAGTTCTTCCGTCCTTAAGCACATCATTTGTCATATCATTGTATTCAAGTACCGTACCCTCGGCATTGTTTGGGTCATATCTGTACTCAACGGTCCTGTTTCCTTTTTTCAGACCAAAATCAGTCCACTCTTTATCAAAATCAGCAAGCGTCATGTCACCGCTTTTTACTTCGCTGACAATCTTAAATTTTTCCTGTGTCGCACCCTGGTTGCTGCTTCCTCCGTCATGCAGTCCTTTTATCACAACTGCGCCTCCGGCTATAACAGCTACACCTACGACTGCGACAAGACCTTTCACCCATATAGGCATTTTTCCAGTATCACGCTTTGCACGCTTTACTTTGCGTCTTTTTGTATCAGAGGAATTAAGCTCTTTGTAAAACTCCTGTGCAGTCTTTGTCCTGTCATCCTGATACACATTTAAGGCATTCATAAGTGCGTTTTCCATCGACTGGCTTATACCTGTGTTTAATTTTGACGGCTCTGTTATCTCATCAGATAATGCTCTATCTACAGACTCAGGCGGCACTTTTCCCGTTATCATCCTATACATGACTGCCGCAAGAGCATAGATATCCGTCCACGGACCTCTTTTTCCCTGACTTCTGTACTGTTCTTCCGGTGCATAGCCCTGTTTTAATATGATGGCAAGACTTTTTGAATTTGCCGTCGTTACATATCTTGTTGCACCAAAGTCCAACAGTTTTACTTCACCCTGCTCAGTTATAAAGATAGTTTCCGGTGCTATATCACAATGGATAATGTCAAGCGGATGCACTTTTATAAGTCCGATAAGTATCTGTGATATAAACTGTTTTGCCTCTTCAGGTTTATATACCTTTCCCGTATCAAGCACTTCTTTTAATGTTGTTCCCACAAGGTACTCAGATATAACATACCCTGTATCATTTTCAGCTATACAGTCATAAACTTTTGCAACTCCCTGTGTATCGGCAAGCTGCTGTATCTTGTTTCCCTCATTTAAAAATGTTTCAAGACCATGTGAAAACTGCTCGTACGCATCTCCTGAATATATGGTGACTTCACTCTCTCCGTCAGAACGGGTTGAAAAGTCACTAGGAAGATACTCGCTTATTATGACTTTATGCTGTGCCTCGGCATCAAAGCCGAGGTATTTTACCGTATATCCGCCGTACTCCAACGCTTTACCTACGATGAACTTTCCTCCGATAATAGTACCCGGGTCCAGATAATATGATTTTTCCCTGACATTCGACTGGTCATATCCGCAAGCCGGACATATTTTGTCGTTGTCAGAAACCTGGTTCATACAACCCATACAAATTTTCATAGCGTTCCCTCATTTCCGTATATTTTTACACAATGTATTTTAATCCTGTCTGCCAATTTACAATTCAATCTAATCTCTAGCTCACAAGTTTTACTTTATTTTTCTTTGCGTTAGCAGAACACTTCCATGCTTTTGCTGTATATTTAGTTGTACCTAAGATAAATTTACACTCAATTTTTTTTACAACACTATTGAGATTTCCAACTATAATATAACTTCCCTTTTTCTTTCCATAATCTTTAAGCCTGTAACTAACAGGAGTCCATTTTTTTCCATTAATCATAAAGTAAACATTACCAAGATTTTTCATTGCAAAACTGTCAATCTTAATCTTTAAGGACTTGCCTTTCTTTGAATATGTCGCCTTATATTTAATCTGTGGAATTTTAGATTTCACCGTAATCTTAATCTTATTTTTTCCAATGACATATGTGACAACAGCCTTGCCTGAAAAATATTTCTTCACACTTATCTTTGCGTTCTTTGCATTTACAGAAAGATTTTTCTTGTATTTTGACGGCACTGTGATTTTTTTAACATTAGGGCTTGTTCCAAATATTCCCTTTGAAGCAGCAGAACTTCCCCATGCAACCGTAATTACAGACTTATAAACTATCACCGTAAATTCACATTTAACAGTCTCGTATCCATCTGCTGATATTTCACAATAGTAAGTGTATTTTCCTATTTTTGCATTTTTAGGTGTCTTGTAGCTGCTCTTTTCAGACAATGATTTGTCACTGCCTTTTTTGTACCATTTATAAGTACACTGGGCATCTGTCTCTACAGTTACTTTTAAATTTAATGCCGTACCTCTTTTTACATATTTGTCAGAGTTGTCATAATTTACTGAAAGTTTCTTATCAGGAGTTTTTGATGGCTCTACTGTAGGTGTCACCATTGGATTCTGACTTGGCTCTACAGTTGGTGTTCCTGTCGGACTCTGGCTTGGCTCTACAGTTGGTGTTCCTGTCGGATTCTGACTTGGCTCTGCAGTTGGTGTTCCTGTCGGGCTCTGACTTGGTGTTGCTGTCGGGGTCGCTGTTGGCGTTGCCGTTGGCGTCGCTGTTGGTGTTGCCGTTGGGGTCGCTGTCGGCGTTGCTGTCGGAGTTTCCATTGGAGTAACTTTTGCTATCTCGATAATTTTTGTGTGCAGATAAGCAACCTTTCCGTCTGATAACTTAAATTTTGCATAAATTACTATCTGTTTTCCTGCATAATCTGATAATGTTATTTTTTGATTGCTATATTCAATCCAATGTGCAGCAGTACTACCATCTAAACTTTTCAACTCATTTAAATCTTTTACTTTATAAGCATCATCATTCATTTCATCTATGTAGTAATGGAACTCGTTTGTCGTACTACTATCATCACTACCTGTAATAGTAAATGCAGCTTTAGATACTGCCTCTGTTTCTTTTTCTGCCGTCTCTTTATATTCACTATATTCTTCGTTCCATTCCTTTGCGACATCACTATTAGTTTTTCCGCTGACTTTTATCGCACATTCTGATGCTGCTATAATTCCTGATAAATCTGTATCTTCTGCCTGTGCTTTTCCTGTCCCAAAGTTTATCCCGGTAAATAAAGAAAAAATCATTGCTATTGCAATCAGCATTGCCATATTTTTTTTATTCATGTCTTTTACCTCCTATCGTGTATCTTTCTTAAGATTTCTAAGTACAATTACACTTATCACTCCGCATACTGCCATCATTAAAAATAATATCAGCCATGTATTAGTCAGATGTGATGCTCCTCGGTTGTATAAATCATTATGTTCATGTGGCATTCCTGTCACTTTCATATTCAGTTTATTTAAGTTTGTGATATTTCCAAGACACTCCATAGACCATCTGCTAACAGTAATGTAAGATATTTTGTCTGCCGCACCTTTTAACTCAAATAATACGCCTGAGAATAAAAGCTGTATTATAAGTACAAACGGTGCAAGTGCCATAGCCCTGTCACTGTTTCTTACACATGATGACACTATAAGTCCCAATGCTGCAGACGCATATATCGTAAGGAATATCGTGAGCCATATCTCAAGCTGTGGAGTTGGAAGTACCTGTTCCTTTTTAGGTGCGTGTTTCATAAGCACCAGAAACAATCCCGTCAAGATGGTAGTCTGCATAAAGCACACAACCGCCTGAACTATATATTTTGACAATATATATGTCCATAGTCTCAGATTTCCCATGTATTCACGCTTCAGTATAGGTCTTTCCTTACATACTTCCTGTATCGTGTTGAACAAGCCTATCCATATTCCGGAGCAGGCAAGTGCAAACATTATCGACTGTGTCGAGTCATATATCTTAAAAACATCTTTTTTTGCCACTACTTTTAACAAAAGAGCGATTATGAACGGCTGCAATAAAAGCAATAAAAGTCTTTGTCTGTCATTAAAAACAAGTTCAAAATATCTCTTTGTGAGAACTCCAAGCTGCTTTAACGGTGATGTTTTCTTTCCTGAGTCTTTTATCATGTCTGATATTTTTTCATTCTCATTTACTTCAGGTATCTCCGTGTTCTTGTCAAGATGCTGCTCTTTATAAAGCATAAGATATTTCATATTCCACATATCAACATTCGAAGCAAGCTCGCTATACACATCCACAAGACTGTCTTTTCCAAAATATTCATACATTTTGTCCGGTTTGCCACAGTAACAGATTTTTCCTCCCGGTCCCATAAAGATAACTTTGTCACAAAGGTTTATGTTCTGCACTGTATGTGTTACCATGATTATTGTCTTATTCTCTGTTTTTGACAGTTTTGCAAGCGTGTTCATAAGACTTTTCTCTGTATCAGGGTCAAGACCTGATGTAGGTTCATCAAGGAAGAACAGTCCGGGGTCTGCGAGAAGCTCAACTGCTATACTCGCTCTCTTTTTCTGGCCTCCACTGAGTTTTCTTATATATTCATTTGCTCTTTCCTCAAGTCCCACCATCTGTAAGACTTTTTGTATTCTCTCGTCTCTCTCTCCCTTTGTCGTATCTGGCGGCATCTTTAACTGTGCCGTATATTCTAACATTCTTCTCAATTTGAGATTTTCATATATTATGTCCTGCTGCGGCACAAAACCTATAATATTTTTAAGTGACTGAAAATTCTTTCTGAGGTCTATTCCATTGCAATAAACTTTTCCGGAAATGTCATAGTCAAATCCACTCATCGCATTCATAACCGTGGTCTTGCCTGCTCCCGAACCACCTATAATGGCTACGAACTCGTTGTTTCCTATGTCACAGAAAACATGATTTAATATTTTTCTTCTGTCATCAGCCTTGCCGACAATCTTGTTTACATTGTGCAGTTCCAATGATGCTCCGCCTGCCGCCTGCTGGTATATGACACTGTTTTCCGAGAGGAACATAGTTATGCCGGCAATCTGTATTATATCGCCGTCATGTACTTCCATACTGCCTGCCCTCTGCACGATTTCGCCGTTTACATAAATACTGTTCACGCTGTTGTTGTCATATATCACATAGCCGTTTGCACTATTTACAAGAAGTGCGTGTTTCCTTGACACACCCGGATTTTCAAGCACTATGTCATTGCGGCTGTCACGCCCTATCGTTGTCTGAGGTTTTGTAAGTTTTTTTGTGCTCCAGACTGAATTTCTTGAAATACTTGAAAATACGAGTATTACATTTTTACTGCTGTAACTGCTGCTCCCTGCTATCCTGATAAACATATCACCCGGCTGTTTTACATAATATTTTTTTGCAAACATCGGATGGTAACATCTGTCACGATACAGATACATTTTTCCACTGTCATCCAGATCCCCGACATAGACCATATCATTTACAAGTTTTATTTTTCCCTGTATTTCTGAAATCACCGGGTCATTTATAACTATGTCACACTGCATCGAACTTCCAAAAAACAGTCTGTCTTTTTTCATCCCGGCAAGGTCATACTCTGTTATCTGTCCGTTACTCAAAACGATAAGTTTATTAGAAGAACCGTAATACTTTGTGTTATCCACATAAACCGTTGATTGTAATCTGTCACTGTTCTGCATAAGCCTTTTGTCCTTTTCAAATATTACTTTTCATTTATCTTCCCATCATTTGTATTTAACATAATGCAAGGTGTCTGAATTTCTTTTATCATTTTCTCAAGACTTCTCTGTCCTGAGATGGCTGTTGCCGCTTCAAGTCCGTTTGAACTTAAAACTAGCGGATAGTTCTGTATCTCGCCATCTTCAAAATCATCCTGTGCTACCATGTAGTACAATAATCTTTCAGACGCAAGCTTTTTGTCCTTGTCATCATTGTCAAAGATTGAGAAAGTTCCCGTATATCTCACAAGCATCTTTCCGTCAATAACAGGTATAAGCAGTCTGTAGCCATCACTTTCTGCCGCCTGTGTCTTATAAAGTTCCTTGCGGTACTCTATTCCTGAAATGATATTTATTCCTTTCAGATAATTCTCACTATTACTTTCAAACTGCTTTTTTCCGTAATTATTTTTATCTTTGAGCCATGAAACTGTATCCGCTGATACATCATCAAACTGCTTTATGCTGCTTTTTATATCCTCATCCGATGAATCCCATGTTCCGTCACTATTTACATCAGTGCTGTTTTGATAAAGTGAGAGTAATGTGCGGTATTTCCTGTCAATATATACCGACTCACTTCCACTTCCTGCATTTTTCAGTATCTCATCAAGTTCCACAGTCTTACAGTTATCATAATCTCCATCTTTGCCATACCATCTGCTCTCCATAAGAGACTTTTTGTCCCGGCTGGTCTGAATATCCTTTAATGCATACATTAGGACAATATCAAACGATGTCGGCATCTGCTTCATATCAGGATAATATTTTGAATAAGCTGACATATAGCTGTAATCTCTGAGGTTGAGCATCGCATAGACATTATCCTTAAGTGACACCATTTTCTTTTCACCTGATGTTATATCCGTAATATCATCCGTCTGTATCATGTCAGGATATTTTTCTTTGCCATCTTTTGCAGCCTTAAGTGCAGCATCCATATCTTTGTAACCGCTGTTTTTATCACTTATGTTCTTTACTTCCACGGTAATCTTAGGATTTTCAGCTTTCTGCTCTTTTGTAAACTGACCTCCGTCTGAAGTTTTTGTACTTTTTACGGCAGATTTAACTTTCATATTTGCACGGGATACAGTCTTTTCAACCGTATCTTTCATTTTATCGTTATCTACCCATACGACTATGTCAGTTGCCTTTTCTATCTTTGCATTCTCGTTATACAGTTTGTCACTATGCTTTATTTTATTATTGAAAAATAAGCCGCCAACCCCTATTGCCGCAAGTGCCAGCAGTGACATACAGGCAACCATTATCCTCTTTCTTTTCCTTATACGCAGTTTTACTTTTGGATATTCCGCTTTTCTCTTGCCGTTTATCGCATCATCAAACTGCTGTATTCCCTGAAATCTGAGTGCCGGCTGCACCGCCAATGCCTCCATTATCGCCCTGTCAAGATTTGGCTCTATGTGAAAACCAAGTTCTAACGGTGATTTGAGTTCGTCCTTGTATTCCCTCTCGGTAGACTCAATAGGCTTTTGTCCCGTTATCATCTGGTACAGTATCGCACCTATCGAATATATGTCAGTGAAATATCCCTGCCCGGCACTGTCTCTGTACTGTTCCGGTGCAGAATATCCTACCTTTATGACTTTTTCGCCCTCTTTTGCTCCGCTTTCGTCATTTAATATCGCCGCACCAAAATCAAATACTTTTACCGAGTCCTCACCTGCAATAAATATATTGTCCGGGCTTATATCCCTGTGTATAATCCCACTTGCGTGTATCTTTTTTAAGGCTTCAACTACCGGTTCTATGATAGTCATCGCTATATCCGGCGACAGTGCACCCTGTTTTTCAAGATAATCTTTGAGAAGTACACCATCTATATATTCCATGACTATGTATGCCGTATTGTTCTCCTCAAAATAATCAAACACATTTACTATGTCATTTGCTTTTCCAAACTGTGCGATGCTCTGAGCCTCCATAAGGAAACGCTTTATCTGATTTTTATATTGCTTCTCCTTCTCACCGGACAAAAGACCTACTTTCATCTCTCCCGGTGACCTGTTTACAAGACCTACCGGGAAAAACTCTTTTATCGCAACGATAACACCAAGTGTCGCATCATAACATTTGTAAGTTATTCCGAAACCACCGACACCTATTGCCGTTCCAACAATAAAATGTCCTTTTAAAACTGTTCCCGGTCTGAGATAGTGCGGCTGCTCCGGAGGTGTTCCCTCCACATAACCGCAATAACGGCACACCTCATACGGTCCTTTGACACTAAAGCAGTTCATACATAATTCATTTGCCATAACCTGTCCTCATTTCTTTTTTACTCTAATCTAAAACGATTAGTATCATCGCCTATGTCAAGGATAGTTCCGACTTCCAGTCTGATAGGCAGATTTTGCGGAATACATTCATCCATCTCATTTATGAAGCATCCGTTTGAAGAATTGTCAACAATATAAAATTCCTCTTTTTGTGCATCCCATGTTATGGTACAGTGAGTACGGCTTATCTTGCGTGCCTCCGGGAATACAACATCATTTACATTGTCTCTGCCAAACTTTAATTCTTCGCCCGGTTTAAAAGGTATCTCAGCTCCGGCATACATTCCCGTAATGCCGACCATAACTCCTCTCGGTCCTCCCACACCGTCCGCCTGACCCGAATCATCCAGCTGTGCTTTCTGTAAATTTTCAGTATTTGCCTCCCTCGCATCCGGTGTGACTTCACCGCTTTGTATCTGCTGTGCATTTTGAACCTGTTCTGCTGCTGAAGTATCAGCCTGCTCAGGTCTTGCTTCGTCGATAAATTCATATTTTGGTTTTATCTGCTCCTGATGTATCTGCTCAACATCAGGTATCATATTGTCTTTATCCTTGTTCTTTTTCGCCTTTGCAGGTTTGGTTATGATTATAAGTATTCCGCAGATTATCAGTATCACTGCTAATACCATTATCATATTTAGTCCACGCAATCTTACTATATCCTGATACTGTTTTTTATAAATCTGACCTATACCGGTTGCTTTTGTTGTAAAGACTATATTTAATACCGCCGTAACTATCGCCGCAAATCCTGATATTATCTGCCTGCTTCCTGCAACAATGCTTACTATCATAAAAATAACCGAAAGAAGTGCAGGGAGAACTACAAATACAATTATCTCAAGTACCTGACTGCCCGAAATCTTTAGTCCCGACTTTCCCATGACAAATTTTGAAAAGGTATCTTTGACAAAATCTGCCTGACTGTAAGTGTCAGTCGGATAATTCTCCTGAACAGTCTTTATCACAGGCATAAATAAAAATCCTATGTCTGCCAATAGCAGAAAAACAACTGCTATCCTGAAAAACTTAGCCAATTTGTTCATATACAACCTCACATATCTGACTTACTGTCTGTTTTGTGTTAAATAGTCCGTCCAGTTAAACTTCGCACCACACAACGGCATAAATAAAAGTTTTACTTCACCGACCGTGATAACATCGTATGCCTGAAGCTTCATAGGACTTAATACTACTTCATCGTTCAGATAGACAAGTTCGCTTGACTCTCCCGGCTGAACAAGATATAAATGCTGTTTTGGTTCATAGACAAGTATTGCGTGCTTATTTCTTGAGACACTCTTGTCCCCCACAAGTGCTATATCCATTGATGTATCCCTGCCGACAAAGTTTTTTCCAACCTTAAGTCTGAAATCCTCGCCCAGATGATTTCCGTCAAGTGCAATGACCCAGCCTGTGCAAGGTGTCGATACTGACCTTTTTACCGGCTCTTTTGCCACGGTTTCCTTAACAGGAGCCGTATTAGCCTTGCTCGTGGTCGGTGATGAAAAAATATCATGATAAAATGCTACCGTATGGTCATCATCCTCTTCCATGACACCGCCCGGCGTTATCTTTTGTACCTCCTGAACAGATGGCTTTCTTGGCTCAGTTCTTCCAATAAAACTATCCTGACTGCTGCCCAGACTATCCGGATTGCCGCCTAAAGTCTCTGTCGCGTCAGCCACATCTTCATGTCCGCCTCTGCCAAAATTATTCATCATATTTTGTTCTGTCTGTATGTTATTTTGAACATAACCTCCTGCTTGCGGCTGCTGAGGAGGATTGTTGTAAGTCAATGGCTGTGTTGCCCCTATATCATTTCCCTGACTTTCATCAAACACTGAGGTAAGTCCGTCATCATTTCCTGCTCCCTGTGCACAGTATGGGCAGGTTGGGAATTTCTCCTTATCATAAAAATGTCCGTTACTACATCTGCTTAAGTTCATAATTTATCTCTCCTTTGTTATTTTAGTTTCTATATATTGAAGCAGTGCAACTGATGTGTTGTCCTGGGAATGTGTATTTTCCCTCACTGCTGCCTCAACCAGTATCTCTGCTTTTTTCTGCATTGATACGGCATCATTCTTTAATATCATTTTTATCCTGTCTTTTGAAAGTGTCTTTGTGACACCATCACTGCACAAAAGAACCATGTCCCCCGTCTGCATCTCAAAAGGCTTGTCGATAACATCCATAAGTTTTACATTGCCTATTCCGAGGAAACTTATAAGTGCCTCTTTCTGACGGTGTCTCATTGCTTCTTCTTTTGTCATGCTCCCATTTTCAACCATCTGCATAAGACGGAGATAATAGTTGTGATCTCTTGTGACAAGCTTTATCTCATCTCCCCTTAAAAGATATATCCTGCTGTCACCGACTGATGCCCAGTAAAGCCTGTTTTCCTCAGTTATTACTGCAACCATCGTCGTTCCTGAACCTTTTTCTCCTTCTTCATGGAAATCATGTATAACTTTGTCTATCGCTTTTATCCCGCTCTGAAAAAATAACGGTATATTGACATTAGGGTCTTTTTCTATCTTTTCAAATCCGTCTTTTAACATTGTTATGGCTGTGCGGCTCGCTTTCTCTCCGTCTGCCATTCCACCCATTCCGTCACACACAGCCGCCATCACTCTTGTTTTCCGGTTGGCTGCTATTTTTTTACTCCCCGAAACATATACCGCATCCTGCTGGTATTTTCTGTTTCCGGTTGCCGAGTATTTGCAGGTAATTATCTCCGGCACTGTCCTCACTACAGTATGTGAAACATTTCTCTGAATATTAATTTCAGGTTGTGGTTCTTTTTTCCTTTTTCCAAACAAAACTATCTCACCTCCAAATAAAACTTAATCTGCTCGTCCACAAGCCAAAACACATCTCCGGTATTTAAAATGGCACTCCTGTCTCTTCCGATAAGACCATTTTTGGTATATGTTCCGTTTTTAGACAAATCCAATATCTTAAACTGATTTGATATTGCATCATACATCACTTTACAGTGAATCCTGCTCACATCACCTTCCTCAACACATATATCACAATCATTTATGCTCCTTCCTATGGTGACGCATTTATCAGGCATAAACTTCCATTTTCTTGTTTTTCCATGCATTTTCATAGTGATATGCGGATAAACATCAACAGGAATATCTGCACTGCCTCTGTATGCAGTTTCAAATTCCCTTACAAATTCCTCCATGTTCTGTATTCTTACGGAGTAGTCAAGTTCCAGTGCACAATCTATAACCTCGCTCAATTCTTCCGGCACATTACCATTTACGCTGCTAAGGGACAACTGCTGCTCTCCGGCACATCTGTCCACTGCAGTAAGTGGTCTTTTACCGGATACGATAAAATAATAAGTTGCAGCAAGTGCATATACATCCGTCCACGGTCCTTGCTTTCCTGTTCTGGAATACTGCTCCATCGGTGCAAATCCCGGTTTTATCATAACGGACATATCCGTTGTTTCGTTTAATGCATATTGCCTTGTTGCTCCAAAATCTATCAATTTTATGCTGCCGTCCTCTAAAAGCATTATGTTGTCCGGACTTATATCTCTGTGCAGCAGTCCGAGCCGGTGAATTTTTGACATTGACTTTGCAACACTTATGATTATCACTTCTGCCATATCAAGCGGAATGATGCTGTTTTGTTTTTGCATATATTGAGCAAGTGTGCAGCCCTGTATATATTCCATGACTATATATCCTGTGTTATTTTCATAGAAAAAGTCCTTTACATCTACAACGACATCATCTTCTCTCAGATTTTTCAGTATCTTTGCTTCATTTACGAAAACAGATAATCCATGTTCATAAAAACTTCTTTTTGTTTCATCGAAAGCCCTAAGTGAAATCCCGTCCTCACTTCTTACTGCCCAGTCATTCGGAAAGTATTCCTTTATTGCGAAATTTTCCTGTGTCCAGATACTCTCCGCCAGATATGTTCTTCCAAATCCACCTATGCCAAGAACTTTTTTAATACTGTATTTCTGATCAAGGATATGACCTTTCCTAAGCGAACTATCTGAATTATCCAACTTGCTCATCGCCTCCGTTCTCTACACTGTGAAACTCAAATTTCTCTCTGCCCGCCGTGATAACATCCCCATCTAAGAGCATCCTTTTTCCGGTTATCTTCACACCGTTTACAAAAGTTGAATTTGTAGTTTCCAGATCTTCTATATAGCAAGCCATTTTAGTAACTTCTATGGCAAAATGCTGTCTTGAAAGCCTGTCATCGTCAAAATATATGTTGCATATGTTCGACCTGCCTACAAAGATACTTCCCTCGACATTCCACTCTACCTCTCTTATCTTTCCTGCCCTGTCAGTAATTATGAGTCTTATCAGCTTTGAATCTGCTTTCATAAGGTCATCGGCAGGCACCTCCACTACATTTGCAGGCTTTTTCTTTATCACTATGATAGTTATCACACCTATGACAATAACTATGAGAACAACCAGTATCCACCAGTAAGTCCTTACCGCCTGCTTGATTCCCTCGGTTGTCGGATTAAGCCCGTCCTTAACTTCAAATTTCACCTTGTTGGTCTTTATCGTATTTTTCTCCACGGAATCATCTTTAATATTCTTACATTCCAATGTATATGAGCCTGTGTAAAATTTGTCTTTAAAGAACAATGTGTATATATGTTCCTGTTCATTTACGGTTATGTTTGATATTTCCCATACTTTTCCGTCTTTTCCTTTGAACCTTACAAGGTAATTACTCTTATCCTGTGCACCGGTAAGGTTTTTTGTAGTTCCATCTTCAATATTTACTTTTATTGAATTGTCCCCTGACTGTTCTATGCTCTTTACTTTCGGTCGGTCAGTATCTTTCTGGCTGTTTGTATATTCAAACTGTCCCTCTTTGTCTAAAGCTGCTTCTTTTGTCTTTCCGCCGGATTTCATAACAATGTTTAACTTTGACTCTGACAACGATAATGTTTTGTTACTTCCGTCAACGGCTCTAAATTTTAATACATATGTCTCATCAAACAATATCCTGTTGATTTCTTTAAATCCTTTTTTTACATCCTTTGTGCTGCTGCAGTCCTTATAATAACCTCTGCTATAGTTCTCATTAAGAATATTTTTCTTTGTATTTTTTATCTTGCTAAGATTAGGTTTTGAACTTACATTTTTCAGCAATACCGCATAGACCGGTACTTTAGACTTCTTTACTGCCGGATTTACATTATAATCTTCCTTATCTTTTCCGGCACTGTCATCCTCTCCGTCCGTAATAAGAAACATAACTGTTCGCTCTGATGAGTTATCAACTGTCGTAAGTTTTTTTGTTATCGAACGGTACAGCACCGTATAATTTTTATTTCTCTTGAGCTTATTTATCTTTTTAATATCTTTGTCACGGCTTTTTTTGTCCGACTTTCCGTCAGCCTTAAAGACTTCAACCTTATTTCCGTGTTTACTGTCAGCACCGACCGTGTAAAGCTCCATCTTGTCAATCTTTCTTATTTTCTTTCTCAGGTTTACAAGACTTTTCTTAACTTCGTTAAACTGTTTTTCGTCAACTGATTTTGAGTTATCCAAAAATATAACATATCTTACAGGCTTATCTGCCTTTGCAAATTTAGTCACGCTTTTTGTTTCAAACTCAATGTCTTTTCCCTTAAAAGAAGCTGTGTACTCTGCATCTTTTGAAACTTTTTCGCCATTTACATAAGCTGTTATCTCCGGAGGATTTCCTACTGCCTGCTCAATATTTAACTGCTTTCTCTCCGCATATGACACCTTTGTATTTAATGCCGTAAACAGTGCTACGATTAGAAACGCATATGTTATCTTTCTTATTCTTTTTCCCATGTTATATCCTCCTGACAATATGGTATAAATTTAAGCTCTGTCTCTCCCACTTTTATCACATCACCCAATTTCAAAGAGTGCGGCTCTGTCACTAAATCCCCGTTCAGATAAACGATATTGGATTTTTCCGCCGTCACATAAAACTCATTTCCCTTAGGGTCATATAAGACCGAGCAATGTTTCTCCCTCGAAATACTCTTGTCATCAGTAAGCACAACATCCATCGCCTGACTTCTGCCTACAAAATTCTTGCCTGCATGAAGCCTGTAGTCATTGCCCTTTTCATCGCCGTTTATACATACGAGCCATCCCGTTACCGGCGGCTTTTTGGTAACTCCAAAAAATCCAAAAGATACTGTTTTATCACCATCCTCTGACGAACTCTCCTGCATTTCGCCCATATCCGGCTGCATGAGATTTCCTGCACTTTCAAAGTTTCCGCCTATTATCTCACCGAGCTGTTCACCAAGAGATATATCTACTTCCGCAATAGATACGGTCTTGTCATCTTCTTCCACATCGTCTAAAGATATACTCAGCTGCTCTCCTGCCCTCTTGCAATGAGGACAACTCTTATACATCTTTGGATCATACCAATGTCCGTTACTACACTTTACTGCCATACATCTACTCCTACTTATCTTTGTTTATCTGATAAAAACAGCTATCGCCGAATAATTATCCATATTCGTTCCTCTGCCGTTTTCTAGTACTATCTTTCTCATTTCTTCAAGCCATTCTGCTGGTGTTGCTGATTTTTTCAACAGTTTGCACATTGTCTTTTCATCTATCAGCTCCCAAAAACCGTCACTGCACATAAGAAAAGTTGTCTTTTTTCCTATCTTTATCTTTTTGCTGACGCTGTATTTAGGGCTGTCCCACGGTGTTCCCACAACTCTCAAAAGCCTGCTCCTGTCAGGATGGTGTCTTATCTCACTTTCCTTTATATCTCCCCTTGCTGCTAATAACTGAGGAATACTGTGGTCAAGGGTTCTGTCCTTAACTTTTCCGCTCTCAAAGTGATATACCCTTGAATCCCCGACATGATAATATGATGCATCCTCCTGCTCTATATAAAGGCAGGTTAGCGTAGTCTTCATTGATGATTGAGCATTTTCCCTTTCCTGTTTTTTCAATAGATTTTCCTGTGTACTCACAATGGCGTGCTCAACATTAACACCTTTGTTACACACCGACTCTATCATTTCTTCAACGACAAATCTTGAAGCCACCTCACCTTTTCCGTGTCCTCCAAGTCCATCGCACAGTACACACAATACTCCTGTATTATCTTTCCCTACTCCAAGATAATCTTCATTGTTTGTGCGTTCACCTTTGTCTGTTATTGCTGCATAAGTTATTTCATATTTTTTTTCAGCCATAATCCTGTCACCTCTTTTTTGTTATTATGTCGTATATAAAATATTTTTTTTAATTTTGTAATTTTTAGCAATATTTTTGTAACTAATGTAAAATAAAAAGCAACACCAGTATCCTGCTTTCGCAACATTACACTGCTGACATTTTGCCCTTATAAAATTGCTTTGCAATTCTCCTTGGCATCACACTACATTATGAGCATTTTCCTATACATAGAAAATAAAACAAGGCAAGGGAGGTTATAAACATAAAGTTATAGCTTCCCTTGCCTTGTTTTTAACTGTAT
>ERZ838118.1209-NODE-1209-length-32353-cov-6.123413_pt1 | contig 32353 bp, 36 predicted proteins | sample MGYA00519863_ERZ838118 | MGnify/ENA primary metagenome ERZ838118 (study PRJEB31850, sample SAMEA3708827) | human gut metagenome | biome: human gut; feature: human-associated habitat; material: faeces | place: China | collected 2014 ...
CAATCTTGGAGAAATAATCTGCGGTATAATCACAACATAATAACAGATGAAGCACCCTACAACATCTTTCGTAAATATCATTGAAAGACTTACAAAATTACACCCAAAATCGCTTTTTTTATCAAAGTCTTTTCATTTGTTTTCTTTGTACCGAAAAAACGCATTATCTTTGCAAAAGTTCAGCGCAGAAAAAGGGGCAAAATCAGACTTTTATACCATTTAAGTTTCAAACTATTGGTAATCAATTGGTCTAACATGTTGTATCGAACAATTCCAAAGGGAAATCCTCCATACGAGCATATTAACAATCAATGTATTGTACATGTCATAAGCCATCACTTACCGATGCAGAAAGTCGGACTACTCTCTTGGAGCTGTTGTAGGAAATTGTGGTAAGTTGTTGGATGATGTATCGTGGGGAGTGTGAAAGATTTGATGATATAACCAGAAGTAGGAACTTAGGTCGGGAGGCAGGACGAAAGTAAACTATAAAGGCTTTAATTAAGATATTCTTTATGTTGTTATGGTCGATTGGATGGAACAAAGTCTATGCGTGTGTATGGATGAAGAGCTTGTCAATTCGGGCTGGAATGAACAGGGGATAGGGCTAGGATAAAAAATAACCTGAAAGTTGTTGCTTTCAGGTTATCAATTATTTTATCGTTGAGGGTGTCCGCCACCTTGACGACCTCTTTGTTGCCACTCTTTCATGCGTTTTTCTTCGTTGGCCTTGTAGGTTTTATATTGCTCTTCGGTCAATACTTTTTTTAGTTCGGCGTCTGCAGCTTCACGGTCTTTTTTCATTTGATCACGCATGGCTTCACGGTTATCCCGGTTTTTCTGCATGGCTTCTTCACGCTTTTTGAACGATTCGGTATACCATTTTTTCAGGTCTGCCTGTTGTTTGTCTGTCAACTTTAATTCGGTGGTCAGGCGTTCGACCGTCCGGGTCGCTTGCTGTTCCGGAGTCATTCGTTCACGCGGGCCCCTTTGTTGGGCATTTACTGTTATGGCCAGGAACATCAATAATGTGGTGGCTAAGAATACTAACTTTTTCATAATCGCTTTTTTAGTTCAATAAATGTTTTCTATAAAAATTGGTTTTATATTATATAAGACAATCTATCCGAACAAAGGTTTATAGCATATGAGAGATTATTTAGTTGTTATTCCAGGTAGAGGCAAGTTGCTGGAAGTAAATGACATCTTCCCATTCATTACCCCTTTTTAACCATTGTTTCCGGTAACCGGTTTGGGTAAAGCCCGTGGCTTCGAAGAGTTTCAGACTGGCCACGTTACAACTGGGCACACTACTGTATACCTGATTCAAGCCCAGGGTTTCGAAACAATAATCCAGCATGAGCTTAATCGCCGAGCTGGCATAGCCTTGTTTGCGGTTTTCCATATTGTGAATCATGATTCCCAGGCCGGCCCGCTGGTGATAAGGGTCGAAATCGTACAGGTCGATCAGTCCGATGGGCTCTTGGGTATCGACACGTGTAATCATCAGCCGCAATTGCTTGCTGGTATAAATGTCTACATGGGCATTTTCAATGTATTTTTTCAGTGTGAAATGAGAGAATGGGGTCAGGGTGTCACTGACATCCCAAAGGTCCATATCGTTTTCCCACTTGTAGAGGTACTCCAAATCTTCGGGTTCGAGTGCCCGGATCAGAATGTTTTCATCTTGCATCATAAGTTTTGTCATTTATTCTATGGTCAATATTCATATCTATAATAGGGCCTAATTTTCCTTCCTGGTATTCCCGGATGCAGGCTTGTGGGTATAATCGGCGAATAGGGATTAACGCTTGACGGGCAGTGTCCAGTGCATGGTATTGAGAGAAAATATACCGGTATAATTCACCCATCCGGATGATCTTTATTTTGTTGCTTTCTGTTAGAATCGGATCTGCCGGTGTATCGAACGACGGTATAGTTTTTACCCGGGAGAGTATCCCGGAAGTCGTATTCTCCGAAAGAAAAGGAGGATACGACTTTATTTTGCGGACCTGCAAAGGCCGAAGAATAGTGCCGACTCGTTACCATATTATTGTTTTGTTTGCTTCTGGATAAAGATTGACCTAAGAGAGCGGAATGAAAACCGCAGTAAAACAGACATACTGTAATCAATCCTTTTCTTAACTTTTCCCTTATCCGAATGGAAATTTCCATCTTTTACAAATATAGTTTTTTTACTCCGTATTTAACTCCTTTTGGCTTGTAATTAATTTATCATTTATATTTTCACTACCTTTGCCTGGGTAATACGTAATCGAAGATAAAATGTTTGATTTGTTGTGTATCGTCGGACCGACTGCGAGTGGAAAGACGAATTTGGCTGTTCGTTTGGCTGCTGCATTCGGCGGAGAGATCATCAGTGCCGATTCCCGGCAAGTATATCGGGGGATGGATATCGGGACCGGTAAGGATCTGGATGAGTATGTATGGGAGGGGAAAAAAATTCCTTACCATTTGATCGATGTTGTGGAGGCTGGGTATAAATATAATGTCTTTGAATATCAGGCGGACTTTGTGAAGGTTTGGGAAGATTGCAGGCAGCGGGGTGTTTTGCCTGTGTTATGCGGTGGAAGTGGCTTGTATGTGGAGGCTGTGTTGAAAGGGTATAAGTTATTGGCTGTACCGGTCAACGAGGATTTACGGGCTTCATTGGCCGGACTGTCTTTGCCGGAATTGGCCGCTCGTTTGGCGACATATAAGAAATTGCATAATACGACAGAGATAGATACACCTAAACGGGCCATCCGGGCGATAGAAATTGAAGAATATTATAAGACACATCCTTATGAGGAAAAAGACTTTCCTCAGATCCATCCTTTGGTTGTCGGGGTAGGTGTGAGCCGGGAGGTGAGGCGTGAGCGTATCACGCAGCGATTACATGCCCGTTTGCAGCAGGGCATGGTGGAGGAGGTGGAACGGATTTTGCAAAGTGGTGTGAAGCCCGAAGATTTGATTTATTACGGTTTGGAATATAAATACCTGACGCTGTACCTGACCGGACAGTTGGGCTATGAGGAAATGGTGCAACAATTGAACGTGGCCATTCATCAGTTTGCTAAACGGCAAATGACCTGGTTCCGGAAAATGGAACGCGATGGATTCGATATCCATTGGTTGGAATCCGGGATACCTATGGAAGAAAAAGTAGAGGTCGTAAAAAGGTGGTGGCTCACTCCTGATAACTGAGTTCTTCCAGTATATTTTCAGCTAAAAACTTTTTGTCTTCGGGAAATATTTGCAGTATGTCGGTTAATTTTGTCCGTTGTTCTGGCATCAGGTGAGGAACCAGATTTTCAATCACTGTGGAAGCTTCGAAAGCTACAGTAAAATCGTCCTCCTGCAAGATTTGTAAAAAATGATCTAAATAGGAGGAGTAGTCCAATGAAGATTCCCAGACAATCCGAAGCAATTCCTTCTTGAGCGTTCCTTCGGAAGTCTGTTCCAGTTTTTGGATTAACAGGTCTTTGAACTGATTATCTTTAATATCGGCCAGCAAATTGGCGATGATAGTGATTGTCGACGGTGCGAGAGGCTGGGACAGGATGTCCAGTAATTTACCGGCAATAACCAGGTCGCCGTTTTCCTTTACGGTATCGACAGCTTCTGCGATTGCTTCGGGATCTCCGCTGCTGATTTTCTTTAGTATTTCCTCGTTATTTTCCATCGTATTTTATTTTGCCGCGAAGATAAAAAAAAGAGCGTTGTTCACGCTCTTTTTTTATTTATTATTTCGTTTCTTCCTCATTCCCTTTGGAACGCGGGTGAAATTTATTAATTGTATCTTTCAGATAATGATCGTCGAGATGGGTATAAATTTCTGTTGTCAGGATGGATTCATGTCCCAACATATCTTGTACCGCTCTCAGGTCTGCTCCTCCACTCACCAAATGAGAAGCAAAAGAATGACGGAAAGTATGAGGAGACACATTTTTCTTGATTCCGGCACGGGTAGCCAGGTGTTTGATAATATTGAACACCATTACTCTCGAAAGAGCAGTTCCCCGTTTGTTCAGGAATAAAACATCTTCGTATCCTTTTTCAATTTCCAGGTAATCGCGGTATACTTTCATATATTGTTTGATTTCCTGTTTTGCATTTTTGCTCAGTGGAATCATCCGTTCTTTGTTCCCTTTCCCTTCGATTTTCACAACTCCCTGACGGAAATTGATGTTGGATAATTTTATACTGATCAGCTCTGAAACGCGTAATCCGCAGGAATAAAGCATTTCGATAATGGCTTTATTACGCTGGGCTTCCGGTTTGTACATCTCTACAGAATTCAACATGGCGTCGATTTCTTCGGTTGTCAGGATGTTCGGTAATTTCCGTCCGATTTTCGGAGCTTCGAGTAATTTGGTCGGATTGTTTTCCAACTGTCCGTCGAATACTAAAAATTTATAAAATGAAAAGAATCGTATTGATTTTTAAGAATAAAAATGATATTATATTATATAAAGTTTTGTTAAAAACACGTATGCAATGAAAAGGAGAGTGGTTATAAAAAAATTGCAATATGTTTTGGAAAGTACAATTAAGAAAAGGAGAAAGAATATGAAATTGAAAAAAATTTTAGCACAGTCATTAGCTGTGGCTATGGTATTGTCAAGTATTCCGGTATCTGGGTTTCATGTATCAGCTATGGAAAATGATATCTTGACAAGTTCAAACCAGGGATATCAGAACATTGATCTTGTGGCAAGCGGAGATGATGCAAATGTAACGGTTACGCCGGGATCAGCTCAGTCAGGTTATTCAGCTACAAATGTATTGGATAATAATATGGAGACTATCTGGCATACGAAATGGGAGTATAATTGTATTACACCGGGAGAAAATTGGATTAATTTTAAATTGACTGAGGCTCAAACGATAGCTGGAGTATTATATAAAACAAATACTGGTGGAAATAATGGACAGGTAAAACGTGCGAAAGTTGAGGTGAGTACCGATCATGGTACAACTTACACGGAAGTATATCAGACATCTGGTACGGATGTATGGTCACATACAGATGGACAAAATGAAGCACTGTTTACTCCGGTTGAAAATGTAACAGACGTGAAATTTACAGGATTAGAAACGTATGGTGCTCTGGCTGGTGGAAGAAACAACTGGTTTGTTCAGGCACGAGAGATGCGTCTTGTGACGATTCCTGATGATGTATCAAAAGTTACAGCAACAGTGACAAATCAAAATCCTGATGAGGGTACAGCAAAAGTGGATGTTCTGCATGGATCTGGACATGATTCTATTACAGTGGCTTCCGGAACTCCGGTTATTTATACAGCAACGCCATCGGATTCTGCAATTTTTACTGGTTGGGTGAATGAAAGTGGTACAGTAGTGAGCAATTTAACATCATATCAGGTTACTGCAACAAGAGATATGAATCTGACAGCAAGATTTACAAAGAAAGATTTGCTACCATTGACAGAAATTTCAGTTTTAGCGTCCAATGCAAGTGCAAATTCTTATCATCCAAGTGGTTCTAATACAGATGGTCCGGCATCTTGGGCATTTGATGATAATGATGCAAGATGGTGGCATACAAACTGGTCTGGAAATAATACTGACGAGAATCATCAGGGACAGGCAAGTGAAAGCAATCCTCTTTATATTCAGATGAAATTTACGGATGATACAAATGCAGTTGTAAGCAAAAATGTTCAGAAAATCACATACAAAAAAAGAACTGCTCCGGCCAATAATACTTCAGGTGCAGGAAAAGATTATCAGGTGCTTGTAGCCAATAAGACTAGTGGAGAAGTAACAGATGAAGATTTTGTGGTTGCAGCAAGTGGAACATTAGATCCGACTCCTAATGAACAGGAAATTATGCTTCCATATCCTGTTGAAGCAACACATGTACGTTTACGGTTTACATCTTCGTATGATAGTGGTTGGGTAACGGCAACAAAAATTAAGTTCTATGAAGGAGCAGAAAAATCGAAGAAACAGATCAAAGATGTTTCTGGACTGGTACAGTCAGCAGATGCTAATATGGGAACTGCAACATCTTCCAGAACAAAAACAATTCAGGATTTTATAGTAGATACACAGTTAACAGCAACTCCGGCTGAAAATTGTAAATTTGTTAAATGGATTGTGACAGATCAGGATGGTGCTGTTGTTTCTGAAATTGAAGAACAGAATCCAACGGTACAGATGGACGGCAATCATACATATACTGCAATGTTTGCAAAAGTGAATGAAGTATCTATCGCATTAAGCGATACATATGTAAGTATGAATAAAGGTGATACAAAGCAGCTGACAGCTACGGTAACAGATACATTAGGTACAGCAGGTATTGATACAAGTGTAGTATGGGAGAGCAGTAATTCAGAAGTTGTTGAGGTAAATAAAACAACAGGAGAAATCACAGCACATCAGGTAACAAATGAAGGCGGAGAAGTTACTATTACTGCAAGTCCTAATGCAGATAGAACTAAGAGTGCAACTTGTACGGTAGTTGTGAATGAAGCACCTTCAACGGATACATTGAATGCTTTGTTGGAGGAAGCTGGCAGTATGTCGCCACTTGTAGAAAAATATACAAAAGCATCCAGAATGGAACTGGCAAAAGTGGTTGCTGAAATTAGGGCAAATTATCCAAATACAGAAGAAACAATAACACAAGCCGAAACAAATGTTCGTGAAGCTATGAAGAATTTGGTACAGCTTTATAAAGTTATTGTTCCGAATGAAGATAAGATTACAATTGAAGCTGGTGCTGGAGAAAGTGAGGGAAGTGATACAAATACAGGAAAAAAATGGATTTGTGTACCGCTCTTTGCGGATGTAACAGTAACTATTAGCGATAAGGTAAATACTGCCGATGAACAGTTTACAGGATGGGTATACAAAACTAAGACTGTTTGCACAAATAGAAGTTACAAATTCTTTGTAATTGGTGATATGGATTTGACTTATACTACAGGAGAAAGAAAACAAGAAGAAGTTAATCTTTTCTGCAATTCAAAGTATAATACTTCTATTGGAAAACTTTCCTTTATTGGAAAAAGAATGGTTCCAACGATGTACAAAGTTATTGAACATGGAATTGTAATTACAGATGCAACGGGATGGAGAAAATATGAAAATAATCAGAACGCTTTTGTAAAAAAAGCTTCCAGAACAAAGACATCTATTGCAAAAGGAAAAGCAAATAATGGTACTTATGAAGCAAAATTAGCATGTGGAAAAAATGAACAGTGGTACGGTAGATCCTATGTTACTTATACAGATGGATATACTACCTATACAATGTATTCAGAAATATCAGAATATCCACAGATTAATAGTTTTGAATAAGAAAGGACATGAAAAATGAAAAAATATTATGAAGAACCAGAATTAGAAGAGATTTCAATTCTGACTACGGATGTAATAATGACATCACCAGGTGGCGAATCAGAGCTTGAAACAGGTGACGATTTTGGACCAGGATGGAATTAAAAACGAATAAGTAAATGAATGGGGATGTCATTTGTGGCATCCCCATTTGAAGTAAAGTTGAAAAAGGTGATAAAATGAAAAGAAAAGCAGTATATACATTATTGGTTGTTGCGATATTATGCATGTGTGTTGGATGTAAGAAGAAGGGCCAGGCACAGCAGATGGAGACAGTAAAACAGGAAATGACAGCGGAGACAGCACAGGAAACGGAAACATCTAAAGAAACAGAAGCACAGACCGCACAGCAGAAGACAACGGAAACTGAGAACACGGTACAGGGAAATACAGAAGCAGGTACTGATAAGCAGGCGGCAGAAAACAGCACGGTAACTTCGCAGGAGAATGTAGAAACAGAAGAACTGGAAATTGGTGGTGAAGACTCCTGGGAAGACAGTGCAGACGGCTGGGACTGAAAAACGATAACAAATGCATATGAATGCAGCAAATCTCTGCTTTTCCGGATAGAGGGGCAGGGATTTTCCGCATTATTCTGGAATGCAGTGGAGGAGAGCAACCGATATGCAGCAACGGGAAATAAAACTGGAACAAATAGAACAGACAATCCGGAAAGTTCTCGCAAGGGGTGGAGAGTTTTCTTTTTATCCGGGAGGAACGAGTATGCAGCCGTTTATCGTCCAGGGGCGGGACAAAGTCACACTTGCAGCACTTCCGGACAGGATAAAAAAGTATGATATCATACTGTATAAGCGGGAAAACGGTACATTTGTGCTGCACCGGGTAACAGGGAAAAAAGAAAATGCTTATATATTCCGTGGGGATAATCAGTTCTCGGATGAATATGGCATAAAAAGGGAACAGATGATCGGAAGGGTAACAGAAATCATCCGTGGAGATGAGGTGATCCCGGTGAATAATATAAAGCATAGGATGTGGGCAGGATTTTGGGTAAATACTGTCTTTCTCAGAAGGGTGAAACGTTTTTGCCTGAAGTGCAGAAAGAAAAAACAGAATTTGGATAAAAATTAAGCTATGTTGAATAAAAATGAAAAATAAGCCATGTTGACCAGGAGAACAAATATCGCTATAATTATGGAGTAGAGAATGGTTTTTGCGGCTTAATATTTTGATTCGATAGGAGCAATGTAAATAATGTTTCCATATTCAGAGTGATAATAAGGAGAAAATTGATATGAAAATCAAAGGAGATTATCTTTTAGATACGATCGGCGGCGAGAAGATGGCTGTGCCGATCACAGTAAATGACGGAGGACTGGCAGGGCTGATCAGGCTGAATGAAGTGGGAGCTTTTCTGTGGGAGAAGCTTCAGGGCGGAACAACAGAGGCAGATCTTGTAAAAGCACTGACATCGGAATACGATGTGAAAGAAGAGAAAGCGACAGCCGATGTGAAGAAGTTTCTGGAAATACTTCGCACAAAGGGATTGTTGGAGGAGTAGAAAATGGTAACGAAAAACTACCGGTTTGCAGATGTTGCTTTTACATTACAGATGCAGTATCCATATCTGGAGAAGCAGTGCAGAAGTTATGAAGTGGAAGAGCCGGGGATACTGATCGCAGCCAGTGATGAGGAGATCGAAAGAGAGGATCAGTCTGGCGTCAGCAGTTCGAATGGAATGCTGGAGAGTCTGGCGGTGTACCGTAAGATTTCGGAAATTATGGTTGAACACGATACATTTTTGTTTCATTGTTCCGCAGTTGCACTAGACGGTCAGGCTTATCTGTTTACAGCTCCGAGTGGCACCGGAAAATCAACCCACACACGGCTGTGGCGTGAAGTTTTTGGTGAACGTGCCGTGATGGTAAATGACGACAAGCCACTGATCCAGGTGCGAGAAGATGCCATCTATGTCTGCGGCACACCGTGGAATGGCAAACATAACCTGGACAGCAACCAGAAAGTACCGGTCAAAGGGATCTGTCTGTTGGAACGCGGAGAAAAGAACCATATCGAGATGATTTCACCGGCAGATGCGTTTCCGTATTTATTTCGCCAGGTCTACCGGCCGACAGATCAGACAAAACTGATCCGGACGATCACTCTGCTCAAGCAGACGGCAGAACGTGTGCCGCTGTACCGGATGCAGTGTGATATTTCCCATCAGGCGGCACAGATGGCATGGAAAATGATGAGTGGCAAGAAAGAAGAACAGAACCGGTGAATGAAAGAGATACGATGAAGAACAGCAGAAAGACCAACGTAAAATCCAATACTTCAGACATAGAAGCAAAAGAAAAGAAAGAGCAGCAGGAACAGGAAAAAATTCTTGCAGCCAAATATCTCATCGAGTTGATCCGCTCTGTCCTGGAAGAGCGGAAACCACAGCCAAAGCCGGAACAGATTTCCATGAAATGTCTGTTTCTGACAGCAAAGAAACACAATCTTGCCTGTATGGCATACGATGCGGCAAAACAGATCGCAGGCAAGGAAGACAAAGAAGTCATGGAGACATGGCAAACGGCGAGCCGTTCTTGTGAGATTATGAATGTTGTACAGAAAAATGAAGGAAAAAAATTGCTGGTAAAATTGACAGATGAGCAGATTCGCGTGCTTCCGATGAAAGGCTGGATCATGAAGCAGTTTTATCCGAAACCAGAATATCGTCAGATGGGAGATCTGGATTTCCTCATTGACAGCGAAAATCGGAAGCCAGTCCGAGAAATCATGACAGATTTAGGCTATGGATTTGTAAAAAATGAATGTGAAGATACAGTTGATGTTTATCAAAAAAATCCTTGGATGCATGTCGAGATTCATAACCGAATGATTCCATACAAGAATAAAAAAAGATATGAAAATATTTGGGAACGGTGTGAACAAAAGGATGATCTCTATTTTATGAGCTGGGATGATTACTATCTGTTTATGCTGGATCATTTAGAGAAGCACTTTTACGATTCAGGCTGTGGAATCCGTTTTCTGCTGGATGTTTATATTTTTCTGCAGGCAAAAGGAAAGGAACTTCACCGGGATAAGTTGAAAGAGGAGTTCCGCAAAAGAGATCAGGAAGCGTTTTTCAAGCAGGTGGAAGAGACAGCAAATGCCTGGTTTGGGGAAGCATATCATGTTGGAGATACAGAACTGGAAAGAGTGATACTTTTGTCGGGGACTTTTGGAACAAACAGCCAAAAGTTTGAAAATCGACAGGAAAAGATTCAGAAAAAATATAAGAATAAAAAAGTGGCAAAAGCCATGTATTTCCTGACAAGGACATTTCCGGAGTATTCTTATATGTGCAACATATATCCATTCCTGTATAAAGCTCCGGTATTGATGCCTGTTATGTGGATCGTGCGTCTGATCTGTGCACCTGTAACAAAGATGGACCGCATCCGAAAGGAAGTCGGATTCTGGAGAAAGATGGGGAAGAAAGAATAACAGATGTTATACCGGAATAAGAGTGGGTTAAAATAATGCGAATGAAGGGGAGAACAGTATGATTGATTTTCACACACATATTTTACCACGGATGGATGATGGAAGCCGCCGCATGGCGGAAACACAGAAAATGCTTAAGATGGAGTATGATCAGGGAGTTCGGCAGGTTGTGGCGAGCTCTCATTTCTATGCCCAGCATGAATTCCCGGAGACCTTTCTGGATCGGCGGGGAAGACGGCTGGCACGTGTAAGAGAAATACTGCATGAGGAAGAATGGGGACAGGAAATGCAGATCTTCGGAGGAGCAGAAGTACTCTATTACAATGGAATGGCAGATTCACCGATGCTTCCAAGTCTTTGTATTGAAGGGACAGATACACTGCTTCTGGAGATGCCTTTTTCTCAGTGGGATAAAGAAGTCTATAGGGAAGTGCGGAAAATCATTGAACACCGCAGGATTAAAGTGATACTGGCTCACGTGGAACGTTACAGTTCGTATCAGAAAAATAAAGATATCTGGGAAGAAATCCTGGATCTTCCGCTGACAATCCAGTTAAATGCAGGAGAGATCCTTCAGTTTGGAAAGAAAAAACTCTGCAGAGAGCTGCTGAACAGCGGGATTCCGGTGCTTCTTGGGAGCGACTGCCATAATACAGGAAGAAGAGCACCGAACATGCTAAAAGGAAAAAAAGCAGTGGATAAGCTGGCAGGGGCAGGAAAATCAGAAGAGATCGATCGATTGGGAGAGCAGGTATTAAACATATGAAAAGACAGAAAACAACAGGAATCATAGTGCTGCTGGCAGTACTTGTATGTGTACTTGCTGTGGGAACGTGGTATTTTAGAAAACAGCGGTCAGAAAAGGTTTCAGCGACAGAAGGGCAGACCGAGACGCAGCAGAGTGAAACAACAGATGAGCTGGAGCGGCTTTTATGGAACAAAATAAAATTAAACGGGAAAAAGTATAAATATTCCACGGACTATGAGACGTATCTGTTTATGGGGACGGATGGCAGTGGTAAGGAAGATGCAGACCGTGATGAGTATATCGGAAATATGGCAGATTTCCTGATGCTTGTGATCATAAACCGAAAAGAACAGACGTATGCATTCCTGCAGCTGAACAGAGATACGATGACAGAAATCAATCTGATCGGACGCAATGGAAAAGGGATGGCCACCGCCGATATGCAGCTCTGTACGGCACACTGGTACGGAGGCACACCGGAAGAAAGCTGCGAAAATACAGTAAAAGCAGTCTCCAGGATGCTCGGAGGAGTCAAAATCAATGGCTACTATGCGATCAATATGGAAGATATCGGAAAACTGAACCATGCGATCGGAGGAGTTACCGTAACCATCGACAGTGATTTTGGTGATGTGGATCCGACACTGAAAAAAGGCGAGACCGTTACGCTGAGCGATGAACAGGCATATAATTTTCTGAGATATCGTCAGGGAATCGATGACGGCGAAAATACTTCACGTATGAAACGTCACAGACAGTATATGCAGGCATTTATGGCGAAATTAAAGAAAAAAATGCACGATGATCCATCCATTGGGGCAGAAATTTATGAACAGATGTCAGAAGTGGCCGTCACCGATATGAGTGGAGGAGTTCTGACAGATATTCTGACGGATATGCAGCAGGCAACAGATCGAGGAACATTTGAACTGGAAGGTACAACAAAACTCGGTCAGCATCTTGACGATGGATTGGAGCATACGGAGTTTTATTTGGATAAAATAGCTATTGTCAAAACTTTGAAAGACTTGTATAATATGTAAGAAAAATGTAGAAAAAGACAAAAGAGAGGAACTACTTATGGATCAGAGCAGGGAGAATATAATCGAAGATTCTCAGGACGAAATTGATATTGGCGAACTGCTTCGTTATCTGAAAACCAAATGGATTGTGATTGTGGCAGTGTTTTTGATCGGCGTGATTGGAGCCGGCGTTGGGACAAAGTGTCTGATCACACCTAAGTACACAGCAGTATCCAAACTTTATGTTGTGTCTGCTTCAGGGAAGAACATTGTCAATCTGGATGATTTAAGACTTGGTACAACCTTATCATCGGACTATACAGAGCTTTTGAAGACCAGACCGATCTGCAACGAGATCATCAGTGACCTGGGACTGGATTATACGGTCAGCCAGCTGAAAAGCATGATTTCGATCGTTCCGATCGAAGATACCAGACTGCTGACAGTCAGCGTGGTAAGTGCAGATCCGGAAGAAGCAAAAAACATTGCCAATGCTCTGGCAGACAAGGCAGTTACATATCTTCCGAAGCTGATGGGTATTTCAGCCCCGAATATTGCAGAAGAAGCGATCACCCCGACAGTACCGACTTCCCCGAGCACAAAGAAAAACGTAGCTCTTGGAGGCATTCTGGCACTGGCACTGATCGTTGGGATCTATACCGTACGTTTCCTGATGGATGATACCGTCAAGACGGCAGAAGATGTAGAAAAGATTATCGGAGTTATGCCGCTTACTGTTATCCTGGAATATCAGGATAAGGACAAGAAAAAACAGGGAAGACATCGGAGGAAGTAGGTTATGAATAAAGTACAGATCAATAATATGCCGACGCTTACCTATTCTACAGAAGAAGCGATCAACCGATTGAGAGTAAACTTAAACTTTCAGGCAAAAGATGTGAAGAAGATCATGGTGATCAGCAGTACCGAGAATGAAGGCAAAAGCTTTGTGGCATTTCATACTTGGAAACAGATGGCAGAATCCGGTATCCACACATTGCTTCTGGATACGGATCTGAGAAAGTCTGTTATGGCAGAAAAATATCAGATGGAGGCAGAAAACGGCAAAAAGCTCATTGGTACATCCCATGTGCTTTCCAAAGATATGCCGTTAAAAGATGCTGTATGGCACACGATTATGCCGCAGGGGGATATTTTACCAAACGTAGAAAACCTGGTAAACCCGGCAATGCTCTTAGAGAGCGAGACATTCCACCGTCTTCTGGATGAGGCGTCCGAAGAATATCGCTATATTTTCATTGATGCACCGCCTCTTGATCTGGTATCCGACGGAGAAAAGATCGGTTCCCTGTGTGATGGGGCGATTCTTGTTGTCGCAAGCGGCAAGGTGTCACGTGGCATGGTTCAGAATTCTATCCATCAGCTGGAGAGAGCCGGATGTCCGCTGCTCGGTATTGTGCTGAACCGTGTGGAAGATCAGCGAAAGAAAAATTATTACCAGAAATATGGTTACTATGCAAGTGAAAAAGGAAAGAAAAAATAAATCCGGGTATTTCAGCGGCTATCAGGGCTTGCTGATTTACTGCATGGCATCTTTCTTACCATGCAATATATTTTTTATAAAAGGAGAAAGGAGGGAAAACAACATGAAAAAAGTACTGAAGAAAGTTATGGCATTGACTCTGGCAGCAGTATTGACGCTCGGTACAGCTGTTACATCTACCGCAGCAGCACCGAGCCCGACAACCGGTAAGAAGCCAGTCAACCAGATTGCAGACACAGACAGTAAAGGTAATAACACTAAGAGCCCTGTTTATACGGTAAGGACCTATGATACAGGCAGAGCACGTATTATCGGAGCTGCGACAATCAAGAAAAATGTGACTGTTCCGAACTACGTTAAAGTAAACGGCGTGAAGTACAGAGTTACCAGTATTGGTGCAAAGTCTCTGAAAAACTGGAAATCTGTAAAAAAGATTACACTTTCCAAGAATATCAAGACGGTTCACAATCAGTCTTTCAAGAGCTGTAAGTCTCTGAAAACAATCGTTGTGAAAAATACAAAGAATATCTGGTTCTCACCGGATACGTTCAAAGGAAGCAACACAAAGAAAATGACCGTTAAGTTCAGCAAAAAAATGTCTAAGAAAACTTATGCAAAAATGCAGAAGAGATTAAGAAAGATTGGATTTAAGGGTAAGATCACCAGAGGCTAGTTCTGGATGGCAGCTGCAACAGCTGCGAAGGAAAGGCACTATGCTTGTTAAGCAATACATTATAAGTATAGTGCCTTTGCTTTACAGTTGTGAAAAAGAAAACGATGTAGCACCGTGGGGGGAGCAATTTGCAAAAACGGGATGCACATTTGAAAATAAAGGGTGCATGGGGATAAATAAAAGATAAGAAAGAGAGCAGTTTTATGTATAGAAAAGATTCAGAAGGCTGGTTGAAACATGCAGATTTTATTGTATTGGATCTTCTGTGCCTGCAAATCTCATTTATTCTGGCATATGTCCTGAGCGGATATGGCTGGAATCCATATCATATTATGCTATACCGAAATATGTCTATATTTCTTGAACTGGCAGATTTACTGGTGATTTTCTGTTATGACACAATGAAAGGCGTACTGAAAAAAGGCTACTATCGGGATTTTGTGGTGACACTAAAACATTCCATCATGGTTGGAGGACTGGCAATTTTATATCTGTTTCTGCTTCAGCAGGGTGGAGATTATTCGAGACTGGCATTATTCCTTACTATTTTATTGTATACAGGGATCACTTATCTTGTGCGAGAACTCAGGAAGAAATCTCTGAAAAAACAGATGCAGAACGGAGGAGAGAGGTCTTTACTGATCATAACATCAGGAGAAGTGGCAAGACGAGTCGTTGATAATATGAAAGAAAACAATTATGCACGCTTTCGGATTGCAGGCGTATCTGTGATCGATGAAGACTGGATCGGAAGAAAGGTCGAAGATATTCCAGTTGTTGCAAACGAAGAGACCACTCCGAAGTATGTCTGCAAAGAATGGATCGATGAAGTCCTGATCGTGATTTCAGACGATATCCCATATCCGACTGAACTGATCAGAAAACTGAGCGAAACCGGAGTAACGATCCATCTGAACCTTACGAAAGTCACCAATATTCCGGGAAAGAAGCAGTTCGTGGAGAAAGTTGGCGTGTATACCGTTCTTACGACAAGCATCAACTACGCATCTGCATTTCAGCTGGCACTTAAAAGAATGATGGATATTGCAGGAGGACTGGTAGGATGTATCCTTACTGGACTGATCTTCCTGGTCGTGGGTCCAATGATCTATATCGCATCGCCGGGACCGATCTTCTTTTCACAGGAACGTGTCGGCAAGAATGGCAGAAAGTTTAAAATTTATAAATTCCGCAGTATGTACATGGATGTAGAAGAGCGAAAAGCAGAATTAATGGACGAAAACAAACTTGGTGACGGCAAAATGTTCAAGATGGATTTCGATCCGCGTGTGATCGGAAACAAAGTTCTTCCGGATGGCACACACAAAACAGGAATCGGAGATTTCATCCGCCGGACAAGCCTGGATGAATTCCCACAGTTCTTTAACGTGTTAAAGGGCGACATGTCGATCGTCGGCACAAGGCCGCCGCTGATTTCCGAAACCAATCTCTATGAGTTGCACCACAGAGTCCGACTGGCAATCAAACCGGGCATCACCGGCATGTGGCAGGTGAGCGGTCGCAGTGATATCACAGATTTCGAAGAAGTAGTACGGCTGGATAAAGAATACATCAGCAACTGGAATATCGGGCTGGATATCAAGATCCTGCTGAAGACGGTGCTGGTAGTGTTTAAAAGAGATGGGTCGATGTAAGTGACTGGCTGTTAAGCAGCAGATACATAGAAAAGGGAAGATACATGGGTAAAGAACAGAAAAGAAAAGCAAAACTGCTGAAAATTGCAGTTCTTGGTCATAAGACGATTCCAAGCCGCGAGGGTGGTATTGAGATTGTAGTTGAAGAACTGACTGTCCGCATGGCAAAACTCGGACATAAAATTACAGTCTACAATCGCAGCGGGCATCACGTCAGCGGCAAAGAGTTTGACAGTAAAAAATTAAAAGAATACAAAGGCGTTCGTCTGAAATACGTGCTGACCATAGATGCAAAAGGGCTGGCAGCGATGACTTCCTCCTTTTTTGCCGCAGCGGCGGCTGCATTTGGAAAATACGATGTTGTGCATTTTCATGCAGAAGGACCCTGTGCAATGCTGTGGCTTCCTAAATTATTCGGCAAACGTTGTATTGCAACCATACACGGGCTGGATCATCAGAGAGCTAAATGGGGCAGATTCGCCAGCACGTATATCATGCTCGGAGAGAAATGTGCCGCCCGTTTTGCAGATGAGATCATCGTGCTGAGCAAAGGTGTTCAGCAGTATTTCCTGGATACCTATAGAAGAAAAACCGTATTTATTCCAAATGGTGTCAACCGCCCTGTTATCCGGGAAGCAAAGATGATAAAAGAAAAATTTGGACTGGAAAAAGATAGTTATATTCTTTTCCTTGGCAGACTTGTCCCGGAAAAAGGACTTCGCTATCTGATCCAGGCATTCAAAGAAGTCAAGACAGATAAAAAGCTGGTGATCGCCGGAGGCAGCTCCGATACTGATGCATTTGCAGCAGAACTGCAGGAGATGGCAAAAGGTGATGACCGGATCCTCTTTACCGGATTTGTGCAGGGGCAGGAACTGGACGAGCTTTACAGCAATGCGTATGTCTATACCCTTCCAAGTGACCTCGAAGGCATGCCGCTCAGCCTGCTGGAGGCGATGAGCTACGGCAACTGCTGTCTGGTATCCGATATCGAAGAATGTGCATCGGTGGTGGAAGATAAAGCACTGGTATTTAAAAAGGCAGATGTAAATGACCTGAGAGAAAAATTACAGACGGTATGTGAAAAAGAGGATGTTGTCCAAAAGAGGAAGGAAGAGGCAGCAGATTTTATCTGTGAAAAATATAACTGGGATGACGTAGTCAGAAGAACGTTGAAGTTGTACAGGAGATAAAGTATGAAAGTACTGATGATCAATAAGTTTCTCTATCCAAATGGCGGAAGCGAAACATATATTTTTAAAATAGGTGAATATTTGCAGAAACACGGACACGAAGTTCAGTATTTTGGTATGGAGCATGAAGGGCGCTGTGTAGGCAATCGAGTGAATGCTTATACAAGCGATATGGATTTCCATGGCGGTTCCAAACTGGCAAAACTGACTTATCCATTGAAAACAATTTACAGTAAAGAAGCAAGAGTACAGATTCGCAAAGTGCTGGATGATTTCAAACCAGATGTCTGTCATTTGAACAATTTCAACTATCAGCTTACACCGTCTATGGTTCTGGAAATTGTCAAATGGAGAAAAGAAAGCAGACATAAATGTAAAATTGTGTTTACTGCACATGACTATCAGTTAGTCTGTCCAAATCATATGCTCAATAATCCAAACACACATAAAAATTGTAAAAAATGTCTGGGCGGACATTTCCTGAATTGTACAAAAGGAAAATGTATTCATGGTTCAACAGCAAAAAGTTTTATAGGAACACTGGAAGCAGAATTTTGGAAATTGAACGGAGCATACAAATATATCGATACCATGATCTGCTGTTCAAAATTTATGAAAACAAAGTTAGATACGAATCCTTTGTTTGCAAAGAAAACAGTAGCTATGCACAATTTTATAGATAAAGTAGAATGGAAAGAAACACCGAAAAAGGACTATGTACTGTATTTTGGACGCTTTTCAGAAGAGAAAGGTATAGCAACATTAATTAAGGTATGCAAAGAACTTCCGGATATTCCATTTGTCTTTGCAGGAACCGGACCGCTGGAAGCAAGTATCAAAGGAATAGATAATATCCAAAATGTGGGATTTCAGAAAGGAGAAGCTCTGGAAGAGTTGATCCGTGAAGCAAGATTTTCTATTTATCCATCCGAATGGTATGAAAACTGTCCGTTTTCCGTGATGGAATCCCAGATGTACGGCACACCGGTGCTTGGAGCAAAAATCGGCGGTATTCCGGAACTGATCCAGGTCGGCAAGACAGGAGAACTCTTCAAAAGCGGCAGTGCAGAGGATTTGAAGAAAAAGATTCAGAAGTTGTGGAATCAAAAAGAACTGACAGAACAATATAGCAAAAATTGTGAAAATATCAGTTTTGATACCATAGATGAGTATTGTGAGAAGTTACTGAAGATTTACAGATAGAAAAACAGGCAGGGGATTAAGATGGCTAAGAATAATGAAAAGAAATTAAATGGAACGGTTATTGTTACTTACCGTTGTAATGCAAGATGTTCGATGTGCAATCGCTATAAGGCACCTTCAAAACCGGAAGAAGAAATCAGTATTGAGACAATTAAAAAATTGCCGAAAATGTATTTCACAAATATCACCGGCGGCGAGCCTTTTATTCGTACCGATTTAAAAGACATTGTACGTGAATTATATAAAAAATCTGATCGTATCGTAATTTCAACAAATGGATTTTTTACAGATCGTATTGTTGATCTTTGCAAAGAATTCCCACAGATTGGTATCCGTATTTCAATTGAAGGTCTGGAGAAGACAAATAACGAAATCAGAGGTTTACAGAATGGCTATCAGCGAGGATACACTACTCTGAAAAAATTGCGTAAGATGGGGATGAAAGACGTTGGATTTGGCATGACTGTTCAGGATAAAAATGCAAAAGACCTTGTACCACTTTACAAGATCAGTGACAAAATGGGCATGGAATTTGCTACTGCATCTTTACATAACAGCTTTTATTTTGTAGAAGCAAAAAATATTATCCATGATCGCCCGATGGTTGCAAAAAACTTTGAAAAACTGGTCAATGAACTGCTTCGCAGTAACAGTCCAAAAAAGTGGTTCCGTGCATATTTCAATCATGGCTTAATCAATTATATTTATGGACAGAAACGACTGCTTCCATGTGATATGAGTTTTGATACCTTCTTTATTGATCCATATGGAGATGTTATGCCGTGTAACGGAACAAAAGATAAAGAAGTAATGGGAAATCTGAACAAACAAAGCTGGAAAGAACTTTGGAACAGTCCGCAGGCAGAGAAAGTTCGTAAAAAAGTTCGCTGCTGTGACCGTGATTGTTGGATGATTGGATCGGTTTCACCGGCAATGCATAAATATATTTGGAAACCGGCAACTTGGGTTCTGGTACATAAATTTAAAGCACTGTTCAGCAAACATCCATACAGTATGTATGAACTGAAAATCTGCCGTGATTATCGAGATGGCAAAGTCACTAAGGAAGAACTGGACAAGTGCAGCACCTGCGATATGAACTGCGTGATCAATAATGGCCTGAGCGAAGCAAGCAAAGAGCAGTTGAAGCATAGGACTGGAGAAGAAATCGTAGATGCTGACATTGCACAGCAGATGGAAAAGAAATAAGGAAGACAATAGATATGATGATAACAGTTTTAACCCCTACTTTTAATCGGGGGGAGGTATTGCGAAGCCTATGGGATTCGCTGAAAAAGCAAACTGTAAAAAGAGTTTGAGTGGTTTGTAGTTGATGACGGAAGTACTGATGGTACGAAAAATCTAATTACTCAGTTACAAGAAAAAAGTTATTTTCCAATACGATATATCTATAAGAGCAATGGCGGAAAACACACTGCTTTAAATGTAGGAAAACAAACCATTTGCAGCAAACTTACTTTTATAGTTGATTCAGATGATTTTGCGACAGTTGATGCAGTTGAGTCGATGCTGAAGATTCACAAGAAATACAGGTCACAAAATAATATTTGTAGATATGCATTTCTCAGAACGTTCCCTGATGGTAAAATTAATGGTAAGAAGTTTGATACAAATGAGAAAATAGGTTCCTATATTGCTGTGCGTGTGAACGGTGATGATACAGGTGCAGATAAGGCGGAGGTGTTTAAGACATGCTGTTTGAAGGAATTTCCTTTTCCTGAATACCTGAATGAAAAGTTTTTGGGAGAAGATTTGATTTGGGTTAGAATGGCAAGAAAATATGAGATGGTACATACTAATAAAGCTATTTATGTTGGAAATTATCTTGAAGATGGATTAACCAATAATCGACGCAAGCATAATATCGCTTCGCCAGTTGGATGTATGCATCGAGCAGAGGAATTCATGGAGCCAGACTTGAAAATCAAATATCGGATCAAGGGTGGCTTACAGTATATTGTGTACGGAAAATTTGCTGGTTTTCATGTTATTGATTTAATACATAAATCAAAATATAAAGTTCTTGTAACAGCATGCATACCTGGGGGATTATTCTTATATTCAAGATGGGGTAAAGCACAGTAAATTAAATTGATTAAGTACTTGAATATCTTTCGTCAGTAAGTGATAGGAGATATTTGATGAAAGTACTTGTTATTAATCCGATTATGTACACATCGGAAACAAAAAGTATAAAAAGGGCAGCATCGATAAAAGACACAATGATGTATGATTTTTGCTTGGCGTTCCATGAAATGGGGCATTCTGTAACACTTGTCGGAGGCGAGCCATTTAAACCAACAGAAGATGAAACCTATCCGTTTCAGGTATTGTGGTGGGAATGTAAGTGCCAAAAAATCTGTATGCCGCACTGCTTGCCGTTTATGTCGGAAACATATCGGTATGTAAAGAAACATCATCCCGAATATGATCTTGTCATTACGAGTGAAGTGTTTTCATTGAATTCGTTGATGGCATATCGAGCAGTGCCAGACAAGACGGTTATCTGGCATGAGCTTGCGAAGCATAATGCCATTATGAAGAAAATTCCATCAAAAGTGTGGTATGGGATTATAGCAAGGCTTTTTATGCGAAATGCAAAAGTTGTTGCACGTTCGGTTGAAGCAAGAGATTTTGTGAAAAAATACTGCCCGAACACGGATTCAAATGTGATTGATCATGGTGTGAACCTTGATAAGTTTAAGGTTTCTGTGGAGAAAGAGAATAGCTTTGTGGTTTGTTCGCAGCTAATCGAGCGAAAGAAAATTGATGGGATACTTGAAAAGTTTGCGAAATACTTGAATCAGTATGATTTGACTTATCGTCTATACATTATAGGCGAGGGTGAACTCAAAGAAAAACTTCAGACAATAGCACAGACACTAGGGATTGCTTCACATGTTATCTTTACTGGAAAGATGACGCATGATGAGTTACTTCCGATTCTATCCAAATCAAAGGCGTTGCTCGTGAATACGGTAAAAGACAATAATATGATTTCCATTATAGAAGCGATTGCAGTTGGAACACCTATTGTGACAACAGATGTTCCACTAAATTCTACTTACATCAAAGAATATCAGCTAGGAATCGCAAAGAAAAAGTGGGATGAATTGGATTTAAAAGATGTGGTTTCAAATAGCAAAATGTATATTAAGAATTGCATGAAGTACAGATACAAACTTTCCACAAAACAAAAAGTAGAACAATTTTTAGAGATAGAAAGAGAGAGAAAGAATTGACGATGGGAAAAGGTAAAAAACAATATTTTAATGAAATAAATATAATGCGTGGTATGGCCGTGCTTTGTGTCGTTATTGGACATTCTTTTAATCCGACGGAAACGCCTACTATTTTGGGCTTTGTAAAAAGTTTTGTTTATTGTTTTCATATGCCAGCCTTTTTCTTTATTAGTGGATTTCTTGAAGGAGAGAAAAGACGTAGCTTTAGCGAAAAGAAACAAGCGATTGTAAAAAAAGTTAAGCGGCTGATGGTACCATATTTCTTTTTAACAGTAGTCACTGCAGTACTTAAGATATTATTTGGTGCGTTTGCAAGGAATCCTCTTCAATATTCTACCCTTGTGGTAGATGTTTTAATCGGAAGAAATAATCCGAATGGTGGACTTTGGTTTTTATATGCGTTGTTCATTATTTCTATTTTTGGAATTTTATTTGATACTGTAAATCGTGCAATTTTAACTGGGGTTATGCTTGTGCTATATGTATTAAATGCTGCTGTTTTCAAACAGTCAGGATATATTATAGGATTTTTCTTCAGTTATGCATGGATTTATTTTATGGGAGGTGTTGCCAGAAGATATTTTTATGCTAACTTGAAAAAATTGCAACTGGTGATGTCAGCAAAAGGAACAGCAATAACGGTAGTTGCCTCAGCAGGATATATGGTACTTGCGTTTGTTAGAATCTACAGTGTTCAATCGTTGATATTAACAACTGCAGTAACTATTATTGGTGTATTTTGGCTCTTTATCATTGCTATGCAAATAGAGCATTACCATTACGGAGAAAAGTTGTGGATGCTGTTAGGTGACTATGGAATGGATATATATATGATTGGATATTACGTGCAGCAAGCAATTTTTGTTGTATGTGGAAAAATTCTAGGACTTGACTATTTAATATATGCTTGGTTAATGCTGATTTTGGGATTGATAGCACCAATACTATTGTCGAAATACATTGTTAGAAAAAGTAAAATGCTTTCGATACTGATTCTTGGGAGGTGAAATGATGAATTATCTTATTTCTGCATACAGTGTGAACCCTTATAAAGGATCAGAGGATAGTATTGGGTGGAACTGGGTTTTGCAGTATGAGAAAAACTATAAAGAAGGCGACAAAATAATTCTTCTTACAAAAAAATTCAATGAGAATGATACGAGAAAAGGTTTCAGAGAATTTAATATACAACATGTTGAGTTAGTTATTGTAGATGTTCCTAATGTGCTTAACTGGTTTAGAGAAAAGTATTCAGTTTTTCATCATATGTATTATATTTTATGGCAGCATTGGGCATGGATTTGGGTTAAACATTCAGGAATTCATTTTGATGTAATTCATCATGTCACTATGAATGATTACAGAATCCCAAGTGAGTTATACAAGGCAAAAGGCGCAAAGGTGATTTGGGGACCAATGGGGGGGCACAGGTAACGCCTAAGTCCTTGAAGGTCTATGAAAAGAATCAATTTGCGGCGATGTTTAGAGAATTTGTAAATAAAAGTTGTTCATGGAATCCTTTTTATAAAAAAGCACTGCGTTCGTATTATAAAATATATTGTATAAACAATGAAACTCAAAAACAAGTATCTGATATTGTAGGGAAACAAGTACCATTGATGCCGGAGTTAGCACTAAGAGATGAATATAGAAATCTTCCTATTCTGGAAAAAAACAATGATATTCTTAAAATAGTTTTTGTGGGTAGACTGATTGGTAAAAAAGGAATAGCTTTTCTTGTTGATGCACTCTCTCTTATGCCTGATGATATGGATTGGGAACTGTTGATTTTTGGTGATGGCGATGATCGTGCATTAATCGAAAAGCAAATAGCAGACAGTGGAATTGGAAAAAATGTAAAGCTAATGGGTAATCGTCCATTGAATCAAATTGCTGAAGCATATCAGCAGGCAGATATTTTTGCTTTGCCGAGTTTGAGAGAAACAAGTGGGAATGTGCTACTTGAGGCAATGGCATATGCAGTGCCGATTGTTGCATTTGACACGAGTTTTTGTAAGAAGCTAAATAAAGTTGAGTGCGGTGTATTTGTAAATACGGAACAGACACTCGATGGTATTAAGGAAGACTATTGCAAAGCAATTGTAACACTGGGACGTGACAAAGAGCTGGCAAAACAGATGGGATTAAACGGTTATAAATATGTGAACAAATATTTGACGTGGGAAACTAAATATAAGGTCATTTTAAAAGATTTTGTATAATAAATTCAGTGTAGATATTTATTGGTTGCGGAGGTAGACTTGAAGTGAATATTAAAGAAAAACTTGTTTATTTGTCAGATACAAATTCTTTGTTTAAGAAAATAAAATTGTATTATTGGCGGTGTAAGAATTATCCTGATCAACATAATGTTGAAAAAATGATAAGAAGAAGAAAGAATGGATTTGACGATAAAAAGTTTGCAGCAATAAGAAAAATGGAAAATATTCATAAAGGTGATCGCTGTTTTATTGTTGCTACTGGTCCAAGCTTGACGATGTCAGATCTGGAACTAATAAAAGATGAAATCACATTTGGCATGAATTCAATTACCAAAATATTTGATAAAACAGATTGGAGACCTACGTATTACGGTATACAAGATAGGCAGGTCTATGAAAAAATGGAAAAATCAATCTTAGAGTATTATCGGACTGCCGATAATATCTTTGTTGCAGATCAGCTTGGAAGATACTTTCATCTGCCAGCAAATTTCATACAGTTTCCTTACAACGGCAACTATCACATTTATAGAGGCACATATGAAGATTATTCCGTTGATTTTAGTCCAAACGCATACGAAGTAGTGTATGACGGATATTCTATTACATATTCGTTGATTGAAATTGCTATCTATATGGGATTTAAAGAAATCTACCTTTTGGGTGCAGACTGTAATTATCCAAAGGGAGAGAAAAATCACTTTGTAGAGAGCGGATTTGTTGATAAAAACGCTGCATCTAATCCAATCAGAATGCGTGTTGGATATCAGGCTGCAAAAGAATATGCAGATGCACATGGAATCAAAATCGTAAACTGTACCCGTGGTGGTATGTTAGAAACATTTAAAAGAATGAAATTGGAAGATATTTTAAAGGAGAGAAATTAAAATGAAAACAGTAGCAATTGTTCCTATGAAACTTAATAATCGTCGTTTGCCGCAGAAAAATACTAAGAGCTTTACCAACGGCAAGCCGCTTTGCCATTATATCTTGTCTACTCTTTTGACAGTTGAGAGTGTAGATGAGGTTTACGTTTACTGCAGTAATCCAGATATTCAGGAATTTATTCCGGAAAGAGTAAAGTATCTTCAGCGTTCAACCAGTTTGGATCAGGATACTACAAAAATGAATGAGGTTTTACATTGTTTTGCAAATGAAGTACCGGCAGATATTTATGTGATGACACATACGACAGCTCCGTTCATTAAGAAAGAGTCCATCGAAAAGGGCTTAAAAGCAGTTAAGAGTGGAGAATATGATTCCTCGTTCGCAGCTAAGAAATTGCAAGATTTTCTGTGGAAAGATGGAAAGCCGTTTAACTATGAGCTGAATAATATTCCGCGTACACAGGACTTGCCGGCACTTTATGAAGAAACCAGTGGTTTCTATATTTATAGAAACCATGTTATGACAGATCTTAATCGTCGAATTGGCGATAAACCGTTTATCGTTGAGGTAGGCGAAATTGAAAGTGTTGATATCGATGAGGCAGAGGATTTTATGATTGCTGATGCAATCTATAACTATCGCTTCAGCAAAAGTAAAATCAATTTTATGGAGAAAGTATGATGAGTAAAATACAGGTACTGGACTGCACACTTAGAGATGGTGGTTATTGCAATAATTTTAGATTTGGCTTTGATAATGAGAAAAAGATTGTTCACGGACTTGTAGAAGCCAACATCAATATTATTGAATGTGGCTTCCTCATGAATACTATGGAATATGATAAAGATGTCACAAAGTTTACTTCTCTCGAAGAGGTTGCAAAAATTATTCCAAAAAATAAAGAGGGTAAAATCTTTGTAATGCTTACTGACTATGGTAAGTATCGTCCTGAAGATTTGCCAGAGTACGATGGAACTTCTGTAGATGGTTTGCGTGTGGCTTTTCATAAAAAAGATCGTGCAGCTGCATTAGAAGAATGTAAAACTATCAAAAGCAAAGGCTATAAGGTCTTTGTTCAGGCAATGGTTTCGCTGAGCTATACGGATGAAGAATTCCTTGATTTGATTTGTTGTGTGAATGAATTAGAGCCTTATGCGTTTTATATCGTGGACAGTTTTGGTATGATGAAGCGTAAGGATTTGACCAGGCTCTTCTATTTGGTTGAACATAATCTGAACGAGAATATTAAAATCGGTTTCCATTCGCACAACAATATGCAGTTGGCTTATTCGAATGCTCAGAGTCTGGTCGATTTGCATTCGGATAGAGAGCTGATTATTGATGCTTCTGTCTATGGAATGGGGCGTGGTGCTGGAAATCTGAATACAGAGCTGTTTGTACAGTACCTGAATGATAATGCAGACGGTAAGTATGATATCAAACCGTTGCTGTCTATTATCGATGAAATCTTGAATGAATTTTATCAGCGTAACTATTGGGGCTATTCATTGCCGAATTATTTGTCTGCAGTACATAACGCACATCCAAATTATGCAGGATACCTAGATGACAAAAAGACTTTGACTGTCGAAAATATGAATGAAATTTTTGAGATGATGGATGAGGATAAAAAAGTATCCTATGATAAGGACTATATTGAAGAACTTTATCTAAGATATATGGCAACGGGAAAGTCACAGGAAGAACATAAGACCGAATTAATTGAGAATTTGAATGGGAAAACAGTATTGTTAATTGCTCCAGGAAAAAGTTCGATAGAGGAAAAGGATAGGATTGCATCTTTCATGAATGAAGATGTTGTGATGGTAAGTGTTAATTATAACTATCCTCTTGTGAATATAGACTATATTTTCCTGAGTAATTTGAGACGCTTTAGAGAACTAGATGCATCGAACAGAGGAAAATGCATTGTTACATCGAATATTCCGGCTGACAATGTTTATTTTCAGACAAAATATAGAGATCTTCTGTGTGACATTGAGGCAGTGAAAGATAATGCTGGTCTGATGGCAATTAAATTCTTTACACAGATGGGTGTAAAGAAAATTTATCTGGCAGGTTTTGATGGATATTCTCATGATGAAAAAGAAAACTATGGAGAATCGACAATGGCGTTCGTTACGAAAACGGCCGTTCTTGATGCAATGAACCGCGGAATGACAGAAATGCTGAAAAAGTATAGTGAACTTGTAGAATTGAACTTTTTGACAAAACCACATTATGTGAAGATTTAAGGAGGCAATGCATGATGAAAGTGCTTTCTTTTGGCGAGATTCTTTTAAGATTAGCTTCGCCTGCATATACAAAATTATTTCAAAAAGACAGTTTTGATGCTACTTTTTGTGGTGGAGAAGCAAATGTTGCGGTATCATTGGCCAACTTTGGCATACAGTCTGAGTTTTTGACAGTTGTTCCGGAGAATGATGTCGGGCGAGCATCATTGAATGCTCTGAGATATTTCGGTGTTGATACGAGCAAGATCCTTTTCAAGAATGGTAGAATGGGACTTTATTATCTTGAAAAGGGAGCTTCGTGGTGCTAGAATATAAATAGTACAAGCCAAAATGAGAAATTCCAAATACACATAAGCATGGTACAATAGAAACATGCTGAAGGAGGATCTCATATGGCAAAGCAACATGACAAACAATTTAAACTTGATGCAGTCCAGTACTATCAGGATCACAAAGATCTCGGAGTACGTGGATGTGCAGAAAATCTTGGCATCGGATACAGCACATTAACAAAATGGCTGAAAGACTTCCGAGAATCAGGTGATATTCCTGTTCGTGGTTCTGGTAATTATGCATCTGATGAGCAGAAGGAAATTGCCCGTCTCAGACGTGAACTACGTGATACCCAAGATGCACTTGATGTGTTAAAAAAAGCAGTCAACATTCTGGGAAAATGACGGAAGCCATTTATCTTGAAATTTCTTCATCCATATATGGTTCACATACTTTTTCTAGTTTGCTCAATAATCTCCAAGATACCATGCTTGCAACAATGCAAGATATTAAATACCAGGAATTTTTATATGTTTCTACGACTAGAATTAATGTCCCTAAAATAATAAAAATAACAGAAACAAACTTTCGCACCTTCGGTGTAGTTGGCGATTTTTCATTTGTACCAAATAGCCACTTTGATAAATATATAAGCCCTATAACAAACAATATTGCATATACAAGCATATTAGCTTTCGCCCAAACGGAATATATAATATCCGGATTGCTATATTGCAGATTATCTCTCAATATAAAGAAGAAACCCAATTTACTGGACGATGACACATACTCAAACACTATGGCTGAGTATATCCATATTCCCGTTGCCCAGGTAAAAAGTTTCCAATTTTTATTGCAATAAGTCCACACATACATAACCACTTGAATCAGTATTACGCCAATCATTCCGAGAATTACTGACCACCTGAATCCAATATTAAATGGCATTCCCGTTGTTTTTGCCTCTGGAAGATAAATTGACTTTACATCTCCCATATATCTGTGCATAAGCAAGATTAATCCAACCGCCAAAAGCAGCATGCCAACGCTCACAACATCTGTAATAATTCTCTTTTTATAAGTTTTCATAGTATATCACCTCAATTTTTTCCTTGCATGCACTTTACTTAAAAGTACTTTTCGACACTTATACGATATGCAACATCTACAATATGAAATCCGCTGAATATCATATTCACTTCCTCCGAAGTCAGCTCTCTTATATACTGAATTTCATATGCACCAGTTTCGATATTTAATGCTACCATTCCTCTTTTTTTATCTAAGTTGGCTACAAGCAAATCACCAATACATCTCGCATTATCTTCTTTCTCAACCATTGCTATCAGTTTTCCACCTTGGAAGTCAAATGCCCCAACATATCTTGTAAATCCTGTTGCGATATCATTTTTTATCATTTCATCGTTCCAATATGTATCTTTAAGGAGCTTCTTCTTAAGTTTATCAATATCTTTAATAACCCTCGACAGCTTGCCTGTTATGTGCATTTCATTTAACTGCCAGTAAATGCCTTCATCAATAAAATTCGATGTAACACCTTTGTATCTTCTTTTCGATACATCTGAAAACATAAAGAAATAGTCAAGTACATCTTTGTCTGATGGTAAATATCCTTTCAGCAACTTAACAATAAAATGGTACATTCTTGCAGATTTATTATCTTCCAAATCATACCTTCCATCTAAAATACCATCGACATAATTCAAAGAAAATACTGTCTGCGAACTGTTTTTTTCTCGTCCCAGTCGTTCATGCTCTGATATAAAAAAGAAATTCCTAAAGTCCCTCATATTGATCTATTTGAAAAAATCACACAAGCAAAAACGTCATAAATAAAAATAGTGGGAGTGAATCCTCTGATTGTTCAGCGTGTTCACTCCCTTTTCTTTGTTCAGTGATGATTTTAAAAATTACGGTGGCAAATGGGTGGCAAATAGACTGAACTCCACTCATAAAAGCCTGTAAAACCGCTTATTTACATGATAATAAACAGACCGTCTCAACATGATCACAAAACGGAAACATATCAACCGGCCAGGCCTCCTGCATCTGATAGCCTTTTTTCTTTAAAATGCGAAGATCTCTTGCCAGCGTTTCCGGATTACAGGAAACATAAACCACCTTTTTCGGTGCCAGTTTTGCAAGGCAATCCAGAAATACTTCACTGCTGCCACTGCGCGGCGGATCCATGAAAACAACATCCAGCTGCTGATCTTCTGCAGCCATTTTCAGCATAAATTCTCCGGCATCTTCGCAGTAGAAAGTGATATTTTTTGTCTGATTTCGCTTTGCATTTTTAATGGCATCACGGACAGCTTCTTTATTAAGTTCTACGCCGGTCACCTGTTTTGCCTTTGATGCCGCGATCAGACCGATCGTGCCGATCCCACAGTACGCATCGAGCACGGTTTCTTTTCCGGTCAGCCCCGCCGCTTCGATTGCTTTCTGATAGAGGATCTCCGTCTGTACCGGATTGACCTGATAGAACGACTGTGCAGAAATGCGGAACGTGCAGCCACAGAGTTTATCTTCGATAAATCCTTTTCCATAGAGAACGACGTCTCGTGTTCCAAGTACCATGCTGGTTCCCCGGTCGTTGATATTCTGAACGACCGTCGTAATCTCCGGATGAACTTTTCGCAGTGCTTTGACAAAATTGTTCTTGGATGGAAATACCGGCGATGCCGTGACGAGCACGACCATGATCTCTCCGGTAGAAAATCCGTGCCGGATCAGCACATGACGCAAAAGCCCATACTGTGTATCTTCATCGTACGTTTTGATTTTAAAAGATTTCAGAAGTCCTCGGATCGTGACGATGATCTCATCTGCTTTCTGATCCTCGATCATGCAGGAATCCACCGGAACAACTTTGTGTGTGCCTTTCTGGTAAACACCGGAAATCGCATTGCCTCTGCGGTCACGGTCAAACACAGCATGCACTTTATTGCGGTAATGATACGGATCTTTCATTCCGATGATCGGATGTACTTTTCCAAAAGAATCCAGAAGGATCCGCACACGTTTCTCTTTGTGCCTGAGCTGTTCTGCATAAGGCATCCCCTGAAATTCACAGCCGCCGCATTTTTTCGCCACCGGACAGACTGATGCTTTTTTTGTTTTGTTTTTTTCCATGAATGATTATTTGCAGAGTTCTGCAACCACCTGGTTGATGACTTTTCCGTCTGCTTTTCCTTTCATATCTGCCATTACATTTTTCATGATCATGCCTTTATTTTTTGTAGCAACGACCTCGGCAAATTTTTCCTGAATGTAAGCTTTAACCTCTTCTGCACTCATCTGAGCCGGTGCATATTCTTTGATCACATCGTAACGGAACTGATATTCTGCTTTAAGGTCCTGTCTGGAGTCCGGACAGGTATCGATCTGTTCTTTTGCTGTTTTCAGCTCTTTCAGAATTACCTGATCAACCATGCTTTCCGGAATATCATCTCTGCATCCGGCATCGATCGCTGCTTTTTTTACTGCAGAAACCAGAGAAGAAATTGCTTCCTTGCGTTCTTTATCTTTTGCCTTCATAGCTGCTACCATGTCTTTTCTTAATGCTTCTAACTGCATTTTTAAATCCTCCCATCATTCCTGGATAAAACTTTTTATCCCATTGTCATTTTTGCTCATTATAGCACTTCTCTTTCTTTCCTGTAAAGTTTTCACTGTTTTTTTTCTGATTTTGTGCTATAATAATTCCACTGATGACAGGGTCAAAAGACAATCAGGTACTTTATCTCTGGCATTACCATTCTCAAACCGAAAAGAAAGGTGGAATTTATATGATCATTGCTATTATCTCTATCGCCGTCCTTGCGGCTGTGATCGTTTCCTGCGTGGTTGCTGTGGTTGCCGGTGTAATCGGCAGCAAATCTCACGATGAAGACGATGCCTAGAACACAACGACCAGCTACATTTTAAACTGCTCTTTTCATAAAACTTCTCCCTCTACCGACACTGTAAGCACCTGCCATGGTATAAACTTACCACTTTTTTTCATTGCTGTCACAGCTGCATTTTGAATTCCGCCGCAGCATGGCACTTCCATCCTTATGATTGTCACACTTTTCACATCATTCTGTTCCAGGATTGCCGTAAGTTTCTCACTGTAATCAACCGGATCCAGTTTCGGACATCCGATCAGCGTGATTTTTCCCTTCTGGATCTCTTTTGCAAAATTTGCGTATGCAAACGCAGTACAGTCTGCTGCGATTAAAAGATCTGCCCCGTCAAAATAAGGGGCATTGACCGGCGTAAGCTGAATCTGGATCGGCCACTGTCTGTTCTTTTTTCTCTTATTTGCTTCCACAGCTGCTTCGTCATATGCCGCTGCTTCCCGCTCAACAAACGTGATCGCTCCGGTTGGGCAGGTCGGCAGACAGTCTCCCAGTCCGTCACAATAATCATCCCGCAATAATTTTGCCTTTCCATTTACCATACCAATCGCATTTTCATGACAGGCTTTCGCACATAAACCACATCCATTGCATTTTTCTTCGTTTATCTCAATAATTTTTCTTATCATTTATCTATATTCCGTTACTGAAAACTTATAAAAAGTTATAAACCTTTATGTTTCATTCCTACT
>ERZ838118.1217-NODE-1217-length-32232-cov-5.163968_pt1 | contig 32232 bp, 31 predicted proteins | sample MGYA00519863_ERZ838118 | MGnify/ENA primary metagenome ERZ838118 (study PRJEB31850, sample SAMEA3708827) | human gut metagenome | biome: human gut; feature: human-associated habitat; material: faeces | place: China | collected 2014 ...
CGTTCTCTTGGGGGTTCAAGGGGGCCATTCTCTCACGTGAGAGAATGGCCCCCTTATCCGCGCCCCCGCGTCAGGCGGGGAGCATATCAAACTTCTTTATTAAAGTAGAAGAACTTCTCGTCCTCTCCCTTCTTCCTCATGCAGGAAGAAAGCATCTTATAAGAAGCGTCGTTCTCCTTGAAGCACTTGGCGACGACGTGTCCCAGGTGGCGCTGGTAGAGGCCCCATTCGGCCACGGCGCGGAACGCTTCGACGCCGTAGCCCTGTCCGCCGTATTCCGGCGCGATGCGGCAGCCTTCCTCCGCGCCGCCCTTGCCGTCGAAACGGTAGAGCAACACCTCGCCGATGCACTTGCCGTCTAAACGGATGGCAAAGTTGATGGCGCGCTTTTTGGTAAAGTCCTCTCGCACAACGTCGAGGAAATAAGAGTCTAAGTCTTCACCCTTCCAGTCGGTGCGGTAGTCGTAGCCCCACCACTTGTTGCGCTCATCGTCGAGGCAAAGCGCGTTGTAGGCCTCGCGGTCCTTGTCGGTAAAGGCCGAAAGTGTCAGACGCTCGGTCTTGAGCGTCGGGATCTCGTCCAAGTCCTCCAGCTCGTTTTTCACATCAAAGCAGAACTTTTCCGCGAGCTTGCACGGCAGATACTGGAGCTTCGAGGTGCGAAGGCCGCGGTCGCCCGCATCGTCCTCACGGTTCAAATACCTGACGCCATCCACCGCGTAGCAGCGGGCGAACTCCTGCACCGTCGCGGGATAGACGCCCTCGTAGCCGTAGAGCGCCTTTTCGATGTGGACGTGCAGCGTTTCGCCGCAGCGCTCAGCCATCGCGATAGAAATGAGCCGTCCCTCATATTCCATACCGCCGACATAGAGCCACGACGCGCCCGTCAGGCGCAGCATCGTCTTGGCAAGCGCCAACTCCTGCTTGGCCGACTGCGAGGTCTTTTCAAACACCTCCGTATAGTCCTGCCAGAAGCGCTCGATCAGCGGCAGATCATCCTTCCCCAGCGCACGGAACTGCGCCTCGGGATAGAGTTTGCGGAATTTGTTGACGTGGTTGCGCTGGCCGCTGTAATGGCGGCCCGGGAACTCGCGCAGATCGTTCGCCTCGTAAATATAGTCGCGCCAGGAACGAAAATTGTTGAGGTGGAAGCGCGGATAGCGCTCTAAGAGCTTCGCCGCCTTCTCCTTTGGCACGACGGACAGCTCGAGCGAGATACCCTGCTCCACGCAGTAATCCTCAATGGCGCAGAGCGCGGCCTCCTCATCGCCGTCCGGTCCCAGCACGGGATAGTCGAAGCAGGGCTTGCCGTCGATGCAGTTTTTCACGATCAGGCAGCCCGCCGCCTCGGCATACTGCGGGTGCAGGTGCCCGCGCCACATCAGCTTGACGAGCGCGGAATACTCGCATAATTGGTAGTTGCAATTCTTATAATAGCGACGCAGGCGGGAAAGATCCCGCTGCGCAACGGGTTTGAATGTCAGCATGGAAAACCTTTTTCTCCTTTTCGAGTCGTATCGATTATTTTACCCGTTTTTGCGCCGCGTTACAAGCCCTTTTTCATTTGGGTTCCAGCTCGGCGAGCACTGTCTGCGCACATTCAAGGAACTGCTGGAGCGACGCCTGCCGTCCCTCGCCTGCGCGCACAGCCATACCGAGCTCGCGCGCCGACTTGGGCTCCACCGGCACGAGCAGAACGCCGTCGCCGCGTCCTCGCAGCGTCAGCTCCGTCATCATGCTCACACCGAGGCCGTGCTCGACCATGCTGATGACCGTCGGGTCGTCCACTGCTGTCGGCAGGATGTGCGGCTTGACGCCCACGCGGTTGAAGATGCGCATGATGTCCTTGTCAAAGCCCTGCGCAGGCATAATGAAGTCACGCCCGTCGAACTCGCTCAGCGGATACCCTGTGCGCCCGTCGATGGGATAGTCCTTGGGCAGCACGGCATACATCGTGTCGTCTCGCAGATGGATCCACTCGTAGCCGCTCTCCTCTTCCTGATGGCTGACAAAGATGACGTCCATCTTTCCCTGCGCCAAAAGCTCATAGGGGCTGCGGATATGATCCGCCATGCGGATGTCGACGTCAACGTCGGGCCGCTCCTCACGAAAGCGGCGGATGATGCTCGGCAGCCAGTGCATGGCCATGCTGGCGAATGCGCTCACGCGGATGACCTCGCTGCGCGAGGACGCCACCTGCGCGATCGTGCTGTCAAGCCGCGCGTTGGCCTGCAAAAATTCGCGGATGGCGGGTGCTACACGCTCGCCGTCCTTCGTCAGTCGGACACCGCCGCGCCCGCGCTCAAGCAGCGTGAAGCCGACCTCGCGCTCGAGGGAATTCATCATGTGCGTCAGGCCGGACTGCGTGTAGCCCATCACCTCCGCCGCCTTGGTAAAGCTGCCGAGGTCTACCGCCATCAGCAGCGCTTCTAACTTTTTGCTCTCCATAGGATATTCCTTTCCTATTAGTATTCAGCATATTTGGATTATAATATATCCTCGCGCCGTATGCAAGCGGAATTCTCGTTTTCAGCTCCTTTTACAAACTTTTTCCATCATCTGTCATACAGGTTGGTCTTTTTTGTCCACCTGCTGCGTAAAATAGAGGCTGAGGTGATGATCTTGAAACGACGTTCCGCTCTCCTGCTGCTGTTTTTGTTGACTTTTCTTGCACTCTGCTTTTCCTGCGCCAAAGACGGCCAAGCTGTCGCCGTCTCGGCCCCATCCCAACTGCGGCGCTGCATTGCGCTGACCTTTGACGACGGCCCCTCCCCGCAGACGACCGCCACCCTCCTTGACGGGCTCAAGGAGCGCGGCGCGCACGCGACGTTCTTCCTCATCGGCGAGCAGATCGCGGGCAACGAAGATCTCGTCCGCCGCATGAAAGACGAAGGCCATCAGGTCGGCGGCCACAGCTACACGCACATCCGTCTTGACAGCGCTGACGTCGCTGCACTCGCCGAAATCCAGAAAACGGACGAGACGCTGCGCGCCATCCTCGGCGACGGTGACTACTGGCTGCGCCCGCCCTGGGGCTTTGCAAGCGACGCACTCAAAAGCGCCGTCTCCGTCCCGCTCATCTACTGGACGATCGACACGATGGATTGGAGCGTGCGCAACAGGGACCTCGTCGCGCACCACATCATCGAAAATGCCAAAAGCGGCGACATCGTTCTCCTGCACGACCCATATGACACGAGTGTCGAGGCCGCACTTCAGACCATCGACGTTCTTAGTGAGCAGGGCTACGAGTTCGTTACGCTCGAAGAGCTGTTTTCCAACGCCGGCGTCACGCCGCAGGCCGGACACTTCTATCTGCGCGCGGATGAAGAAGTCCCGTGGTGAGGTCTCGACAAAATTTTTGAAAAAATTTCAAATTAGGACTTGCATTTTCCGGACTGGTGTGCTATTCTATCTAAGCTGACATTGAGCAGTACACATCATCCGGGTGTGGCGCAGTTGGTAGCGCGCTTGACTGGGGGTCAAGAGGCCGTGAGTTCAAGTCTCGCCACTCGGACCAAGAAAAACCTCGAAACCGTTGTGGTTCCGAGGTTTTTTCATATTTAGACTATTCTGGCAAATTCTCGATTATGCCCAATATTTCTATCCTGTTACCCCCGCAGTTACCCTCGCATAAAAGGCCTCTACCAATTGTGGGCAGAGGCCTTTTGGCTAATAGTGCATCATTTTTTAGGATCGCTCATCCCTCGCGAAACATCCCTTGCATCGTCCGAACCTCGGCAGCTCTCTCGATCTGCTTCCTGTGCAGATAGTCATAGAGACACTTCATGCCCTCGGGCGGCTCGCCCTTCTCCTGCTTGTACTTCTGGATGACGCCAGCGACCTCGGCGTGGAGCATCGTCATGTGATGCATCTCTTCGCCGGAAAGCTCGTAAAACGTCTTCGCAAGAGCAGGGCATTCATCCTTGTATTCGAGGGCGCATTTCGCGTACTTCATCGCGTCCTCGATTTCCTCGTCGACCATCGCCGACAGTTTTTCAATGAGTTTCATTTTCTTCCTCGCTTTCTGCGGTCGGCTTAGGTATTGCCTTTTTGATCTCAGCAATCGCCGCGTCGCCGATCTGGTTGCCGATGCTGCGCCCTGTGGGCGTGGCCACCATCGCGCCAAGCAGCATACCGATCAAGAGCTGCACCATCGCGCACCTCTCAAACCCTCTGCACGCGCAGCGCCACATTATTGACCGTAGCGGCAACACCGGTGAGCACCAGCGTCAGGGCGGACCCTGCCGCGCAACAGACCTGACGCACAAGCGCCGGAATGTTGAGATCGACCGTGCCATTGGCGGCAGCAGTCTCGGATGCAGTCGCGCCGGGAACAGCGACGCCATCCTTGTAAAGCGTAATAGTGACGGTTCCGGCAGCAGTAGATGTGACGGTGACCGAGGCATCGACATCGTAGTAACCGGTGCCGGTGATGTTGACAGCATTGCCATTAAGAGCCACGTCGCAGCCGTAGCGGCGGATGAGGCTGCCAAGAGGGATGACGCCGTCGACCGCGACTGCGGTGGGCGTCTGCATGGCAGCGTAAAGAGCGGATTTACAAGACATTTTTATTCTCCTTCCATAAAAAATAGGCGGGGCCATTGCCCCGCCTGTTACCCGGCCATAGGGGCCTACCATGTTCCCTGAGTGGGGAATATGGTCTTAAAGGTTGACGTTGCCGTTGCAGCCGCAAGACGCGGGGATGATCTGGCCTGCGCAGGTCGAAGCCACGCCGTACAGTGCGGGCTTGGTCAGCATGCGGCCCTCGATTGCATCCAGGCGGCGGTTAAAGCCGCAGCAACAGTCGGAAATCTTCGCCGCCAAGGCGTCCGTCTGCTCCTTAGTAAAGATGCCGTTTTTGAGGCCCTGATTCTCCATCTTGAGGTCGAAGATGGTCTCCTGCAGGCGCTGCTCGTAGATGCGGCTGGCCTGGCTGGTGATCGCCTCGGTGCTGGCGTTGATTGCCATGCGCGTGTCGTTGCTCTGCTGCTCGATGAGATACTGCGTGCGGGCCGTGTCGATGATTTCCTGCTTTTCGACCTCGCAGTTGCTCACGCGGTTGCAGCCGGTGTCATTGACGGGATACGGCATATTGCCGCGGCCAAAGCCAAAGCCGTTGCCAAAACCACCAAACAGCGCCGCGATGACGATGATGATGAACAGTACCGCGAGCCAGCTCATGCCGGTGCTCTGATCGTTGTTCATAGTGCATTCTCCTTTCCTCAAAAATTATTCCAACGGCTATTTCAGCCGGGGGAATTTGGTTGAATGCCCCGTCTTGCCCTTCTGCGGGGCCTGTGAGGCGTTTTGCGCGCCGCCAAGTATCTTGTTTGCATCGGAGCGCAAAGCCTCTGGTGTCGTCCCGAGAAGGCCGCACAGGGCCTTCGCTTGCATCGTGCGCCCGTAGCGCGAATATAGGCTGTCGGCAATGCCCGGGTCAATGCCGAGCCTGCGCGCCGTGCTCCGCACGCCCTCCAGCGTGTCAGCCGTCCCGCTGATCGCCTGCTCCGCTTTCTCCGCCGCGCCTTGCAGGTCGGCGCTGGGGAACATTCTCGCCGCTGCCGCTAAAAGTTGCTTGAGGTCCATTTTCCTTCAGCTCCTTTACTTGGTTCGAGAGGCCCTTGATGACCTCGGCCATGTCGCTCATGGCTGACTGCATCTCACTCATCAGCTGCTCCTGCGTTTTTGGCGGCGTGATGACGCCGAGCTCAACGAGCTTGTCGTAGTACTGCTGCGTCGTGCCTTCCAGCTCTGCATAGGCGGCAGCCGTCTTCCCGATGAGCTGCTGGCGGTTGCCGAAATAGTCGGTCTGGAAAATATCACCGTTGTCGATAACACACATCATGCAGTTTCCGCCGCTGTATCCGGCGATTGCAAACTGGTCCATGCGCGCACCTCCTTTTGTTGTCTCAATGATAACGAAAAAGAGGCCCCGCAAAGAGCCTGAAAAAGGTCTTTGTAGGGTCTCTTCTTTATGTGTTTTTGATACTGTCCGCGATTTTGCTGTATGCCCGGCGTCGCCGCGTCTTCACGTACTCCGGTGAGACGTGCAGCGTCTCCGCGACTTCGATGCGGCTCTTCCCACGCACATCGCATTCAATAAGGCAGTACGCCTCATCCTGCGGCAGTTCGAAGGATAAGATATACGCCACGGCTCGCTTGGGGGCCATAGAGGATAACTGTGCGCGGATTGACTTGTGCTGACTGTCCATGCCCGTGTAGGGCTTGCAGAGGCGCTTGCGCGTGGGCTTTCGCCGTCCGTGCTCCTTCCTTACTTTTTCGCCCGCTCCAACAAATTACTTCATTACGGCGAGTTTTCTAATGAGGTCATCGCCGTACTGATATTTTTCAAGGTAATCCATCGTGCCGTCCGTCAGCCCCGCGCGCTTTTGCAGCTGCGCGCGGTAATCGGGCGCCGTCAGCTTGCCGTGGAATTCCTTTTCCCACTTGCCCGTGTTCTCCTTGCCGGACCAGTACGCGGGGCACAGCTTGCCCGTCACGTCGAAATGGCGGATGACGTTGCTCGCGGGGATGTTGTACTTCTTCATCAGAGCTTTCGTCAGCTCAAGTGCCTGCGAGACGGTCTTCGCGTCCGGCGCGTATACGCCGTTCTTGACCGCGTCACACAGTTCAATGCTGATGCTGTTGGCGTTCTTACACTTGCCGTACATCGTCCCGCCGCCAGTCTGCGCGCAGCTCGGATACTTGTTGCCGCCGACCGCCCACGCGATGCGCAGGTCGTCCACGCTCTGCACGATCTCGTTTGCATCGACGAAGTAGTGCGCGCTGGTCTTCACGACGTTGCCCGCGTAGTACTTCGCGTTATTCGCCGCCGTGTCGCCATCGTTGCCGGTGTAGTGGATCACGATGTAGCGGATACCGCTCGCCGTGCGCTTGCCGCCGACGTTCCCGGCGTTCGCGGGATATTTGCGAATGTCCATTGCCTTACGCCCCCTTGTCGATGACGTCCTGCGCCTTCTGCGACTGCGTGCCGAAGTAGAATGCGATGATGACTGCATAGATCGTCATAAAGTCCTGCGAGATGTTGCCCGTGACGGCCATGTACGCGAAAACTCCCGTTAGCACCAGCGTCACGATGCTCTTGACGCTCATCAGATTTGCGATACGCTTAATAATTCTTTCGTTCATGTCATTCGTCCTTTCCCTTGATTTTGATTCCCGCCAGCAGGCCGAGTTCTGCCGTCCACGCAGCGAACCACGCGACGGTCAGGCTGTCCGGCACTACCTTGTCATGCGCGGTCAATACGAGCACCGCAATGCAGTACCAGCAGAGGTTGAGCACTGCCGCGATGACGTACTTGTCCCGCTTTCTCAGCTTCTTCATAAGGCCACCCCCGACAGCAGCCACGCGATAAACGCACCCGCCAGCGCCGCGAGAGCCTTGTCGACCAGGCTGTCCCAGCGTTTCCCCGCCTTGCCCGTGATGGCCTTTACGTCCTCTTTGATCTCTTTGACGTCTCCCTCGACGGTTTCCTGCTTGGTCGCCAGCACTTCGACCGACGTTGCCAGCCTGTCAAGCGCCGTTTGGTGCTCCTGCAACTCGTTGATTCGATGCGTATTGCTCTTGCAGCGGCTTTCGATCAACGCGATCGCCGCGTCATCGTAGTGCTTTGCATTGTCCATTTTTCACGCCCCCTTATTTTTATGGTGTTCTCCATTGAGCCTATCATGCCGCCTCCGCAAATTCACCACGGGGAAAAAGACCCTGTCGGCCCACCGACAGGTTCTTTTTCTTTACGCCGCTTTCTTCCGCATGATTGCAAGCTGCTCGTCCACCCGCGCGCGGTTCCAATGGCGAATGCTCTTTCCGACGCCGAAGTCCTCAAAGAGGGCTGCACGCTGTTCATCGGAAAGCCCCTTCTGCTGATAAACAAGCTCCATGATCTGTAAGCCTTCACTGTTGCTGATGGTATCCCCGTTTTTGTCCTTCAGGCTTTCAATCCCGCCTTTTGCCAAATAGAGCGCAATATACTGGGCTTCTGAAACGCCCGTTTTTTTGACGGTATCTATGGCCTTTGCCGCCCACCCGTCCGTTTGGTAATTGCTTACGCTCATTTTCCCAACGATGTTGGCATATTCGTAGGCTTTCGCAACGGCATCTGCCTTATCGCCGTCGCTCATGGACTTATAGCTCGCAAGTCCCGTGAGCTCGCTGACGATCTTATAGGAAGTCTGCCCGCGCTTCGTGGCGTACTTAACGTATTCCTCGCCGGTCAACTGTTTGTTTTCCTTATTCACGGTAAAAGATTTCGGTGCGCGCTGCGGCAGGACTTTGGCCTCACCGGTCGCCTCATACAGGCGGCTCAATTCATCTTCCATTTTGCTGCCGCTTACCTTCGAGGTATACGCGGGATTCGCAAAATTGTTAAATGCCCGCGCGACCACTCCTCCGGAGCTTTCCGTGCGTCCCCATGCGTCGATGAATGGGATCTGCCCGTAGTCAACGCCCGGAATACGCGCGCTGGACTTGCCGAGCGCATATTGCATATCCGGCGTCAGGAATTTGTTCTTATCCGTATAGGTCGTCATGCGCGTGCTTTCGCCCGTGCGCTCCGCCTGCCCGAAGACCGTCGGGATACCCTGCGTCAAATAACTCGTCGCCGCGCTTGCTACCGCACTGGTTAGTGCGTTTGTGTTTCCAGAGGACGCATACCCCACCGCGTCAAAAACGTCGTTTAAGCTTTGCAGACAGCTCATGGAAAGAAGCGGGTCCGTCACGTTGCTTGCTGCCTGAAGCATATCACTCATAGTGAGATACCCGTTGTTCGCCTGCATCTGCTCGTAAAGGTTTGCCCCGACGAAAAACGGAAGCGCTTCCGGCGCAAGCCAATCCAGCGTAATACTCGTGCCATTTGGCAGCTCCAGTGCGTATTCCTGATGTCCTTGCAGCTCGTCGAACTTTTTCTTCTTCTCGTCATCACCGCCGCTGCCGCGAAGAATGCCCTCTTTCGCCATATAAAGGCCGAGCATCATAAGCCCCGTGCCGGTCAGCCCAGCGGCGGCCCGGTCGATCATTTCGGTCGCCTGCATATTGCCCTTCTGCACCTGCACAAGGTCATAGCTTATGCTTTTGAGGAAACCAATAGGGCTGTATTCCACGCCGCGCACCAGAATGTTGGCTGGTGTCTTGCGGAACGGCAGGATTCCTTCGGCGAGGGTGCTTCCGAGGCGTTTCATCTTGTTATCCCCGCGGTATCTGCCGAGATCGGAGATCATCTGTGAAAACGCATTGGTGTCTCGATAGGTTGCTTTCTGCGCCTCTCTGATCGCGTATTCGCGTGCCGCTTCAATGCCTTTCCCGCCAGCGACCTGCTCCGCGGTAATGCCATTTGCTTTGCAGAATTGCGCCAGCGCCGCCGCGTAATGCGGCTTGGAGAACCATGCGTCTTCCGCATCCAGCGCCGTGCTGTTGAATTTGCGCATCGCTTCCAGCAGTTTCGGTTTGAAGATTGTGCGCCCTTCCTCGATTTCCTGTCGCACATTGACATTATCATTGTACTTGCCGCTACCGAGAGCTTGCTCGCGAATGTTGGCATAGTCACTCCATGCCGCCTTGATAAGCCCTGCGTCCTTCGTCGTCAGGATTGCCTTCGTGCGTCCGACTTTGCCGCCGCTCACCGCGTTCGCAGCGCTCTCAATGCCTGCGCCGATGACGTTCTTTACCGTGACAGCAGGAACAAATCCTACGTTGCCAACGATGTTGCGCACATGCGTGCGTGGATTACCAAGCATCGAAAAGTAGCGCCAAGCGTTCCATTTGTCAATAAAGCGGCTCGGCATCTGTCTGCCGATATCGCGATAGATTTCCTTCATCGCCTCGGTGCGCGCATCGTCGTCCTTTGCGTTCAGGAACTTTTCAGCGAGGTCGCGGTCAATCTTCAGATCAGGGGCCTTTTCCCCGTACTGCTTTTTGAGATCTTCTGTCAAGTTCTCCACGCTGCGCTGCGCCGCATAAAGCTGCGTACTGGGGTCCTGCTGCTTGAGTAGCCGCGTTGCCTGCAACGCCTGCGCCGCATTTCTCTGGCGCTTTACGATGGTGTCGAGCACATCGATAGCCGTCTCCACATCACCGCTGTTTGCTGCATTGTTGTAGAGCGCCCAGCCAATCGCCGTATTCTCCTTGCTGATTCCCTCTTTGGTGGAACTTTTCCACTTGTTCAGGGTCTTTTGCCAACCCTCGGTTTTTATGCGGCTTTCTGCGTCACTAATGGCCTGCTTGTCCGTATAGCGGTCGTAGGAGAACTCTCCTTTTGCCACCATTCGTTCCAACGTCGGCACCATTGCGTCCGGCGTTGCCTTTGCTTCCAGCACCGTGCGGATCGTGCGGCTGACGTATTTGTCATCCGCCGTCTTCTTCGGTACCTGCACTTCGCGGTATGCACGCTCGCCCGCCGGGATATATCCGTACTTCTCTTTCAACGCTTCGTAGTTCTCCTCGGGAATCTCACGGGAGAATTGCGCGTCATTCACGCCGTTGACCTTGGCGAGGCGGTCTGCATCGTCGCCTGCCTTGTACTCCACAACATTCATGCCCGCATTGCGCATCTCGCTTAACAGGTCGACGGGTGCATCGTCCGGCGCGATAACGGCAAGTGCCTCATCAAAGCCGACGACGCGCTGGGGCTTCGCCTCGTAGTACCCCGTCGGGATATTGGCTGCGCGGTCAATGAGTGCCAGGATGCTCTTGGCGTGCCCGTCGGATATGGCATAGCCTTCCTTGCGGAACGCCGCCTTCACCGCCGCCACGGTTTTCTTCCCCTTGGCCGCTTCTGCGATAATGCCGCTCAGGTTTTGTTCCTCCTCGAAGCTGTTGTCGTACTTGTGCATCGTGGTGAGCATCAGATCGTTCACCACACGGTCAAGGTAGATGCCGAGGTCTCGCAGCGCCTTCTCGTGTTCCTCTTCGCTCACCGTGCGCAGCCGCGCCTCGTCCGCGTGCATCTCGTCCACGTTCCGGTATTCCCGTGTGGCCGTTGCTGCCAGCGTCTCCGGGGTCACGCCGTACATGTTCGCGCCCTTGGCTGCCGCCATGTTCATGGCCTTCACGATGTTCTCCGCCGTGTATTCCCAGTGCGTCTGCGTAAAGCTGCGTCTGCCGCTGTCGGTCACTGCGTCCATGCCGTTGTAGATGCCCCGATCGCCCAGCAGTCCTTCCAGCTGCGGCTGCACCCAGTCTTTCACCGTCTGCAGCGCATCGTTCCAGCTTCCGCCCGGTGCGATCATCTCCATCATCTTGGCCGCCGTGGCTTCCTTGTCGATCTCGCCCGCGCTTCCGCCGCTCTCATAGAACTCCTGCGTGCTCCGGATGAAGTCCTCCACCCGGTTAGGGAACACGTTGTTCTTCATGTAGTAGTCGATGCGCTTCTCCTTGGATTCCGGTCTGCGGTTCAGGAAGTTGGCGTGTTCCTCTGCGTAGACCTCCCGGATGGCCTGTTCCGCCGGTTTCATCTCTTCCGCCGTCAGGCGCTCGCCGGTCATCAGCTTCACCGCCAGCCGCGCCACTTCCTGTTCGCCCACCGCGTCGAGGTACCGCTGAATGGTCGCGTTGCTGAAGAAACGGTCGAACTGCTTGTCACGGTACACCGGTTCAAGGCTCTTGCCCTCGCTCTGAAGGAATGCCGCCTGCACCTCCGGATGGTTCGCCAGCTTGTCGGCGATCTCTTCCGGCTCCCATCTGGTCTCATTCTCCAATCCGATCTTGCCCAGCGTGCCGCTGCCTTGGAAAACGCCGCCCGCAAACTGGCTGGACAGGTTCTTGATGTTCTCATCGAACGCCCGCCGCGCCTCGTAGTTCACCTCGCGCTCCACCAGGGCGTTATCGTGCGTCGGCGTCCATGCGTCGCCGCCGTAGACCTTGTTCCTGCTGTCCGCTTGCGGATCAATGGTCCCGCGCGGGAAGATGGCGGAGTATTCGCCGTAGTTGGCGTGCCCCTCTTTTGCCTTCACGACGGCGATGGAAGGCGACGGCCACGCGCCGATGTCGAGCGTGCGTCGTAGCTTTTCCTCGGTCATATTGTGCATGGCGACGAGGGTTTTTGTCTCTTCAACCGGTGTCTCCATACTGAACTTCGACTTGACATTTTGCGTGTCGCGAGATAGACTATACTCAAGAGCATCCCCTCGCAGAGCGCCGCTGTTCGCAGTGGAAGAGCCGTTAATTTGGGGGATGCTTCTTTCTTGCATCTGCCCAATATTATAGATCATCTTACCGTCTGCGCTCTGCGCCGTCGATATCGTAACCTTGTAATATTTCCCGCCAAAGTCTTTGAAAAACGCCGTGCGATAATTCCAACCGCTACTTGCCATGTCTCCATGTCGACTGTTATGATCTACAACGTTCCTGTCCCCCTTGACAGAAACCTGCGCCAACTCGTCAATATGCGATGCTGCATTTACTTTTCGCTCAAATGCCGCCTCGCTCATAGTACGCCCATCGCTGGTGTGGTTGTCGCTCAGTTTCCCTGCCGAGGTCGCAGTCAGGACCAATTCGTCGCCATCCGCGCCGATAAGCTTAACGTCTTGTCCACGGCGGATTTTCCCGTTAATATAGTCTTCCAGTTGTTCGCTCCAACTCTGCGGGTCATTTCCAAAAATGACCTGTCTGTCGGCGCGGACATATTTTTTGCCATCGGCAGCTTCTTCAATGCTCGCCCTGCCATTTATTTTGCTTGGCGGCGCACGCGTGCTTTCCTGCGCAACGGTTTCGCTCTCCACCTTGATATGTGCAAGAAGAAACGCTGCCGCATCGCTGATCTCACTGTCGGCGAAAATGTTCATATCGCCGAGGCTGTCGCAAACCACCTCTTCCCAAATTTCCTGCGCCGTCATTTCGGTGCCGGCATAAGCGTCTGCATACGCCGTGCAGAGGGAGTCAACCTCACCGCCGGTAAAGGTCTTATCGATGCGCGTGCGTACCTCGTTCAAATCGACTTCGCCCTTTGCGATCATATCATGTCCGGCCTCATGCCGCATGATCTGGTACGACGTAAATTCCGGATGATCCGCACGGATAAATACGCGGTCACCTGAAACGTAGCCGCGCACCTGGAACGTTTTCCCGCTCTTGTCACGGAACGTCAGATTATTCCCGGCAAAGAACGTCACGCGCAGACCGCGCTCTTTGGCGAGGTCCTTCGCCTTGCGCATTTCCGCCGTCTCGTTCTTCACAAGATAGACGCTGTCATTGAATGCGCCTCTGCCGATGCCAAAGCTCGCAGTGCTTACTTTTTCTCCATAATCGAGCGCAGCTGCTTCGCTGTCTGCGAAGTGTCTCCCTTTCTTCCGGCTCTGATCTCGTCCTGTGCTTTCTTCCACGCCTCGTACTTCTCCGCGGGGATTCGCACCGTTATCCCGTTCGCTGCCGTCGCGTAAATGTACTGCTTCTCCATGTTCGGCTCCTTCCTGCTGCGCGTATTCTGCGCGCAACTCGTCCATTGTTACCTCTCCTGTCTCGAGGGCAAGGCGGTTGTCAGTTACATACTTGTCAAAGCCGGTCGCCTGCGCCTCTGCGCCTGCGATCTGCTGCTTTGCTGCAATATAATCCGTGTTTGGGGCGACCGCCGTTCCATCAACAGCAGTGTACCCATTCGTTAGCATGTCGTCAAGCACGATCTCGAGTGTTTTCGCCGCTTTGACGTTCTCCTGTCCATTATCGTTGATGATGCGCTGCGCTGCATCAATGATTTGCGTGCGCGTCAGGCCCTCGTTCATCGCCTTGCGCATGGCGGGGGTCTCGAATATCTGATTGTTTCTCTGGTATCCGTTTGCCGTCCGCTGCCGCGCGCCCTTCTGCTGTCCGCGCGAAAGGCTTATATCAGCGATACCGGCGATCTGCTCTGCCGCCGTACTGTAATAACCGTGCAGCTCGGGGTGGTCAAACTGGAAAGCGTTTACATTTCTGCTCGATACATTTTCCTTCGTGCGGCTGTCAATATGCTCGCCCGTTCCTGCCTCTTTCTTCGCGTCGTTCTGCCCTGCGACATAGCCTGCATAGGCCGTCTCATTCGTCGGGTTCGGGTTCGCCTTGCCCTCCACGCCCGCATTGTAGGCAGGGATAAAGTCCTTCACGTGCTCTGCTGTGTCCTTGCCCTCCTGATACGAGCCGCGAATCGCCTTGCGTCCGCTCTCGCCGAGGGAGTTATCAAAGCGCGCAAAGCGGTTTGCCGCCACTTCCACTCCGCCGCCAAGCCCGCCGAGGATACCGCCGACGAGGAAGTCGTTCAGAATTTCCGATGCTTCCAGCTCGCTATAGCTCCCACCAAGCGTCTTGCCGTTATAGATCATCTGCAAGGCAGGCTGAATGAGGTCTTCGATGGCCTCCTCGCCGCCTTCTTCCAGAAACGACAATGCGATCTTTCCCGCCGCGCTGCGGGTCAGATTCTGCGTTGCTCTTTCGATGACGTCATCAAGGAAGCCTTTGCCAAACATCTTCTTGAACGGCCCTGCCGCGTTGCCGATCTTCTCCGTTGCCACGCTCAGCGCGCCGCTAGCAAAACCATAGTTGACCTGCTGCTCGTGCGTTGCGCCCGCGCGGCGGGCTTCCTGCGCGCTGCCGCCCGTGCTGCGTACAAACATCGCCGGGAGCGCGCTGCCGCCTGTCAGCAGGCCCAGTGCCGCGTCTGCGCCCATCTGTGCGCCTGCAACGCCGACGTCGACCGCAAGACGGCCCGCCGCGCCGAGGTTCTTCTTGGCGCGCTCAATGTCTCTTGTACCGCTGTCGGACAGCTTGTCGGCAGTAGAGTAGATGCCCTGCGCCGTCCGTTCGACCTCGCCGCCCTCGCCGTAAGCTTTCAGGTATGCAGCTTTCCGCGCTTCCAGTGCCGCAATGACATTTCGCGCAGTGTCGCGCTCGCTTTCGGTGCTCATAGGGTCTGCAAGAACGTCCCGCTGTGCCTTGATATCCTGATCCCACAGGGCAATTTCGGTGTTTGCTTCCTCGCGTCGCTGCAATCCGCTGCCGGTCTGCGCCATACCAGCAAGGTTGACGAGCCCCGCGCCATAGGTTTTCGCCGCGCCCTTGACGGTATCGTCGACGCGCTGCGCGACCGTGGGGGCTTTTACCTCCTGCACGTGCTGTTCGAACGCTTCTTTGCTCTGGTAGTTCTTCGCGTCCTTCTTCTGTAAGGCCCCCTGCGCAAGATTCTGCGCAAGCGCGCTTTGATTTTTTGGCGTCACGACATTCTGCCGCGTGCGGAACATGGGGCTGCTCGCCTTTGCGGGAATCGTTGCCGCCTTGCTCGGTTGCACTGTCGGCTTCTTCTGCACCACATTGCCCGTAGGGGATGTGCGCTGCACATCCCCCGTTCTCACAAGCCTGCCGTGCGTGCCGGTTCCAACAACCGTCGTCTGGCCCTTGCTCGCTTCCACTTCCGGATTCGCTTTTACTAATCGTCCCATTTAGCCCTCCTCGTAGGAATAGCCGTACTGCGTCAGCAGCTTCTGCATTTCTGCCTTCTGATCACTCGTCATCAGCGGCCATGCCTTGTCGAGCGTCGAAAGGATACGCTCGCCTTCACCGTTTTTCAGCGACGTGTTGAATCCGCTCAGTAGAGCAATAAACTGACCCTGCGGCAGTGTCTTGCCGCTGCTGCCGCTTCCGCTGCCGCCGCCCTGCCCCTCGAGCCAGCTCTCATAATCGTCATACAAACTGCTTGAAGAGGAAAAGCCGTACTTCTTATAGTTGTTGGAGATAAAGCTCTTGGGATAGCCGCTTGCCTGCGCCGCTGCGAACAAGCCATCATAATCCGCCTCGCCGCCGCCCGTAGGCGTGGTGCTGACGCGGGTATTTCTTCTCGCGGCCTGCTGCGCGGCCTGCTGCAATTTATACTGCCATTCCGCATTATAGCGTGCGTCTTCGATGGCATCGCGTTCCTTCTGGTAGTTATAGTTGAGCTTGTCCTGCTGCTTCTGATACGCCAGCGCATCCGCCGTCTGCTGGTCGCCCACCTGATCGCGTGCGAGCTGATAGAGATAGTTGCGGTCAGTCAGCCAGCGGTTGTAGTTGTTGTCCTCAAGGCCGATGAGCGTATTCAAATCGGCGCGGTCAGCATTCAAGCCGTCCTGATACATGCTATAGGCAAGCTGCTGCAGCTCGGGGATTTTGTCCGTCATCTGGCTCATCTGGTAGTCGCTCGCCTGCTGGCTCGCTGCCACCGCTGCCGTGGACGGCATCCCGCCCGTCATAACTGCCGCCTTGCCGAGCACGTCCTCAGCGCTGCGGTCTGCCTCGCGCGTGTACTGCTTGCGATACTGCTGATAGAGCGGGTCGCTCGCCGCGTCGTAGGAAAACGGCGTGCGATTCAGCAGCGCGTCGAGCTTTGCGCTGATCTGTCCGCTCTGATCGTAGTTGTAGTTGCTGTCGCCCAGCTTATCGAGCCAGCTCGTGTCAGCCTTTGCAGGGCTCGCGCCCGTGCCGAGTTTGATGTACTCGCTGCCGTCCACGCCGCCGGAATAGTCGTACTTCGCTCGGATTTTCTCCGCCGCGTCGTGCGCCGCCTGCTGGCCCGCCTTGTCTCCCTCGGCATATGCCTTGTTGTAGGCCTCGGTATACTGCCGGATGAGATCAAGGTCGCCCGAATCGTTGATGAGCGTCAGGTCTGTATTCTTGTGTTTGAAATTATCTGCCATTGTCCCCTCACTTTCTGCCGCCCGTCACGTATTCGTACTCGAGCGCATAGAGCCGGTATTCTCCTGTGGCTTTGATTTTTAATCTAAAGTGGTCGCAGCGGCGGATCGGGCAGTTGAGCGTGAAAACGTCCTTCTCCTGTGCCCCGCAGCGGTCGACCTCTTCCCACGCGCCGCCGTCAAACTTGACAAGGAACACGACCGTTGTGCCCTTTTCGCATTCCAGCCGCGCCCGTACGCGCTGCACGTGCTTCGCGTCGAATGAGCCGCCGTCATAGTCGGCAAACTCCGCCTCGCTAATAACAGCCCCCTCGCGTGTTGCGCCGATCGGGATATCTGCCGGATTTCCAAGCAGCACGCACCCGCCGTCTACTAAGGCCATGATACCGCCCGAATAGGCCATTTGCACCACGGCAAGCGTATCTTCCTTATGCCACACGCCGTTTTCGCTGCTGTAGCAGTACAGCGCCGCCTTGCCATCCTCTTTCAGGCTCACGTAGTAGTTGAGGCCGTCACTTCCTCCCACCGCGTCAGAGAGGCGCACATCATCGCCCAGCGTGCGAGAGATGCAGCGCGGCATGCCGCCGCTGTACGCCATGATGCCGACCTTCGAGAGGTAATAGAGCGTTTCGCCCGCCACAGCAAGGCTCTTGTGGCTGCCCTTCATTACGCCGAGAACAGCACTCGACATGAGCTGGAAGTTTGTCGGAATCGTGCCGTACATCTTGAAAATTTTGTCTTCTTTGAAAAAGCACGGGTAACCAAGGTAGCTCACGCACGCCGTGAATGCTCCCGCCGTGCCGCTCTCCACGCTGAACGCATCCGTGGATAGTCCGTCAAACACGTTCCAGTTGTACGGGTCGCCGAGCTTTGAAGCAAAGATGCTGTCGCCCTTGCAGCCCCACACGCGGTTCTCGTTCGTGCAGACAAAATCCATGTCGGGAACGCTGCGCTTGAGCGTGACTGTTCCGGGCTCCGTGATGCTTTCCTGCCCATCGGGCAGGCGGAAAGTGTTTTCATAAAAGCGCAGCGTCTTTTTGTCTTCGCTGATCTCTCGGATGATGGGCGTGCGGTTGTTGTAGGTCTCCTTTGTACAGCCCGAGATCGTCACGGCGTCGCCCACGTTGAATGGGAACGCCGCGCCGGTCGTCGTGATGCTGTTTGCCGCCGCCTTTTCGTCGGCATACGTACCATTCCCGAATTTCAGCCCCGCCGCGGCGTAGCTCGCCTCCATCGGCTTGATCGTGCCGTCCTTTTCACACACGATCTTGTCGGGGAAGATGAGCACGCGCTCGCCCAGTGCACAGAAAGTCTTTTCGCTGTCTGCGACCGTCGACTTCTCCTCGCCGTTGACGTAGAGCTTCGTTCCGTATACCTCGTAGAGCTTTCCTGCACTGAAAATGCCGTTTGCAGTCCCCATATCCTTGCGGACGGTATAGCGCCTCGCACGGGGGGAAAGAAGCGGGAAGTATCGCGCCGACAGGTTCTTCATGTCGTAGAGCTCGCCGCCCGCCGCACCGAACGTGTGGTTGATGCCTCCGAATTTCTCTTGCTGCACGCGCCGGTTCGTATATGCCGTGATCTCAGGCAGTCTCATCCGGGCCCTCGCTTTCTTTCTTCTCTGGCGCTTCCGTGCCGTCGCAGATCATTGCGATATTGCGAAGCGACTGCCGCACCGCCGCCACCACGTCCACCGCGTCGCCGTTGACGTTCAAAATGCCGATCAGGCGCATCGCGTGCGCCGCTTCCTGCTTGATCTTTTCATTCATGCTCTTTACCTCCAATCGGGTTGCGAATAGCTCCCGTAATTGTTGACCGGTCGAACCGATAGCCAATTTGTGTTGTAATACGTCCCAATGTTGACGATCGCGCGGTATCTCTTCCAGTTCGGATAGGCATACGTCCCGACGTTGATGACCGCCTTCGCACTGCCTCCGCTGCCGCCGCCGCTGTATGTCGTGGCTGTGCCGGAATCGCTGTAATCTGAGACGATCCACGATCCGCCCCAGTAGTACATGTTGCATATCCACTCGTATGTCGTGCCCGGTGTGAGCCCTGTGATCGTGCCGACAAAGGTGCTCGTACCACCGCCGACCTCGCTCGAATCGAACGAGAATGTCCCGACGCCCGTGATGCGGATGTCGATTGAGCGCTTATACGTGTAATCCGACGCGCCGCCAGTAAACCGTGCGTAGACGCTAAGCTGTGTCCCGTCTCCGTCGACCGGTGACAGCGTACAATAAAAGCTCGCCATGCCTTACTCCTCGATGAAAAACACCGTGCCATACGGCGCGGCACTTGGCGGCGATGCCCCAAACATATAGCTGCTGCTCAGCACCAGATAGCCGCCGCCGAGCGATACGACAGGGTAGTCGCTGGCATCGTCTTTTCCGATCAATGCAAACGGCCCCAGCTTGGATTCAAGAAAGATATTTCCCGCTGCGTGCATCTTCATGCCACCATAGGTCGCCGCCAGACCGACGCCGACCTGCCCCGTACCCGTGTAGGCAAGATCCATGCTGCCGACAGGGGTATCTCCGGCCAGCAGGCTCACGCTCCCGCCGCGCAGCGCGCCCGCTGTCAGCGTGCCATCGATGTTGACTGCCTTGACGTGTAGATCGATGGATCCCGTGCTCGCAATCTGTGCGCCGTTGTAATTGAGTTTGAAAATCGTGCCGTTCTCGCCACTCGTCGCGCTCAGTGTGAAGCCGGTCGCGCTCTGGTTAAAGATGCTCTGTGCCTGCGTCGCGTCGATCTTGGTGCTCACTGTCGCGCGGATGCCGTTCACGTCCGCCGTCAGGTTCGTCACGCTGCCGTTCAGGTTCGAAATGCTCGCCTGCAAGCCAGTCGCTGTCGCTTGCAGCTGCGTGATGTTCCCCTCGGCGTCGCCGATGCGCCCCGCAAGGCCTTTTGCCGTGATGGACAGCTCGTTCACATTCTTGTCCGTGTCCTCGATCTTGGCGTAGATCGGCTCGGAAATATTTTTGATAAACTCGCTCAGTGCATTTTGATTGATGTTGCTCCCGTCCAGATTGAAGAGCGTATACCGAAGCTGTTCCAGAAGCACGAAAAGGTAGTCATAGACCCCGTTGATCTGTTCCTGCGTGTCTTTCCCTTCTCCGTTCGGGAAAGTCGTCTCCACCAGCTGAAATGTCGTCGGCACTTGTCATCACACCTTCCAGTTGCCCTTGCTCTCTTTTCGGTTCTCGCGCCGCCACCATGCCATAGCATCGGCCACCGCCTCGTTGGCAATGGCGTGGTCGTTGGCATAGAGCGCGCTGTCCTGATTGTAGGCGTCGAGCTGCGCTGCCAAATACAGGTGGTAACACTCGTTGTGCCCGTCCGGCAGCAGCAATTCCATATCCTCGACGCTCGCGGTGTCATCCTCCACGCTCACCTTGAGGGTGGGGGCTTCCGCCCCCATCATCTCGGCAATTCGGTGCTCAAGCACCATGAGGATTTCCGCCTTGCGCGGCGTGCTCAATTTGTTAGGCCGCAGCGCGTCCGCGTCACGGATAGCTTTCAGCATTTTCATACATTAGGCCTCCGTGAAATACTGTCCCAACAGCTCATGCGGCAAATACTGCAAGACGATCTTGCCACCCGCGGCCTCGCCGATACGCTCGCACTTGTACAGCTTAGTGTCCTCGGGGTCTTTGTAATAAAGACCATACTCGTACTCCATGCCGCGAGCGGCCGGAATCGGGTCATCCTGCGTGCCCACGTGGTCGACGTTGATGATCGTCCACATGGCAGGGGTGGAGTGCGGCGGCCAGTTTTCTTGCGTGGTGTGGCCCTGACCTTTGTTGACGCGGTAGACGTGCAGCACGCCGCTTTCGTCCATATCGCTGCGGCGGTCGCCGGGCTTGACGGTCTCGCCGATGTGATCCGCCCAGCGTGGGAACAGCTCGGGCGACTTCGCCGCCTCGCCGTCAGAGAGCGACGCGCTGGCCTGTTCGATCATCGGTCGCAGCCTTGCCGCGCGCTGCGGCGTGATGCTCTGACCGACCAGCGCCGTTACGGTCGCCGCCGAAAGCTCGGATTCCGTGGGCTTGCCCATCTTAATGCTGACGGTGCCGTCGCGGTGGTCGGTGATGTCGCCAGCAAGGCTGTACTCGCTGTTGTCGTACTCGTTGACGACCTCTTTGGTCTCGCCCGTGGGCTGGCCCTGCTCGTCCAGCACGTCCTGCGTCTCGCGCTGCACAATGCTCCACGGGGTATTAGACGAAAGCAGCTTCTTGATCTCTTCGTAGGTCTTTGCAAGGTAGATCGTCTGCGAGCTGCGACCATCCCAGTCGGCGTCCTGATATCTGTTGATGACGGTAGCAGGGATTTCCTGACCGTTTACTTTGATAAACTGAGCCATAATGAACTCCTTCCTGATGGTAAGTTTGATAAAATGCGCTGAAATAAAGAGTTTTAGTTTCGATGCCAGCCGCAACCATCATATTCGGATTGAAAATCATGTTACCCGCTTCTGAGGGGTTAAGTGACAATAACATCCTCGGCGGGCATAACAAAATAATACCGGGTTAATGTACCAGCACGGGTCGAAATATCCGATGCCTCTATACTCAGTGATCGTGTGTTCAGGTAGCTAACATCTAATATCGGGACATGGTTTCCACTTACTGCTCCTTTGACGTCCGGGGCCCTCGATGTGTCTTTAGCAATTACGAATTCGCCCGCCGCAGCTTCGTTCGGGAAACCGCAGCCTCGGTTGTCTGTTATTTTATACTTCTGCGCTCCGCCCTGTGCACCGTAAATTTCTTCGTTATAGATCATGTTTCTACCTCACGACAAAAAGTTCAGATTTGTAATGGTCACGTAAATGTCCACCGCAGAAGTCGGTATCTTATTGCACTGGAACGTCAAGCTGTTCGCTGCCTGTTTGATGCACTTGATACCGTAGGTCTTCCAAGCGTTATCATAGCTCGTATCGACGGGGCGGGGGTGGATATCCTGCTTGGTCACATCAGCCAGAACGCCGGTACACGTGACGGTCTGCTGCTTGGTGCTGCTATTCCAGCCAGCCACCGTCAACGTTACCTTGCGTGCGACGGGAGGTGTCGCGTAGTCGCTGCCGCGCGTCGCTGCCACGATGCCGCCCGAGCCGTTGCCCTTGAGGAGAGAGGTGGTGGAGGGGACAGTCGGAACACTGATCGTGACCGCGCCCGTCTTACCGTTGACCGACGTGACCGGCGCACTCTGCAAAGCGCTGTCAGCTTTGTCTAAACTCGTCTGCACGTCGCTTGCAAGGTCGGATTTGGCGACCGTGCTCTTAAAGGCCAGAGTGCCGAGGTCGGCGAACCACTTCGCGATTTTGCCGAACAGCACGGAGAGCTTTTCACCCGTCGCAATGTTCGAGCGGGTAGTCGCCGCCGTGAATGCCGCCGTGACGTTGCTGCCGTCGCCGGTCTTGTCCAGCTTGCCGGAAATGTCGACCTTCTTCGCCGCTTCCGCCGCGATCTCGTTGACGTCGGTAGGTGTGAAGTAGTCCGTGCCTTTGACCGGCGTTTTGCCATCTGCACCAGCTGGACCAGTCTTGCCCTGCAACCCCCTTGGCCCCTCGGGGCCGGTGTCTCCCTTCGCGCCGTTAGCACCGGCAGGCCCCCGTGTGCCCGTGTCACCCTTCGGGCCTTTGAGATTCACGGTCTCAGGATTCGCCTTGCCGCCGTCGTTCGACCACGAGAGGTCTCCCGCCGCGTTTATCGCGGGCGTAAACGTCACGCCGTCGCGCCCGTTCGTCCCGTCCTTCCCCGGCGCGCCGTCTGCGCCGTCTTTCCCGGGCAGACCGTCCGCACCCTTGGCACCGTCCTTGCCGGGGTCTCCCTTCGGGCCCTGAATGCCCTGCGGGCCGCGCTCGCCCGTGTCACCTTTCGCGCCCTGCAAGGGGCCGTTGTTGATGAACTCGCCGGTAATACCGTCGAAAATGTAGATGTCATAGGGCTCCGCCGTGCCCACGCCGTAGGCATCGCCCGCCGCTGCGGTCGCTTTCTGCGCGGCGTCCAGCGCAGCCTTCGTGCCGTAGTAGCCCAGCACCTTGAAGCCGCTGCCGGTCTCCCCCTTGGGGCCTGCGGGGCCCTGTTCGCCTCGCGGGCCGGTCTGCCCCTGCGGTCCCTGTTCGCCCTGCGGGCCGCGCGGACCTTCGGGGCCGGTCGGTCCGGTCGCGCCGGTGTCACCTTTTTCTCCTTGGGGGCCGGTATTGCCCTTGTCGCCTTTCAGCGCGGCGAGCTGTGCCGCCGTGAAGTCGGAATAGGTAAAGGCATCGCCCTTGTCTCCCTTTGCACCCTGCGGGCCAGCGGGGCCGGTCTCGCCTTGAATGCCCTGCTCCCCCTGCGGGCCGCGCTCGCCCGTGTCACCTTTCGCGCCCTGCGGACCCGTCGCACCGGTTGCGCCGGTCTCGCCTTTTGGGCCCTGTGCGCCGGTTGCACCCGTGTCGCCTTTGGGGCCGGTTGCGCCTGTGTCGCCCTTGGGCCCCTGCTCGCCGGTATCTCCCTTGGGGCCGACTTCACCCTGCGGACCGGTCGCGGCAACGCCCGTGTCGGCAAAAGCGCCCGCCGCAGCGTCCCACTTGAACCAGTTGCCCGTGGTCTCGTCGACGTATGGCATCTTGGAAACCGCCGTCTCCGCATCCGCCGCCGCCTGCAAAACCTCATCGACCCAGCTTTGATAGGCCGGAGGCGGTGTCTCTCCGCTGTCTTCCAGCGTTTCGCGCACGCGTGTTTTATATATCTGGCTCTTCACAATGGTATCGCCAACGGTGTAGCGCAGCTCTGCCGCGCCCTCACCGGCAACCGCCGTATCAACGTTCGATACCAGCCACACGAGCGCGCCGTCTTCTTCCGTCACCGTCACGGGATACGGCTGCGCATCGCCGTTTCGCTGCACGATCAGGCTTGCGACGCCCTCGCCGTAGCCCTCGCGCCACTTTCCCAGCACGTCAAAGACGACCTTGCGTGCCTGATTCTCGCCCCTGCGCCCGAGCTTGATCTCTTCGAGCGCGTAAGCATTTTCAATAACCATGTTGTCACCTCTCTTATGGAAAACGGCGCAGCAAGAGCGACTTTTTCGTCCCTTGCTGCGCCGTGTCGCAACTCATTTTTCGTGTCTCGCGGTCGTATTCACTTACGCGTTGTGGGCCTTCGCGCTCTCAACGTAGTCGCTGCTCATCGTCTGGATGAGATTTGCGGTCGAGGCATCCTGTCTCATCTGGTTCTGGATGGCCCACAGGAACTTTCTCTTGACCTGTACGGTCACGCCGCGCTGAATCAGGCAGCTTTCGCCGTTCACGCACACCAGCAGGTCATCCTTGTACTTGCCGCTGTCCTTGAACAGGCGGACGCTGACGTACTCCTCGCCCGCGGGGGCGGCGTTCACAGCCGCAACGGCGTTCTTTGCTTCGCTCATCGGTCTTTCCTCCGTTTCAGTGGCGGGGGCGGCGTTCTCGTCAAACGTAGAAGTGGTCTCCACGCGAATCATATACGCCTCAACCAGACGTTCGGCGACCTTGGTCGCCTTCCAGCCGACGGTTGCACGCTGGTTCAGCGGGTCAGCCGTACCGGCAGAGCCGAGCGGCTTGACGATGTGCTCAAGGCCACCACCGGTCAGCTCGGTCGTACCGTAAGCCTCCGCGCCCATGATGAGGGTGGAGTAGACGTTGCGGCCCTTCGCACCGGCTTCGCCCGGATAGATGGTGGTCGACGCCGTCGGGGTGGCAGCAGGCGCTTCTTTCAACGTGATCGTCGCGCTGCCAGCACCCGCGGCCGTGGCACTCTCGATCTCAAGAAGTGCACCACCGATGACGACCTCACGGCCAGCCAACTTTGCGGCGTCAGCAGTAGTGATGGCCTCGTTTACGGTCAAGACCTTGCTGGATGCGCTCTTGACGGTCAGGTCGCGTGCGCCCTCAGTCAGGTCATCCGCGTGGAACACCTTCGCTTCGGTCGTCTCGATAAAGCGGACGCCCGCGATCTTGCCGATCTCGTCGTCGTAGATGTTGCTGGTGTCCTTGTACTCGTGCGGGCGCTTCCAATCAGGGTCATCCTGAATGTCGTAGGAACAGTCAGGGTGAATGATGGCCCAGTAAGAACCCTCATAGCGCGGGGCGTTCATGGTTTTCAGGAAGCGAACCGCCTTGCGGACGGCGCGCACCGTGAAATAGTGGTTGCCCGCGGCCTCGCCGCCAACGAGCAGATGACGGCCCGTCACCTGACCTTCGCCGTACTGGACGTTGGAGCCGCCGTTGATGACCTCGCGGGTGATGGTGTCGAGCGTGCGGCCCGCCTGAGAGCCGAGCAGCACCGTCGCTTCCTGCAGGTTGTTGTCGATGGCGGTCAGGTCGAGGATATCGGAAATCTCGACGAAATCGCCGTACTGGTCGACCTGCGCGGTCAGCGTGGTCATGGACAGCTTACGTCCCTTGGGCGTCACGCCTTCGGTGATGGGCGTCAAGGCCTTGGGCAGCGGATCATACTTACGGAACTCGATTTCCTTGCCCTTGCCCTTGGGGATGTTGCGCTTCTGCGCGAAGCGGTCATGCACCAGCTCGGGTTCGGCGTTGTCGATCAGGGTGTCGCAGTAGTAGGTCTTCATCTCGCCCGAGAGACCGGCATCGGTCGTCACGTTCGTCTGGCCCTCAAACAGGCTCAGAATAACGGGCAGAATGAAAATGTCTTTGAACTTCTTCATAGAGTTTTGTCTCCCTTCTTACAGTCGGTAAATTAGGCGGGCATCAGAATACGATGCGCTCGCCGCGCCGAACGCGCCTTGCGATCTCTGCGCGGTCGGCCTTCGTGAATTTGCTCGGGTCACTCTTGACAATGACCCCCGGCTGGGAAGTGGTTCCATTCTCGTTCGGGCGCATTCCTTTCGCGCGGACATTGTCCATCACGCGCTTTTCCATCTCCGCCGCAGCTTTCGCCGCGCTACGAGCCTGAATGTCGCCTAAATGGGATACCTCGTAAGCGTCTTTTACAGGAACGCCAGCACGCAGCATCGCAATGAAACGCGGATTCTCCGCGACTTCGCGCTTGAGGTCGAAGTCAGGGTACTCGCCCGGTGCGTCCGCCGTGCCGACCAGCTCGCTCGCCTGACGGATCCAGTCGTTATAAGTCTCGTCGGCTTTCTGCTGGCGCTGCCTGTCTTCTTCCTGGCGTTTGAGCGCTTCGTTTTCCTGCTGCATCCGCGCATACTCGCGGTACTGTTCCACGCTCATGCCCATGCTCTCCGCTTCCGCATTGTAGAGCACGCTGTTGAGCGCCGCATCGCCCTCAAAAGCCGCACGCAGCTTACTCATATCGCCGTCCGACACGCCATAATGGCGCATCAGTGTGTCGATAATGGGCTGCGAATCTGCGATCTTCTGGTCTTTGGCCTTCTCTTCGCCGAATCTGCGGTTGATGATGCGCTGCGTCTCCGCGGTATAGACGTCCTTGTATTTGCCGTTTACGAGGTCAAGGAACTCCTTTTTCAGGTCTTCCCTGCCTTTTTCCGCAGCCCCGGCGTCGTGCTGCTGCATCTTCGCGCCCTCGCCCTTCGGCTCGCCAGAAGAGGTCCCCGTATCGTCAGGTGTCTCCTGCTTGCCGAACACGACGTTGGCGTATTCGCCCGTTTTGCCCTTCCGGGTGGGAGAAGAGCTTGCATTCGTGGTCTCGCCCTGTGCGCTCGCGCCTCCCTCAGCGCCGCCCGATGCACCGGCAGCGGCCCCCGCAGCGGCAGCGCCGCCATCAAAGAGACTCAGGATCACGCGAAGCGTAGTTTTGAGGTTCATGGTATCCCTCCTGCTTGTCAAATCGCGGATATTCGGCCCTCCGTGTAGGCCGTGCAGCGCTTCCCATCATCCGCAGGGGAGGGGAGAGCGGCGAAAAGATGAAGAAAAACGCCGCCCCTCCCTCGCGGGCGTATGAATAGGAGGAAGCCACTCGCACGCCTAAAGCGTAACATGCGGCTTCCTCCGTCTCACCACGGGCGAGAAAAATTTTTTAATTCTCTTTGACGTGCACGCAGATCGCGTCCGGCCTCGGGTCTTCCAGCTGCTTGAGCCCGATGCACGCGGCGATGAATGCCGCCTCGATGCGCTCGTCGCCGCCGCAGTGGATGAGGAAGCGCGGCGCACCATCGTCTATCTCGAAGCCATAGACCTCGCACTCTCCCTCAGCTTCCATGTTCTTCACATAGCCGCCGAAGGCATACATCACACCCGTGATGTAATTGCAGCATTTCTCGTCCGCCGAATGTCCTTCGCACAGGATCATGTAGCGACCAATTTCGTGCTCGATGTGAACCATCGTCATGCACTTACACCCCCGGCATCGCCGCGCTGCTGCCCGTGTCCATGTTCGGCTTAGACTGTTCGGCGAGCTGCTGCATGTACGGTGTCTGCGCGCTCTGTGCGTCGGCGTTCTTGCTCTCAATTCCGCCGCCGCTGCTGCCGCTCTTGCGTGTCGAGCCGCTGCTCTGCGTGCCGCCCGCCATTCCGATGCCCATGTCCTGTCCCGTAAGCTGCTGGATAACCGCGAGCGCCTTTTGCAGCTGATCACTCTGCTGCTGCACGACGTTGTAGAGCGTCGCGCCCTCGTTGACCTGGCTTTTGATCTTGTCGATTCCTTCAAAGTCCATCATGTCGAGCGCAATCATGCTTTCCTGTGCCCTGTCCGGGGAGAAGAATCCCAGCGAATACAGCTCTTTCGCCCGCTCGTTCTGTTCTGCGCGGGAGAATGGGTTCTTCTTCTGTGCCTTGATCTTGATGTCAAAGACCGGTCTGCGGAACAGGTCATTGCCGAGGCTGTCCACGCCCGTCACCTGATCGCCAAGCTCGTTCACGCCGATCTGCGCATACTCGTAGGGCATTTCATTCGTGATGCGGAAAGTGCGCGCTGCGTCGTAGAACTGCCGCATGCGCTCGATGCACAGTTTCACGATCTTCGCCTGCGCGCGGTAGCACGCCGAAATCATATCGCGGCTCGCCTTATTGCCCGCCTCCTGCAGTGCAGAAATAGCCGCCGCAGCCGTTGCACCGCTGGATGTGCCGCCGTTGGACACGTCGCGGTTTGAGCTCGTTTCCTTCATCTCGTCGATCTTCATCTGCACGATATTCGCGTAGATGGAATCGAGCGGGCGCGTCGTTACCTCTCGGAGCCTGCTCTCGTCGATCTGGCCGGACACGTGGATGATCGGCTTGCGCCAGTCAAGGAACTCTTCTTCGTTGATGTTCAGGCTTTCGCTCGCGAAATACCGGCGCTTGCTGCCCATCATTGAAGTTTCGAGGATGTTGCCCCACAGCTTGTCGATGTAGAGCTGCGGATCCTTTGCAATGGCTGTATATCCAAATCCCGCAGGTGTGCCCTTTTCGGGGAACAGCACGTCGAACACGAACGGATATTCTCCATCTTCGTAGAAGCCGCCATCCGCATATTCGGGGTCATTTTCGCTGGCGTAGATGATATGCTCCTCGTCGATGAACTTTGCGTAGTGCAGCACCGTTCGCCCGTCTGCGGTCTTCTTACGGTAATACCAGTCGATCACGGCGACCTTGTTGCTCGTGTCCACCGTGTCGTCGTACTCGTATTTCGCCGTTTCAATGCTGCTGCCGCTGAGCTTATCCGCAAACTGCGGGTATTCGTCCTCGATGATGTCGCGGTCGACGAGCGCCACCGTAAACACGTTGCGGCTCTTCTGGATGTCCTCAATACCCGGCTCCCAGAAGATATTCAGCGGGTCAATGCCCTCGATAGCGATGTCGCCGAGCCCGTTGTCTTTCTCCTTGTCCCAAAACACCCCATAGAGCGCCACACCGTGTTTGAGCTTTTCCCACCACTCGAAGCTGTATGTGCTGTCAAATTCGTTGTATTCCATGATGACCGGCAGCACGGACGAGAGCGTCTGCGCGCTTTCCTCGTCGCTCTGCTCGCGAGGCAGGCATACGGGCTCGGGGTAATTGTCCATCGCGTCGGCGTGCTTATTCATGATTGAGTTAAACAACCATGCACTCGCAGGCTCGGGCGATTCCCCCGCATCTTTCGCCCCGCGTCGGATATCCTCCCAATGCCGCAGCTTCCACCAGCGCTCCTCGCTGATGATGCGATTCTCGAAGTTGCTCTTTCCCTGCTTGTACTTTTGCAGCGTTTCTACGGCGTCACCGATCTCCTTGCTGCCGATGGCTGCGCCGCTGCTCATCGCCGCGTCGCTGTCGCGGAATGCGCCTACAAGCGGCGCTTCTGCCTTTGCATCCAACATCGCAGCAGCGCCAGCCGCGTCGGCCTGCTGCTGCGTCTGCGGGAATTTTCTCGTCCCTGCCATGTCTCCCCCTCCTGTCAGTTGTGTTGGAACCACGCATATCTGTCGTAGCTCGGCGTATTGATGTCCAGCGGGTCGTACAAGACCGGCTTCGGCGGCTTATTTACCCGCGCCGCAATGGGATTCTCCATGCACACATAGCGTGTCATGTCGTAGATATGATCCTCCTGCTCGGTGTTCACGTCCTCAACGTCCTTTTCGTCGTAAACGAGGTTTGGCACCGTGCGGATGAAATTTTTGCACGTATCGAAGATATACAGCATCGGCACGCCGTTCTCATCAAACGCGAATCGGTTGTGCATCTGCATCTTGCCGTCGATGCGGGCGTTATCCCCCTTCTCGAAGTAGACGCGCTCGCGCTCAAAGAGCGAGCCGATGCTCTCCGTGCCCTGTGTGCCCCAAATGGCGGGGTCGCCCACGCGGAAGATGTGCCTCCCCTTGAGGTTCGGGTCTTCTGCCTCAATGCGCTTCATCTCGCGGGCCACCGCCGTCGGTTCCATCTTCACGCCCTCGTTCGGTGTGCCCGTGCAGCCGTAATATTCCCGGATGTGGTAGAGACGCCTGTCATGGTCGACCGCGAACCAGCCGATGGCGAACGGCCTTGAATAGCCCCAGTCCATTGCGCACCAGATTGGCCACTCCTTCGGCACCTGAAACGGCGCGATGACGTGCGTATGGATGCGGTCGCGGTAGTGTTCGCTGTCATTGCGCCACTCGGTAAACACCTGCCCGGAGAATGTGTCCCAGTCGCCGTAGAGCAGTGCGTTCTTCTCCGCCTCCGGCATCGACGCGAGGCGCGTCAAATAGCTGTCGTCGTTCTTGAGCAGTATCTTATTGTCGAATACCGTGCTCGGCACAAAGATGCGGCTCTTCTGCCGATGTTCTTCGTGCCCATCTGGAAAGCGCACGACGGCATCCTCGCGGATGGTCCTCATCGGCGGCGCTGCTGTGATGAAACGTTCCTTGACCCATCCGTGCCCCACGCCGCCGGGGTTCGCCGTGCTGCGGATGTATACACGCGTCCCCGGCCCGTTCGGTCGGTTGCGGGAAAAGAGGTAGCTGTATTCCTCCCACGTAAAGTGGGTCAGTTCGTCGAATGCGATAAAGTCATACGCCTGTCCCTGATACTTGATCTTGTCCTTTGCGTACTGCATCGAGCCGAAAAGTATTTTCGCCCCGCTCGGGAAGGTCCATGTGTGGCTGCTGCCGTTGTAGCGCGCGCCCGGATAGATACGCGGATAGTAGTTCAGCGTCTTGTCAATGAGCTCGGCAAGCTGCGGGAAGGTCTTTCGCAGGATGATCGCCTTGTAATACGGGATATTTACTTGACGCAACGCCTCGATGACCAACGCATCGGATTTCCCCCCGCCTAACCGGCCGCGCCGCCGTATAGAGCCTCATCCTCCCAGCGGCTCATAAAGAGCGCTTGCTTGGGCTGCGGCTTCCATACCACGCTACGCTTCGCCATTCGCATCACCTCCCGCGTCCTGCGGAACAGGCATCACCGCGGGAAGCTCTGCCACACCGCACACGCTCTCTCCGCTGTCGTCCTTCTTCTCGTCATTTACCCAGCGGAAATTGTATCTCAGGCTGAATTCAGCGCCACGCTGGCCGTTTCGGTCGAAGAGCCGTTCCTCTGCGTAAGCCTCGATGCGAGACTTCGCGCGCGTAACCGTGTCAACGAATCCTTTCTTTGCCTGATAGTTCAGCAGCGCCTGCCTGCTCGTAAATCCCAGCGCAAGCGCGAGCCCCGTCACCGTCGGTGGGCGCTGATGAATGATAAACGGCTGCCCGAATTTGTCGAGGATTGGCATACCATCGTCCCCTATGATCGGCTCGCCCTTGCAATCCTCGAAGTATTGGTCAATGACGGCCTGCATTTCTTCGACCGTCGCATATTTGGGATGACACCCTGCTTTTGCCATGCCGCCACCGCCTTTCTTTTTTATGCTGCAAGCCCCCCGTCCTCGGCCTTATCGCACAGCATTCTTATCCCCCGCTCGGGGAACCGAGCTTCCTATTTCCGACGGTAACACGCCATCTTTTATTTCTCACCACGGGCGTGGAAACTTTCTCTCCCTCTTCCTGTGCTCTCCCTTGTATAGTTACATACACACAACATAGATACATCCTGCATATAGCACCCTCTCCCGAAAGAAAAGAAATATAAAAGAAAAGAAAGGGGTTCTCCCTCACGGCAAAAAGAGAAGCACGGCCTGTCAGGCGTCCCTGAAACAAAAATTTTTGCAAAGCTGGTCTTTATTTTGTTCTTGTGGGTGCAAACATCTGCACTCTGCATTTCTTTTTCAGCCATTGTCAGCCCTCCTGTTCGGCGAACACCCGCTAACCCACCTTGCACGGCAGCACCACCACGCGTCCATCCTTGTCGGCCTCGTCCAGCTCACGCAGACGGTCATCCAGCAGCCAGTTTTTCACATACTCCCAACTGCAATTATAATCAATTCCAACATCCATCAGGATATTAGACATTCGTTTAGACTCTTCCGGCGTCAGCCCCGTTTCCTCGTAGGCTGCAAGACGCTCCACACACGTCTGTCTGTACGCGCTTTTTGCCACACGGTCATTGCAATCATTGCCACTGTAACAACCTGCCGGATAATTGTAATCCGCTGCGCCGCTTGCGAGATATTTTGTCAATCTCTCCATCACTCCACCTCCTGCATCTTACTAATCACTTTTCGGATCACGTCGCCACCGTAAGCGTCTTTTGTCAGCTCCAAAAATTCCGTCAGCGTCATCATGCCGTGCTCGAGGTCGACGCCGTAGTCTCGGGCAAACTGCTTTCGCCCCATGTCACACGATCCGGTCAAGCGATGATGCCAGTCGTAAAAATACTGCGTCGGATACGTTTTTTCACGGGCTGTCTCTCGCAGGAACGCATCTATACGCTCGTCTTCCGGCATATCCTCGAAAAGCTTGTCTCGCAACGCCTCCATTGCTTCGCGCAGCGTTTCGCCATGCGCGAAAATGTTGTCCTGCTTGACGATGTAGCACGGTGTAAGCGTCAAATCACCGTTCAAGATTGCCCCGTGCGCAGTGTTGCCGCGCACGGAACGAATCAGCGTATTGACACCGTCAATTCGATAAACCGTTTTCCGGTTGAAACTCTTAATTCCGGAGCCGTCGCCGTAGCCGGAGCCGTCGCCGTTTACTCCCGCCATACCTTCACCTCATCGAGAGAAAGCTTTGCCTTTTCAGTGAGCGGAAGCACTTCGATCACTTGGGTAAGATGAACAGCATCAACCGGAGCGGGAAACTTGCAATCAT
>ERZ838118.1218-NODE-1218-length-32227-cov-3.463073_pt1 | contig 32227 bp, 33 predicted proteins | sample MGYA00519863_ERZ838118 | MGnify/ENA primary metagenome ERZ838118 (study PRJEB31850, sample SAMEA3708827) | human gut metagenome | biome: human gut; feature: human-associated habitat; material: faeces | place: China | collected 2014 ...
ATGGCCGTGGGCCTCTCCCTGTCCGGAGATAAAAGACAAATTGTAACCATTTTGTGCATATTTTGTAATTGCAATTCCCATGGGGATAGACCATAATAAAATACAGTTTCACGCAGCTTACGGGACAGCCTGCAGAGTGATCTGCGGGCTGTCTTTCTGGATAGACAGCATCGGCCACGTTCAATACCATAGGAGAATCGCATGGGCTTTAACACACTACCCTTTATTTTCATCTTTCTGCCGGTGTTTCTGGCAGTATATTACCTGATGCCGGAGCGACTGCGAAACGGCGTTCTGGCATTAGGGAGTCTTGTCTTTTACCTGCTCGGTACATGGAAGCGGCCGTGGTGTCTGGCGCTGCTGCTGGGGCTCATGGCTCTGACGTGGCTCTCCGGCCGGAAGCTGGCGGGGAGCAAGCCCCTGCTGGTGGGGAACCTGCTGGTGCTGGGCCTGTGCCTCTTCGGCTTCAAATATGCCGGCCTGCTGGGCAGCGGCATCGCCCTGCCGCTGGGCCTGAGCTTTTACTCCTTCCAGATGGCCGCCTACGTCATCGACGTGTACCGTGGCCGCATGGAGCCGGAGGAGTGTCCGGTGTCCTACGCCGCTGAGATCCTGATGTTCCCCAAGCTCCTCTCCGGCCCTCTCATGGACCCGGCGGAGCTGAAAGCGCAGATGTACCGCCGCACCTGCACCCTGCGGGAGCTGGATGCGGGCCTGCGGGACTTCATCATCGGTCTTTCCATGAAGGTGCTGCTGGCCAACCAGATCGGCGGCCTGTGGCGACAGGTCAAGACTATCGGCTTCGAGAGCGTCTCCACCCCTATGGCGTGGCTGGGCCTTGTGGCCTACTCTCTGCAGCTGTATCTGGACTTCTGCGGCTATTCATGGATGGCCATCGGCGTAGGGGAGATGCTGGGCTTCCGGCTGCCCCGGAACTTCGAGCACCCCTATGCCGCCCGCTCCATGCGGGACTTCTGGCGCCGCTGGCACATCAGTCTCAGCTCTTGGTTCCGGGACTATGTGTATATCCCGCTGGGCGGCAGCAAAAAGGGGGAGGGCCGTACCTACCTGAACCTGCTGGTGGTGTGGCTGTTTACGGGCCTGTGGCACGGCAGTACGCTGAACTTCCTGCTGTGGGGACTGTTCCTCTTTGCCCTCATCTCTCTGGAACGTCTGGGCTGGGGCAAGGTGCTCCGGCGCAGTCAGGTGATCTCCCGGCTCTATATGCTCCTGGTGATCCCCCTAAGTTGGATGCTCTTCGCCATCCCCTCCCTGAAGGACATCGGCAGCTATATCGGGCGGCTCTTTGCCTTCTCCGGCGGCACGGCGGTCCATGCACGGGATTTTCTGGTCTACGGACGGCAGTACGCCGTGGTGTTGGTCATCGGTCTGCTGGTGTCCACGCCCTTACCGGAGAAGCTCTGGCGCCGCATCCGCACCTCCCCGCTGGGAACGGTGCTCCTGCTGGTGCTGTTCTGGGTATGCGTTTACTGTATGGCGGTGGCCACCAACGACCCCTTTATGTATTTTAGCTTTTGAGGACGAGCAGCCATGAAGAGATTAGAACCAAAACAGAGAGGACTGGCCGTGCTGGCCATCCTGCTGGTGGCCACCTCCCTGGCAGCCACCGTAACGGGCCTTGTGCTGAAGGCCCAGCTGCAAAAGTATGTAGGGGGCTGGGAGGACCGTTTGGCCATCGCCGTGCCATTCATGCTGCTGCATGACGACACGGACCTCCGCCGCATGGAGCAGGCCAAGCAGCGTAGTCAAGATGAGCCAAAGCAGCCGGAGCAGCCCACTGAACCGGAAAAGCCTGCCGAGCCGGAGCAGCCCACTGAACCGGAAAAACCCGACGAACAGGAGAAGCCGCAGGTGCCGGGAGTGCCTACGGAGCTTCCCACCGTGGTGCCGGGGGCCAAATACGGCGAGGACGAGAGCTTTTTCGACGATGCCCTGTTCATCGGAGATTCCCGCATGGTCAGCTCCGCCTACTATGCAAGGCTTGGCAAGGCGGATTACTTCACAGACGTTGGCATGAACGTGTTTCAGATGTTCTCCGTTACCGCCTCGGACGATAACTTCGATGCCACGGACCTGACGACCCTGCTGCAAAACCGTACCTATAAGAAGATATTCATCATGCTGGGCATCAACGAGTGTGGCTACCCCATGAGCAGCCTGCTGAGCGCCTATCAGGAGGACATCGACACCTTGAAAAGTCTCCAGCCGGATGCCACCATCTACCTGCTGAAGGTCTACGGCGTGTCCCGCTCTGTGGCGGAGGGTACCAGCTACTTCAGCCCCCAGCGCCTACAGGAGGTCAACGACGGCATCGCCGGTCTGGCCGACGGCAAGAAGGTTCACTGTCTGGATGCCTCCCACCTCTACTGCGATGACGAAGGCTACATGAAAGAGGAGTACACCAGCGACGGCGTCCATCCCTACGCCAAGGATGCAGCACTTTTTGCCCAGTGGCTGTGCCAGCAGATCAGCGGCGGCCGGTAGGCCTTTACAGATCACCGGATGTATGGTATCCTGTGTAAGAACGCAAAAGGAAAGGGGATGGCAAAATGCCGGGACTCTATGACCGGGTGCAGCGCAGCCCCCGGCAAAAAACCTTCCCGTGGTGGGCGGTCATTCTGGCGATTACTCTGGTAGTGCTGACCTGCATCGGCCTGTTCCTCAGCCGGCCCCAGCGCATCAAGAACCGCTACGAGGCCTGCATGGACGCCGTCTCCGCCAGCACCATCTATGCCAAGCGCCACCGGGGCGCCCGGGCGCTGGTGGACGGACAGGAGCTGCGCCTGCGGGAGAGTAACGCCCGCTCCATATACAGCAGTCTGGCCGCTTTGGGCGTGGGCCACTTCACCGACCGGCTGCCGGAGGGGGAGCCGGATGCCACCCTCTATTACAGCGACACCTCGGTGATGCGCCTGTGGCGCTATCCGCTGAAGAGCAGCAGTTCCGGCCGTTGGGAGGGTGTGTTCATTTCCTTTGTATCGCTGGATGGCACCACCTATTCCTACTACACCGACCGAACGGACTGGCAGAATATCTCATGGCCATTGTCACCTGAGAGCAACGCCCCGTGGAGCAACTGAAGAATGACCGAAGGAGGTGTGACCTGTGGGTCACACCTCCTTTTTCACAGCTCCTGCTTGATGGAGCGTATGGCATTTTTCTCCAACCGGCTCACCTGCGCCTGTGAGATGCCGATCTCGGAGGACACCTCCATCTGGGTCTTGCCCTGACAGAACCGCAGGGCCAGAATGTTCCGCTCACGGGGCTGCAAGTGGGAGATGGCGTCCTTCAGCGCCAGCTGCTGCAGCCAGCCCTCATCGCTGCTGTGGTCGTCCCGGATCTGATCCATGACGCACACGGCGTCCCCGCCGTCGGCGTACACCGGCTCATACAGAGACACCGGGGCCGACATGGCGTCCATGGCGAACACCACCTCCTCACGGGGCAGCTCCAGCTCCTGGGCGATCTGCTCCACCGTAGGCTCCCGCTGTTGCTGGCGCAGGAGCCGCTCACGGGCCTGCAGGACCTTATAGGCAGTGTCCCGCATACTCCGGCTGACCCGCAGGGTGCTGTTGTCCCGGAGATAGCGGCGGATCTCCCCCACGATCATGGGAACGCCATAGGTGGAGAACCGCACCGGCTGACGGATGTCGAAGTTGTCGATGGCCTTGATAAGACCGATGCACCCCACCTGAAACAGATCGTCGGCGTTCTCGCCCCGGCTGCTGAACCGCTGGATCACCGACAGCACCAGCCGGAGATTGCCCCGGATCAGCCGCTCACGGGCCGCCATATCCCCCTGCTTGGTGCGCCGGAGGAGCTCCATCATCTCGTCGTTTTTCAGGATCTCCAGCCGGGCTGTATTGATCCCGCAGATTTCCACCTTCCCCTGCATACGCCGCCTCCACCACTTGGATGATGACAGTATTTCCCGCAGGCGGATGGCTTATACGGCGTGACAAAAATCCCGCACATTCGACGGAGAATAGAGAAAGCCTCTTGGCTGTCAAAAAGGGGGGACACTTTCGTTAACGGGGCGGAAGAGTGTGTGCGGGAAACCCGGAAGGGGTGTCCTGCACGATAATAATCACCATTTTTTAGAACTTTTTTGAAGTTCTGAAAAATGATTGCAGCGTGTCGAAAAAAACTTTTCGACACGCTGAGTCCCTCAGCTGTCAGATACAGCTGAGGGACTTTTGACCTGTAAACGATTTCGCCCTTACACCATGCGGCAGGACTCCACCTCGCCGCAGTCATCCGGGAACCTACTGTGGTCGTACTCGATGCCGTTGCGGTCATAGTAGTTCTTGATGGCGGACTTGATGGACTCCTCCGCCAGCACGGAACAGTGCAGCTTGTGGGCCGGCAGACCACCCAGCGCCTCCACCACCTGCCGGTTGGTGACGGCCAGCGCCTCATCGATGGTCTTGCCCTTAATCATCTCCGTAGCCATGGAGGAGGAGGCGATGGCGCTGCCGCAGCCAAAGGTCTCGAATTTCACATCCTCGATCACGCCGTCCTTGATTTTCAGGTACATCTTCATAATGTCGCCGCACTTGGCGTTGCCCACCTGCCCCACGCCGTCGGCATCGGGAATCTCACCCACATTCCGGGGGTGCATGAAATGATCCATTACAGTATCGGTATACAGTGCCATGATAGTACTCCTTTCACTAAATCAGCGCTTACAGCATGAATTGCTTCTTACCGGATTCCAGATCCTTCCATACTGGGGACATGGACCGCAGATACGCCACCACACGGGGAACCTCCCGCAGGATGTGGTCGATCTCCCACGGCTGGTTCCACTCGCTGAGACTCAGCCGCAGGGAGCCATGGGCCACCTCATGGGGCCGCCCGATGGCCAGCAGCACATGGCTGGGATCCAAGGAGCCGGAGGTGCAGGCGGAGCCGGAGGAGGCGCAGATGCCTGCATCATCCAGCAGCAGCAGGAGAGACTCGCCCTCAATGCCCTCGAAGCAGAAGTTGACGTTGCCGGGCAGCCGGTTCAACGGGTCGCCGTTGAGAGCGCTGTGGGGGATCTGGGACAGCCCCGCAATAAGCTTGTCCCGCAGAGCCGTCACCTTGGCCCGGTTTTCCTCCATGTGGGCGCAGGCATCCTCCAGCGCAGCGGCCATAGCGGCAATGCCGGGAACGTTCTCCGTACCGGCTCTCTTGCCCCGCTCCTGTGCGCCGCCCTCGATGAGACTGGTGATGGGTACGCCCTGCCGGACATACAGAGCACCTACGCCCTTGGGGCCGTGGAACTTGTGGCCGGAGAGACTCAGCATATCGATGTGCTGGGCATTGACGTCAATGGGCAGGTGTCCCACTGCCTGCACGGCGTCGGTGTGGAACAGCACGCCTGCCTCCCGGCATACGGCGCCGATCTCCTCGATGGGGAGGATGCTGCCGATCTCGTTGTTGGCGTACATCACCGTCACCAGACAGGTATCCGGCCGGATAGCCTCCTTCACCTGCTGGGCGGTAACGGTGCCGGTGGGGCCCACCGGCAGCAGCGTCACCTCGAAGCCCTGCTTCTCCAGACGCTTCAGGGAGTGGAGAATGGCATGATGCTCGAAAGCAGTGGAGATGATGTGCTTCTTGCCCTTCAGCCGCCCCAGCTCCGCAGCGGACAGCAGAGCCTGATTGTCGGCCTCACTGCCGCCGGAGGTGAAGAGGATCTCACGGGGCTTGCAGTTCAGGCACCGGGCCATGGCCTCACGGGCGCTCTGCAGCAGCTCGGCGGCGTGCTGCCCCACACTGTGCAGGCTGGAGGGGTTTCCGTAGTTGTCCTCCAGTGCCGGCAGCATGGCGGCCAGCGCCACAGGACTCATCTTGGTGGTAGCGGCATTATCTGCGTATATCATAGGGATTCCTCCTGAAAAGATTTACCTACCATTTTGGTATGTTAGTAGTATAGCAGGATTAACCTACCAAGTCAAGGGGATATTGAAAATTTTGGGAGAAAAAGCCCTCTCCGCCGGTGCGCTTGCATCTCACCCTGCTTTGTGATACACTGAAGCACATATATAGATTCAGGAGATAACGCATATGACCGACTACCTTCACATACAGCTGCCGCCGGATCAGATCCGGGGCATCAGCAGCATCGGTCTGGCCCATATGGGGGACGCCGTGTATGAGCTGCTGGTGCGGACATGGCTCTGCGCCCACGGCAAAGCCACCGGCAAGGGCCTGCACCGGGCCACGGTGGCGCTGGTGTGCGCCCCCAAGCAGGCGGAGCTGGCCCAACGCATCCTGCCCCTGCTGACAGAGGAGGAGCAGGCGGTGTTCCGCCGGGGCCGCAACGCTAACGTCCACTCCATTCCCGCCCACGCCAGCCGTGCGCAATACCAGCAGGCCACGGCGCTGGAAGCGCTGCTGGGCTGGCTGCACCTCAGCGGCCGCCACGACCGGGTGGAGCAGCTGTTCGCCGTGATGATGGAGGAGGAATAATATGCCGTTGGACGCCATTTGTATGCAGGCTGTGGTCCGTGAGACCGCCGCCCAGATAGAGAATACCCGCATTGAGAAGATCCAGCAGCCGGCACGGGATCAGGTGATCCTGCTGCTGCGGGGCGGACGGCGCCTCCTGCTCAACGCCGGAGCCAGCCAGCCCCGGCTGCATCTGACCCAGCAGCTGCGGGACAACCCCGCCCAGCCCCCCATGTTCTGTATGCTGCTGCGGAAGCATCTGGCCGGGGGACGGTTACTGCGTCTGGAGCAGGAGCCGCTGGAGCGTGTGGTGACACTGACCATCCGGGCGGTGGACGAGCTGGGGGAGCAGAGCGACTACCGCCTGATCTTAGAGGCCATGCCCCGCCACGCCAACCTCATTCTGGTGGATCGGGAGGGCCGCATCGTGGACTGCCTGCGCCGGGTGGACTTCGAGATGTCCCAGCAGCGTCAGGTGCTGCCGGGGCTTTACTACCGCCTGCCGCCCCGTCAGGACAAGTGCGACCCGCTGACGACGGAGGAGGATGCCTTCCGCCGCCTGCTGGCCCGGCGCCCGGAGGACAGTCCGCTGGACCGCTGGCTCATGGACACCTTCACCGCCATTCCGCCCCTGCTGGCACGGGAGTTGGTCTGCCGCACCTGCGGCGAGACGGACGCCCGCAGCACCGACCCCGACACCCTGTGGCAGACCTTCCACACATGGCAGCAGCAGGTGCAGGAGGGCCGCTTTCTCCCGCAGCTGCTGGAGCGTGAGGGCCGACCGGCGGACTTTTCCTATTTCCCCGTGACCCAGTACGGACCCTCGGTCACCTGCCGCACCTACGACACCTTCGCCCAACTGCTGGATGACTTCTATCAGGGCCGGGAGCTGGCGGACCGTGTCCGCCAGAAGGGGCAGGATCTGATGAAGGCCGCCACCGCCGCACGGGATCGTGTCCGCCGGAAGCTGGCCCTTCAGGAGAAGGAGTACGCCGCCGCACAGGACCGGGAGCCTCTGCGGCTGGCCGGTGAGCTCATCACCGCCAACCTCTACCGCTTGGAGCGGGGCATGACCCACCTGACGGCGGAGAACTACTACGAGGAGGGCTGCCCCCAGCTGGATATCCGTCTGGATCCGCTGCTGACGCCTCAGCAGAACGCCGCCCGCTATTTCAAGCAGTATGCCAAGGCCAAGACGGCGGAGCGCATCCTGACGGAGCAGCTGGAAAAGGGCCGGCAGGAGTTCTCCTATCTGGAGAGCGTGGTGCAGGAGCTGCAGCAGGCGGAGCTGGAGCAGGACTTCAACGACATCCGTACCGAGCTGACGGAGGGCGGCTACCTCCGGGGCCGGGGCAAAAAGCAGCCCGGCTTCCAGCGGGCCTCCCGTCCACGGGAGTTCCGCTCCACGGCGGGCCTGCGAATTCTGGTGGGCCGCAGCAACCGTCAGAACGACAAGCTGACGTGCAAGGACGCCGACCGCCGGGATATCTGGTTCCACACACAAAAGATCCACGGCTCCCACGTGATCCTCTGCACCGGCGGCATAGAACCGGACCGCCGGAGCATCCAAGAGGCCGCTTCACTGGCCGCCTACTATTCTCAGGGCCGGGAGGGCGGCAAGGTGCCGGTGGATTATACCCCGGTGAAATTCGTGAAAAAGCCCGCCGGGGGGAAGCCCGGCATGGTAGTCTATACCACCTATCAGACGATCTACGCCGTACCGGACGAGGCGCTGGCCCGCCGCCTGTCGGTGAAATAAGACAAGCCCCGGAGGCCTCTCCTCCGGGGCTTGAGCCTGTCAAAAAGAAGAAACCTTTCGTCAACGGGGCGGAAGGGTGTGTGCGGGAAACCCGGAAGGGTGTCCTGCACGATGATGATCCCCATTTTTCAGAGCTTTTTGAAGCTCTGAAAAATGCTACAGCGTGGCGAAAAGACTTTTTCGACACGCTGAAGCCCCGGAGGCCCTTCCTCCGGGGCTTGTAAATTTCTTAACGGCCGATTTTTCCCCGGATGACTTAAAATATACGGAATATCTTGCATAAATCAGTTGTAAATTCGGCGGAAGTATGATAATATATTGAATCACTGAACAGCGGCGCAGTATCCTAGTCAGATCTGCCGTCTTCTAAGAAGGGCCTAAAAATCCTTTTAAGGGCACAACTGTGAAACTCCTGGTGCCTGCTGCTTACGCCCAGTTTGGGGTGGGTGCTGGGAGGAGATGCGGGAGCCCCCGCATCTGCGGTGGTGGGGCGCCCTCCAATGGCATGGAGGACCCGACCCTGCCTCTGTGGAGACCTGCTGTTGTGCACAGGCGTACTCCCTTTGTGGTCAAGCGACTTGTGTACGAGGCAGATTATGAACCTGCAATGCGGTGCTACCCGGCCTTGTGCCGTGAACGCTGTGTGCAGAGTAGCCTGCCTTGCGTGGGTAGGGTAGATAGGGAAGTGGAAGCACCACTGCCCCTGGCCAGGGGCAGCGTGTTGATTCTCTCGAAACCCTGCCTGCAAAAGAGGCTAAGAGACGGTTTGACTGCTGTGGAAATCACCTAGGCTGTCCCACAGGGGCGCAGGGGGGATTGCAGTGCGGACTAAGTGGCAGTCGGGTTTCATGACCGGTAACATCATGGCGCAGCACCGAACGGGAAACCGCCTGATCGGCAACGAGAGGTGTGCTGTGGGGAAATCCTACCCGTACCTAAGCCGCAAGATTAACCCTCGGCGCTGCCCTGTTCAGTATTTTCTTATGAAGCATCTATATTTTTGCAAAGCAAAGAGAGGGATATTCCTTTGAGCGAAAGCGATAAAACCGATAGAAATAAGGGAAAGAGCAAGAGTAAGAACAAGAAGAAAAGCGGCTGCAGCTGGGCGCTGCGGGTCTTTCTGCTGGCGGTGGCGCTGTCGGCGCTGCTGAGCTTTTTCTCCTCCACTGCGCTGGAGGGGACCGGCTACGCCGTGGCCATCATCGTGCTGGCGGTGTTCATCGCCCTCGGCATCGTGTTTGATATGATCGGCGTGGCCGTCACCGCCGCCGACCCCAAGCCCTTCCACTCCATGGCGGCCCACAAGGAAAAGGGCGCCAAGGAGGCCATCCGTCTGCTGAAAAACGCCAATCAGGTCAGTTCCTTCTGCAACGACGTGGTGGGCGACATCTGCGGCATCGTCAGCGGCTCCACGGCGGCTGTCATCGTGGTGGAGCTGCAGAGGGACCTGAGCACTACCTCCATTCTTATCTCCATCGCCGTGACGGCGCTGATCTCCGGTATCACCATCGGCGGCAAGGCGCTGGGAAAGACGGTGGCCATCAACGAGTGTACCGGCGTGGTGTACCGGGTGGCCCGGCTCATGCATACCCTGCATCTTTACCGATGAAATGGAGCGATCAACTTGCTGTTGGAACAGATACATGACCCCTCCGATGTGAGGAAACTGAATGATGAACAGGCCCGCCTGCTGTGCCGTGAGCTGCGCACCTTCCTGCTGGAGCAGGTGTCACGGACAGGCGGGCATCTGGCGTCCAATCTGGGCGTGGTGGAGTTGACGGTGGCCATCCACCGGGTGTTCGACACGTCGCAGGACCGTCTGGTGTTCGACGTGGGCCACCAGTGCTACGTCCACAAGGCCCTCACCGGGCGGCGGGAGCTGTTTGGCACCCTGCGCCAGCTGGGCGGCCTCTCCGGCTTCCCCAAGCCGTGGGAAAGCCCCCACGACGCCTTCATCGCCGGCCACGCCTCCAACTCCGTGTCCGTGGCTCTGGGCATGGCACGGGCCCGGACGCTGCTGCATCAGCACTATCAGGTGCTGGCACTGATCGGTGACGGAGCCTTGGGCGGTGGTCTGAGCTTCGAGGGTCTGAATGACGCCGGGGCCTCTCACGAGCCTATGATCGTGATTTTGAACGATAACGGGATGTCCATCGACCCCAACGTGGGCGGGATGTCCCGGCATTTGTCACGCCTGCGCAGCAAGCCCGGCTACTACGCCTTTAAAAAGCGCTACCGTCAGGTGTTGGAGTCCTCCCAGACGGGGCAGAGGCTCTATTCCGTCAGCCACGACGTAAAAACGGCGCTGAAAAAGTCCCTGCTTCCCGGCAGCACCCTGTTTGAGAACATGGGCTTTACCTATATGGGGCCGGTGGATGGCCACGATGTGGTCCAGCTGACCCGGATGCTGCGGGAGGCCAAGGAACTCCACTGTCCGGTGCTGCTCCATGTCCACACGGTGAAGGGGCAGGGCTACGGCCCCGCCGAGGCGGATCCCGGCCGGTTCCATGGCATCGGGCCCTTCGATGTCCGTACCGGCAGCGGCAAGCCCGCCGCACCCAGTTTTTCCTCCGTATTCGGTGAGACACTGACCCGACTGGCGGGGGAGGACCGCCGCATCTGCGCCCTGACAGCCGCCATGGTGGACGGTACGGGGCTGACGAAATTCTCCAAGACCTACCCCAGCCGCTTTTTCGATGTGGGCATTGCCGAGGGCCACGCCGTGGCCACGGCGGCGGGCATGGCCAAGCAGGGCCTTGTGCCGGTGCTGGCGGTGTACTCCAGCTTTCTGCAGCGTGGCTATGATATGCTGCTGCACGACGTGGCCCTCAGCGGGCTCCATGTGGTGCTGGGGGTGGACCGGGCCGGACTGGTGGGGGCTGACGGCGAGACCCACCACGGCTGCTTCGACGTGATGTACCTGTCGCAGGTGCCGGGCATGAAGGTGTTCTGCCCCGCCAGCTTTGCCGAGCTGCGGACCATGCTGCGCCGTGCGGTGCAGGAGGAGACCGGTCCCGTGGCGGTGCGCTATCCCCGTGGCGGGGAGGGGGCCTATCAGGAGGATCGCAGCGATGAGGCCATCGCCTGCCTGCGTCCGGGGACGGATATCACCCTCCTGACCTACGGCACCCTCATCAACGAAGCCCTGTCCGCCGCTGATCTGCTGGCGCAGCGGGACATCTCCGCACAGGTGCTGAAGCTCAGCACCATTGCCCCTTTGTCCCCGGAGACCATCCGCACGGCTTTGACCGGCACGGAGCGTCTGCTGGTGCTGGAGGACTGCGTGGAGACCGGCTGCGTGGGCCAGCGGGTGGCGGCCGTCATGGCCCAGCTGGGCATGGCCCCCCGGCGGCTGGTGCTGAAAAATACAGGCGACCGCTTTATCCCACAGGGCAGTGTAGCGGAGCTGCGTCATCTCTGCGGACTGGACGCTGAGGGCGTCGCCGCTGCGGCAGAGGAGGCTGTGCATGAGCAATAAAACAAGGCTGGACGTACTCCTGACGGAGCGTGGCCTGGCGGAGAGCCGCCAGAAGGCACAGGCCGTCATCATGGCGGGCCACGTGTTCGTGGCGGGCCAGCGGGTGGATAAGCCCGGCACGGCGGTGCTGAGCGACGCCCCTATCGAGGTTCGTGGCCACGCTCTGCCTTATGTGAGCCGGGGCGGATTAAAGCTGGAAAAGGCCATGAAGACCTTTCCCATCACCCTGACCGATAAGATCTGCGCCGACATCGGCGCCTCCACCGGGGGCTTTACGGACTGTATGCTGCAAAACGGCGCCCGGAAGGTCTATTCCGTGGACGTGGGCTACGGCCAGCTGGACTGGAAGCTCCGCAGCGACCCCCGTGTGGTGTGCATGGAGCGCACCAACGCCCGGTATCTGACCCCGGAGCAGATCCCCGATCCGCTGGATTTTGCCAGCATCGACGTGTCCTTCATCTCCCTGAAGCTGATCTTCCCGGCGCTGTACGGCCTGCTGCGGCAGGGCGGCGAGATCGCCTGCCTCATCAAGCCCCAGTTCGAGGCCGGCCGGGAAAAGGTGGGTAAAAAAGGTGTGGTACGGGACCCTGCTGTACATCTCGAAGTGCTGGAGCACTTCCTGACCCATGCCAGGGAAAACCACTTTACAGTGCTTGGAATCACTTACTCTCCCATCCGTGGACCGGAGGGGAACATCGAATATCTTGGCTATTTGAAGAAGTGCGATGAGCCGGACGGCAGCTTTGACCTGCCGACACTGGTGGCGGAGTCGCACAGTCAGCTGAAGGACTGAGGAGGAGTAGATATGAAAAAAGTGATCCTCTGCCCCAATCCCTATCGGGATAGCGAGCTGCGGGTGTGCAAGGAGGCCAAAAAGCTGCTGGATGCCCTGCATTTTCAGACGGTGGTGTGCCTACCCTTCCAGCGGGAGGGCTACGGTGCGGAGTTGGGCCTGCGTATCACCCCGCTGCATCAGGAGATCCGCTCGGCGGACCTGCTCATCGCCTTCGGCGGCGACGGCACCATTCTGCATCTGGCCCGGACGGTGGCGCTGCACAGCGTCCCGGTGCTGGGAGTGAATCTGGGAAGCCTCGGATTCATGTCGGAGCTGGAGGTGGACGAGCTGGACCGCCTGCGGGATCTGGCGGACTGGAGCTTCGACGTGGAGTCCCGGATGATGCTGGACGTGTCCGTCCTCCGGGGCGGAAAGTCCGTGTATAACAACATCGCTCTCAACGACGCCGTCATCTCCAAGGGCTCCATTGCAAGGGTTGTAAGGCTAAATATCTTTACAGAGGAGGGCCAGCTCACCAAGGTCGGCGGCGACGGCATTATCGCCAGCACCCCCACTGGCTCCACCGGCTACTCCATGGCCGCTGGCGGCCCCATCGTGGAGCCCACGGCCCGGAACCTGCTGCTGACCCCCATCTGCCCCCACTCCACCCGCTCCAGCAGCTACGTCCTCTCGCCGGAGCACGTCATCACCGTGGAGGCACCGGACGCCAACCGCAAGTTCGTCTACCTGTCCGTGGACGGCGGCAAGGCGTTCTCTCTGAAAAACAACGATCAGGTGCGTGTCAGCACCTCCAAATACACCACCAAGCTGGTGCGGCTGTCCAAGAAGAGCTTCTGCGAGATTTTGGATAAGAAAATGGGCGGGGAGGTCACAAAAGCATGAAAAATCAGCGTCAGGAGCAGCTGCTGCAGATCATTGCCGAGGAGACGGTGGAGACACAGGAACAGCTGCTGGAACGGCTTCAGGAGCGGGGTATCCGCAGCACACAGGCCACCATTTCACGGGATATCAAGGAGCTGCACCTCATCAAGGAGCCGGTAGGGCAGGGCCGCTACTGCTATGCCGTGTCCGCCCATCGGACAAAGCTGAACTTTGCCGACCGCCTGCGTACCATCTTCCGGGAGGGTGTCCTCAGCGTGGACTACGCCCAGAATCTGGTGGTCATCAAGACCATGCCGGGTCTGGCCAACGGCGCCGCCGCAGCGCTGGACGGCATGGAGGTCCCTTATCTGGTGGGGTCTCTGGCGGGGGACGACACCGTTCTGCTGGTGCTGCGTGACAACGCCGCAGCGGCGGAGTTTGCCGACGAGATCAAGGAGATGCTGCGCTGAAACAGCGCCTGTACGGAGGGATGACAGATGCTGGAATTGCTCCATATCGAAAATATCGCCATCATCGACCGGGCGGATATCACCTTTGAGCCGGGCTTCAACGCCCTCACCGGCGAGACCGGCGCCGGTAAATCCATCGTCATTGACTCGCTGAGCGCCGTGCTGGGTCAGCGTACCTCCCGTGACCTGATCCGCACCGGGGCCGACAAGGCCTACGTCAGCGCCTGCTTCACCGGCATCCCGCCGGAGGTAGGGGAGGACTTGGGCATCACATGGGATGAGGAGCTGCTGCTGCAGCGGGAGATCCACGCCGACGGCAAAAACGTCTGCCGGGTGGGCAGCCGCCCCGTCACGGTGACGCAGCTGCGCACCTTGGGCAGCCGCCTGCTGAACATCCACGGTCAGCACGACGGCCAGCAGCTGCTGGACGAGGAGCAGCACCTGCTGTATCTGGACAGCTTCGGCCGCACCGAGCCGCTGCTGACCGCCTATCGGGAGAAATACGCCAAGCTAACGGATATCCGCCGTCAGATGCACGCCCTGCAAATGGACGAGGCGGAGAAGGCCCGCCGCATGGATACCCTGCGCTACCAGATCCAGGAGCTTCAGCGGGCCAAGCTGAGGCCCGGTGAGGAGGAGGAACTGACCTCCCGCCGCAACCTGCTGCGCAACGGCGAAAAATTCATGTCCGCCGTCTCCGAGGCGGACTTCTGTCTCAGCGGCGACGACAGCACCAGCGGCGCACTGGCCCTGCTGCGGCAGGCCCAGAGCGCTCTGGAGCCCATCCGCCGTCTGGACGACAGCTTCGAGGAGCTGTACCAGCGGCTGGAGGCAGTGTACAGCGAGGTCTACGATCTGGCCTACACCGTGCAGGACAAGCGGGACGCCTTCGACTTCTCCCCGCAGGAGCTGGACGAGGTGGAGGGCCGTCTGGATCAGCTGTACCGGCTGAAAAAGAAGTATGGCCCGGATGTAGAGAGTATGCTGGCCTATCTGGACCGCAGCACCAAGGAGCTGGACGCCATCGAGGACGCCGGCGACACCCTGCTGCACCTGCAGCAGCTGGAGAAGAAGGCCCTGTCTGCTGCCCAGTCTGCGGCGGCGGAGCTTTCCAAGGCCCGCCATCAGGCGGCAGAGCGGCTGGAGGAGCAGATCCTCACGGAGCTGCGCCAACTGGATATGGGCCGCATCCGCTTCGCCATCGACTTCCAGCCCCAGCCCCTGTCGGAGTCCGGTATGGACGCCGTGCGCTTCCTTATGTCTGCCAACGTGGGCGAGGAGCTGCGCCCCATCCAGAAGATCGCCTCCGGCGGTGAGCTGGCCCGCATCATGCTGGCCATGAAGAACGTTCTGTCGGAGCAGGACCGGGTAGGTACCATGGTCTTTGACGAGGTGGATACCGGTGTCTCCGGCCGGGCCGCTCAGAAGGTGGCGGAGAAAATGGCCCGCATCAGCCGCACCAAGCAGGTGCTGTGTGTCACCCATCTGCCCCAGCTGGCCGCCATGGCCGATACCCATTTCTCCGTGGAGAAGGGCGTCACCGACGGCCGCACCTTTACCCATGTGCGGCGGCTGGATCGGGCCCAGCGGCGGCAGGAGCTGGCCCGCCTCACCGGCGGCGCCCACATCACTCCCACCATGCTGGAGGGGGCGGAGGAGCTGCTGTCTGCGGCGGAGGATTTCAAGCGCACGCTGGAATAGGGCTTGACAAACCCGCCGATACCCCCTATAATGTCCTCACAGCAACTACAAAAGCTACTGCAAGGAAGGGAACAAGTAACAGCGCCTGCTGCCTGCAAAGAGAGCCTCTGTCCGGTGAAAAGAGGAGAGGAGCGTCGCTGCGAATACATCCCGGAGCAGCCGTCCCAACGCCCCGCTGCGGGCCAGTAGGCACGGTCGGGTCCGCCCGTTACAGCGGCGGAGTGTGATGGCACTCCATGAGGCCGCCTTCCGCGAGGGAGCGGCGAAGCTGAGGTGGTACAGCGATGATACATCGCCCTCTGTCTGCGGACAGGGGGCGTTTTCTTTTCCCCCTGCGCCCGATCACATCCCACATAAAGGAGAAAGGAAAGAACAACTATGGGAATTTATGAAGAGCTGGTGGCCCGTGGCCTGATCGCACAGGTCACCAACGAGGAAGAGATCCGTGAGATGATCAACAACGGCAAAGCCACCTTCTACATCGGCTTTGACTGCACGGCGGATTCTCTGACGGCGGGTCATTTCATGGCCCTGACTCTGATGAAGCGCCTGCAGATGGCGGGCAACAAGCCCATCGCCCTCATCGGCGGCGGCACCACCATGATCGGTGACCCCTCCGGCCGCACCGATATGCGGAAGATGCTCACCAAGGAGGATATCGACCACAACGCCGAGTGCTTCAAACGCCAGATGGAGCGCTTTATCGAGTTCGGCGAGGGCAAGGCCGTCATGCTCAACAACGCCGACTGGCTGCTGAAGCTGAATTACGTGGATCTGCTGCGTGAGGTGGGCGCCTGCTTCTCCGTCAACAATATGCTGCGGGCCGAATGCTATAAGCAGCGCATGGAGAAGGGCCTGAGCTTCCTGGAGTTCAACTACATGATCATGCAGAGCTACGATTTCTACTACATGTTCCAGCACTACGGCTGCAACATGCAGTTCGGCGGCAACGACCAGTGGTCGAACATGCTCGGCGGTACGGAGCTCATCCGCCGTAAGCTCGGCAAGGATGCACACGCTATGACGATTACGCTCCTGCTCAATTCCGAGGGCAAAAAGATGGGCAAGACCGCCAAGGGCGCCGTCTGGCTCGACCCGAATAAGACCACGCCCTTTGAGTTCTACCAGTACTGGCGCAACGTTGACGATGCCGATGTGCTCAAGTGCATCCGTATGCTGACCTTCCTGCCGCTCGAGGAGATCGACAAGATGGACAACTGGCAGGGTGAACAGCTCAACAAAGCCAAAGAGATCCTTGCCTACGAGCTCACGAAGATGGTACACGGCGAGGCGGAGGCCGATCAGGCGCAGGCAGCTGCCAAGGCAGTGTTCGGCGGCTCCGGCGAGGGCGTGCCGACGGTGGAGATTGCAGCCGAGGACGGCAATGACATCCTCAGCCTGCTCGTCAAGAGCGGTCTGTGTGCATCTAAGTCCGATGCGCGACGCAATGTGCAGCAGGGCGGCGTGACTGCTAACGACAGCAAGGTCACCGATATTGCCAAGACCTTTACCGAGGCAGAGCTGAGGGACGGCGTTGTGCTCAAACGCGGCAAGAAGAATTTCCGTAAGATGTTGCTGAAGTAACCAAATAGCCGACAGATTGATCGTGCCCCGCCGTTTCTGACGGGGCACTTTTGTTAACGTTGCCGAAGTGTGTAAATTTTTATCCGAACACTTGAAAAAAATCGGTTCGAGTGGTATAACTTGAAATTGAAAGTTAGCTGCATCTAACAGAAATTCGAGCAAGCTAACCAGACCGCAATTCTGCGGATCTAATAACATGGAGGTAAATCGTTATGAGCATGGAAAAATTGGGAGCATTTGTTGGCGGTGCGCTGTTTGCAACAGTCGGTGCAAAGATTCTCGCAAGTAAAGATGCCCAGAAGGTGTATGTGTATACGACGGCAGCGGCCCTGCGTGAAAAGGATGATGTCATGGCGGTTGTAACGAACGTCAAGGAGCTCGCAGGTGACGTTTTGGCCGGTGCAAAGGCATTCAACGAAAAGCGCGCGGCTGAACAGGCCGAGGTCATTGAGGATGCGGCAGAGAAGGCTGAGTAAGCATGAAATGCACGATCCTGCATGAAACCCGAGGCCGCATGCGCGTGCGCACGATGCAGGGCGCTATGTCACTGCGGCAGGCGGATATTCTCGAGACATATTTAAGGAAAATCCAAGGTGTAACCAAAGCAACGGTTTATGACCGCACAGGTGACGCTGTGATCTGCTATGACGCGCCGCGCACAGCCATCATTCAGGCACTTGCATCGTTTGCCTATGCCAACGAACAAGCGCTCGCTCCGGAGCATAGCAGCCGCGCCATGAGCCGCGAATTTGAGGACAGGCTGGTTGCATCGCTGTGCTGGCGCGGTATGAAGCAGCTGTTCATCCCGAGCGCTGTGCGCACGCTGATCACGGTCGTGCGCTCCGTGCCGTATATCAAGGCCGGGCTTAACTGCCTGCTGCACAAGAAGATTCAGGTGCCGGTACTGGATGCGGCGGCGATCTCGGTCTCTATGCTGCGTAAGGACTTCGAGACGGCGAGCTCGATCATGTTCCTGCTGGGTATTGGCGATATTCTCGATGAATGGACGCACAAGAAGTCCATTGCCGACCTCGCGCAGACGATGTCCCTGAATGTGGACAAAGTCTGGAAAGAGACGGACACCGGTTCGGTACTCGTTCCGGTGGCAGACGTTCAGGTCGGCGACCGCATTGTCGTTCGTACCGGCGGTGTGATCCCGCTTGACGGCAAAGTCGTTGCCGGTGAGGCGATGGTCAATCAGGCGTCCATCACGGGTGAGCCGCTGGCCGTCCGCAGAACGGAAGGCGGTTATGTCTATGCCGGCACCGTCGTCGAAGAGGGCGACTGCACCATTTGTGTGGAAAAGAGCGCCGGCAGCGGCCGCTACGACCGCATCATCCGTATGATCGAGGAATCGGAAAAGCTCAAGTCCGCAACGGAGGATCACGCGTCGCACCTTGCAGACCAGCTCGTTCCGTACAGTTTGGGCGCAACAGCCTTGGTCTGGCTCCTGACGGGGAATATGACCAAAGCGCTGGCTGTTTTGATGGTCGATTTTTCGTGTGCGCTCAAGCTATCCATGCCGATCGCCGTGCTCTCTGCGATGAAAGAGGCGAGCGATCATCATCTGTCCGTTAAGGGTGGCCGGTTCCTTGAGGCTGTGTCTGAAGCCGACACGATCGTCTTTGACAAGACCGGTACGCTGACGCGTGCCGAGCCAAAGGTTGCGCAGGTCGTGACCTTCGGCGGCAACGAGGAAGCGGACATGTTGCGTCTGGCAGCCTGCCTGGAGGAGCATTATCCGCACTCCATGGCCAAAGCGGTTGTCGCCGAGGCGGCGCGCCGCGGCCTGCGCCACGAGGAGCGCCATTCACACGTGGAATACCTTGTCGCGCACGGCATCTCCAGCAGCGTTGACGGGCAGAAGGTCGTCATCGGCAGCCATCACTTTGTTTTTGACGACGAGCACTGCGTCATCCCGGCAGGGGAGCAGGCCAAATTTGACGCTCTGCCGGATACATATTCCCACCTGTATCTTGCCGTTTCCGGCGTGCTTGCGGCAGTCATCTGCGTGGAAGACCCGCTGCGGCAGGAAGCGGCCGACGTTATCCGCAGCTTGCGTGCGCTCGGTGTGTCCAGGCTCGTCATGATGACCGGTGACAATGAGAAGACCGCCCGTGCAGTCGCCGAGGCGGTCGGTGTGGATGCCTATTATGCCGAAGTTCTTCCGGAGGACAAGGCTGCCTTCGTTCGGGCAGAACATGCAGCCGGACGCAAGGTCATTATGCTTGGCGACGGTGTGAACGATTCACCGGCACTGTCCGAGGCGGATGCCGGTGTTGCCATCAGCGACGGCGCCGCTATAGCACGCGAAGTCGCCGATATCACGGTCAGCGCGGATGATCTGTATGCACTGCTGACGCTCAAGCGTCTGAGTGACGCGCTCATGGAGCGCATTCACAGCAACTACCGCAAGATTATCAGCTTTAACTTCCTGCTGATCTGCCTGGGCGTGGCGGGCGTTCTGCCGCCGGCGACCTCGGCACTGCTGCACAATGTCTCAACGCTGGCCATCAGTCTCAAGAGCATGACGAAGCTTCTGCCTTAAGCATCAGCAATGGCCCAATCCTAAATAAAAAATCCTGACGAACAATGGCTCGTCAGGATTTTTTATGTCCAATCACGCCTCAGCCGGGGCAGGCAGCTTGCAGACATCGATCCACTCAATCGCGTTGGAGTATTTGTAGAGCTCTTCCAGATTCAGCTCGATCGCGCTCGACGGGCTGCCGACAGCGGGGAACACCGTCTCAAACCGCTGCAGCGATACATCCAGGTATACCGGAATGCCCTCCTTGCAGCCGAACGGGCACACACCGCCGACAGGGTGACCAACCAGCTCTACGACCTCATCCGCCGAGAGCATCTTAGCCTTCATGTGAAATTTCTCTTTAAATTTATGGTTATCAATGCGCGCATCGCCGGCGGCAAGAATCAGCATGCAGCCGTCTGCAGTCTTAAATGACAGGGTCTTTGCGATCCGCGCGCCCTCAACACCGAGTGCCTTTGCCGCCAGATCGACGGTCGCGCTCGAGACTGTAAACTCCTGCACACGGTCTTCCATGCCAAACTGCCGGAAATATGCTCTTCCTGCTTCAATAGACATTTGCCTCGCTCCTGTTCTCGTATTGGAAAGTATCCAAAGCTCATCATAGCGCAGGCGACAGCTTTCGTCAAGCCGATTTTTTCTTTCCGCCACTTGCAGAATGGCCATATCTGGTGTATAATCAATTAGTTATAGCGCGTAGCACTGCATCCGGCTCAGCCGGATCCTTTCAGATCGGAGTGACATCCATGACCAAACTTGCACCATCTATCCTCTCGGCAGACTTTTGCACGCTCGGCGATGACATCGCGCAGATCGGAGCCGGCGGCGCAGACTACATCCATATAGACGTGATGGACGGTATTTTCGTGCCCAATATCTCGATCGGCATTCCGGTTGTGAAATCTGTGCGCAGGTATACGCAGATGTTTCTGGATGTGCATCTCATGATCGACCGGCCGCATCGCTATGTCGGCGCGTTTTGCGATGCCGGTGCGGACCTGGTCGTGTTTCACGTCGAGGCGGACGAACCGCAGGATGTGTTTGCCGCGATCGAGGACGTGAAAGCACATGGCAAGAAGGTCGGTCTCGCCATCAAGCCGAAAACGCCGGAAAGTGTGCTCATTCCGTATCTGCCGCTGCTGGATCTGGCTTTGGTCATGACGGTCGAGCCAGGCTTTGGCGGACAGCGCTTCATGGCCGATCAGCTGCCGAAGATCGCAGCGCTGCACGAGCGCATCCTGCAGGTCAATCCCGGCTGCGAGCTGGAAGTGGACGGCGGTATCGACCCGGAGACGGCTCCGCTTGTGAAGCGGGCAGGCGCAAATGTTCTTGTGGCCGGCAGCGCCGTGTTTCGCCAGAGTGACCGCGCGGCTGCCATCGCCGCCATTCGCAACGCTTGATTCAGGACGGTATTGTCATGTCATTTTTCCCGAACGCACTTGAAAATCTCATTGACCGGTTCGCTGCACTGCCCGGGGTCGGGCGCAAAAGCGCGCAGCGGCTGGCATTTCATATTCTGTCCCTCCCGGAGGAGGAGGCGCTGAAGTTTGCAGACGCCATTGTGGATGCGAAAAAGAATATACACTGCTGCACCATCTGTCAGAACCTCACGGATCAGGAGACGTGCAGCATCTGTGCGTCCCCAAAGCGCGACCAGAGTACGATCTGCGTCGTGGCACAGCCGCGCGATGTGCTCTCGTTCGAGCGCAGCCGCGAATATAACGGTGTATATCATGTCCTCCACGGCGTTTTGTCGCCAATGAATCATATCGGCCCGGACGATATCCGGATCCAGGAGCTCATCAAGCGTGTAGCGGATGGCGGGATCACGGAGGTCATCATGGCCACCAACCCCGACACGGAAGGCGAGGCGACCGCGATGTACATCGCGCGCCTGCTCAAGCCGTTTGATGTGAAGATCACACGTCTGGCTTATGGAATTCCGGTCGGCTCTAATCTGGAATATGCGGACGATGCCACGCTCTTGCGGGCGCTGGCCGGCCGAATGGAAATGTAACAGGTTTGACGGCTCGGGTTTCCGGATATACTCTGGTTATCCGCCGCCGCGACGACGCATTTCGTACATATTTTTCGAAGTATCAACCTGCTTTTGGGGGAGTAGTCTGCCCAAAAGCGAACGAAAAGGAGTTTCACATGGCATCCAAATTGAAAATCATCCCGCTTGGCGGGCTCGGTGAGATCGGTAAGAACCTCACCATCTATGAGTACGGCAAGGATATGTTCCTTGTCGACTGCGGTATGGGCTTTCCGGATCAGGACCTCTATGGTGTGGATCTGGTCATCCCGGATATCAGCTACCTGAAGGCAAATAAAAACCGTATCCGCGGTATGGTCATCACGCACGGGCATGAAGACCATATCGGTGCGATCCCTTACGTGCTCAAGCAGCTGGACATGCCGATCTATGCGACCCCGCTGACGGCTGCGATCATTGAGCTCAGGCTGGAAGAGCACGACCTGCTGTACCATACGCAGATCTTCACGAAAAAGCCTGGTGATAAGTTTAAGCTCGGCTGCTTTGAGATCGAATTCATCCACACGAACCACAGCATCGCCGATTCCGTTGCGCTGGCGATCAAAACGCCGATCGGCACCGTCATCCACACGGGTGACTTTAAGATCGACCTCACGCCCATTCAGGGCGGCATGATCGACCTGCCGCGTCTTGGTCAACTCGGCAACGAGGGCGTGCTCGCGCTGCTGTCGGACTCCACGAATGTGGAGCGCCCCGGCTACTGCGCCTCGGAAGCGCGCGTGATTGACTGCTTCGACGAGCTGTTCAAAGACTGCAGTAAGCGCATCATTGTCACGACCTTTGCATCCAACGTCCACCGCCTGCAGCAAATCATCAACGTTGCGGCAAAGTATAAGCGCAAGGTCGGCATCACCGGCCGCAGCATGGAAAACATCATGCGCGTTGCAACGGAGCTGGGCTATGTGGACATTCCCGACGGCGTCATGATGGACATGTCACAGATCGGCAGCCTGCCGCGCAGTAAGACGGTTATCGTCTGTACCGGCAGCCAGGGTGAGCCGATGTCTGCACTGCACCGCATGGCATTTTCCGAGCACAAGCAGGTCACGATCGACGCGGGCGACCGCGTTATTATCTCCGCCTCGGCCATCCCAGGCAATGAGATCACGATCAGCCGCGTCATAGACGAGCTGTTCCAGAAGGGGGCAGAGGTCATTTATGACCGCAACACGCCGCTGCACGTTTCCGGCCACGCCTGTCAGGAAGAACTGAAGATGATGCTTGCGCTGACAAAACCGCATTACTTCATCCCGGTGCACGGCGAATACCGTATGCTCTGCAAGCACGCCGAGATCGGCAAGCTCATGGGTGTTGAGCCGAAAAATGTGCTCGTGGCCAAAAACGGTGAAGTCATTGAGATCACCAAGCGCAGTATGCGTGCAACGAGCAGCGTCCCTGCGGGCGACGTCTATATCGATGGCACCGGCATCGGTGATGTCGGCAGCGCCGTTCTGCGCGACCGCCGCCATCTGGCCGAGGACGGCATCGTCATGGCGATCATCACACTCTCATCCGAAAACGGCAAGCCGGTCGCCGATCCCGAGATCATCACCCGCGGCTTTGTGTATGTCAAGGAGGCAGAAGCGCTCATGGGTGAGCTCAAGCGTGTTGTCAATGAAAGCCTTGCCAGCTGTGAGCGCCAGAAGCAGCGCGACTGGGCGGCTATCAAAGGCCGCGTGAAGTCAAACATCAGCGGCTACCTGTATAAGACCACGCGCCGCAGCCCCATGGTACTGCCCGTGATCATCGAAGTCTGAGCGGAGGAACAGCATGAAGATCCAGATCTGGGGCAAGTCAAAATGCTTCGACACAAAAAAGGCCGAGCGCTACTTTAAGGAGCGTCGCATCCCGTATCAGGCCATCGACCTGCTGCGCTACGGCATGAGCCGCGGCGAGCTGACGAGCGTGAAAAACGCCGTGGGGCTCGAGGCGCTGCTCGATCCCAAGGCGGCGGACTACGCGCTTGTGCAGCATCTGGCCTATGAGCAGGACAAGATCGAGCGGCTGCTCGAAGATCCATCCCTGCTGCGCACGCCCATCGTCCGCAACGGCCGGCAGGCCACCGTCGGCTATTGCCCGGATGTATGGAAGACGTGGGAATAAAACATGAAGAAGTCCGATATGGCCACTGCCATATCGGACTTTTACTATTGCATTTAGTTTTAATGTTCTGCCTGCTCTTTGCGGATCGCATCGCGCATCCGCTCCAACCCGGTCTGAATGATCGAGTGCGGCATGGCAAGATTCAGGCGCACATACCCCTGCGCGTTGCCGACGAAGAGAGAATCCCCGCCCTCGAGCAGCACGCCCGCCTTGTTGGCGAAGAAATCCGGCAGGTCTGCCACATCCGGCAGACAGCGGGACAGATCTACCCACGCCAGATAGGTCGCCTCCGGAATGTACATGACCGCCTCCGGCAGCTCCCGGGCCAGAAACGCCTTGACGAATGCGAAGTTCTCGTCGAGATATTGCTTGAGTGCCTCATGCCACGCGCCGCCGTGCGCATAGGCCGCCTGCGCCGCCGTCAGCGACATAGGATTGACCATGCCGAACAGCTTGTCGCGCTCCTGATAGCGCGCACGCAGCGCGGGATCGCGGATGATGATGTTGGAAAATGCCAGCCCCGCCATGTTAAAGGTTTTGGTAGGCGCCATGCAGGTGATGAGCTTGGGATAGCGATCCATGACCTTTGCCATCGGGATGTGGCGGCGGCCGCAGCGGATCAGGTCACAGTGGATCTCGTCGGACACCACCCAGAGGTTATACTTTTCGATGATCGCAGCGACTCTGCGCAGCTCATCCTCCGTCCACATGCGCCCGGTGGGGTTGTGCGGGTTGCACCAGAACACCAGCTTACATGCCGGATCGGCGCACTTGCGCTCGAAGTCCTCGATGTCCACCGCAAACGTGCCGTCCGCCTTTTTAAGCAGTGGGGAAATTAGCACATCCACGCCGGCGTACTCAGCAGCGTGGAGAAAATAGCCATAGGCCGGTGTGTTGAGCAGCACCTTTTCGTCTGCTGTGCAAAGCATTTCCGTCAGCTGATACAGTGCAGGAATAATGCCCGGTGAGATACAGAGCTGCTCTTTGGGAAAGCGCCAGTCATAGTGATCCTTGCACCATTTTGAGAAAGTGTGGTAGTATTCGTCATCATACAGGCCGGTGTACCCGAAAATGCGGCGGTCGATCCGTGCGCGCAGCGCATCAAGAATCTCGGGGGCCACGCCGAATTCCATGTCGGCAACCCACATACGGACAAATTCTTCATCTTTGAAGGCAAACACTTTTTCCGGACCGGCATGAAAAATATAACCACGAAAACCGTCTGTGTTGAGCGCGTTGGTATGGCGACGGTCAATGATTTCATCGAAATTGTAATTCATAACATCTTTCCTTTCTTTGCATTTGCGGCTGCATCCGGCTGCACAGCCATTATAGCAGAGATTTGAGAAAACAGGCAACCATGCTGCGGAAGAAAAAAACACTATGTGCGCGATTTCCCACGCACATAGTGCTGCAAAATGGTTTGATTTTGCTCTCAGCTGAAGTTCACGCTGCCGCCGTTGGTCGGGATCACGCCGACATAGGTCGTGCCGCGAGAAAGGTTCAGCGCCGTGCCGTCCACGAGCGTATAGGTAAAGCAGCCGTTAATGTCGCTGCGCGCCCACTTGATCGGCACATATTTGCCGCCGGTCACAAAGTAACCGGTGCCGCTGCCGATCAGATCGACCGCGAGGCGGCCATAGCTGTCGACCGTTTTCATGTCGGCCGAGAGGATGAGCAGGTTGGAGAAGGGGACAGGCTCTCCGGTCGCGCCGTCCTTGTAGTCGCCTTTATACTGCACGGCCGTGTACTTGCCGGTGTCGGCATGGTATGTAAAGGACGTGCTCTTGGAGGCATTGAATGTCACCTGTGCGGTAGCGGCGTCGGCAGTGCACTGCTGCGCCGCGTTGTCCGCGAAGCTCAGACCGGTCTCGTAGCTGCTGTTGTGCTCGGTGCGGAACTGATACTTCTCTACGAGCGGCTGCACGTTCGCGCCGTGGAAAAACAGCGTATGCTCCGAGCCGTGCTGACCGCGGCTCTTATCGCGGTAGAACATGGAACTGGTGTTGCCGTCTCGCACGCCGTCGAGGTGATCGGCATTATAGGTTTTCACATCGCTGTAAGCCTGCTCGCTGCCGCCGGCATGGATGACAATAGCGTCATACGACAGGGCAACGCTCAGATAGTACGGGCGCAGGCTGCGGATGCTGCCGACAGACTCGATGTCGTACAGGTGGCTGAAAATCGCCATCATGCGGGTGATGCCGCCCTCAGCCGGGATCTCATAGATGATGTCTGCGTTGCTGATGCCGACTTGCGGCTGCGCGTAGACAATGTTATTGATCATGACAGCAAACGGACGGGTATTTTCCGGCTTCGCGCCCAGCTGTTCGCCGGTGAGCGGAGCGTAATATGTCTCCGTTTTTGAGGGAGCACCGCTGACAGACGGTTTTTCGGATTTTGTGCCGCAGCCGGCGCAGATGAGCAGCGTTGCGGCAAGAAGACAAGCAAATATACGTTTCAAAACAGAGTCCTCCTGTTACGTTTTGGTTAACGTTTATGATACACGCCTCGCAGAGGATTGTCAAATCCGCCGCTGCGTGCTACAATGAAAATAAGAAATTTTAATAACTGTCTGGAGATGACCATTTATGTATGAAGAAGTACGCAGCGCGGCCCGTGCGGCTTTGCTTGAGCTGCTGGATACAGCTGCACTCAAACCGGGGCAGCAGGTCGTGATTGGCTGCTCCTCAAGCGAGATCATGGGGCAGAAGATCGGTAAGGGCTCCACGCCGGAAGCGGCAAAGGCCGTGGTTGACGAGATCCTGCCGATCCTGAACGAGCGCGGTCTCTACCTGGAGGCACAGTGCTGCGAGCATCTCAACCGTGCACTGATCATGGAGCGTGCGGCCGCCGAGAAATTCGGTTATGAGATCGTCTGCGTCCGCCCGCGCCCAAAAGCGGGCGGCTCGTTTGCAACGGCTGTCTATGAGGCGATGAATGACCCGGTTGCGGTCGAGTTTGTAAAGGCTGACGCTGGGCTCGACATCGGAAACACCATGATCGGTATGCACCTCAAGCACGTGGCTGTCCCGCTGCGCCTGTCGGTCAAGACGATCGGCGAGGCGGCGGTCAACGCAGCACGCACCAGACCGAAGCTCATCGGCGGCAGCCGTGCGGAATATCCGGACTGATCACACTTTGAGCCTTACATGAAAAAGAGCATCCCCCGAATATCTCGGGGGATGCTCTTTTGTGCTGTTTTACCGCGATTATGCGCCCTTGTGCATCAGCACGGTCAGAACCAGCGTCAGGACAACAAAGACGAGACCGAACCATTTGGTCGCCTTGGCGAGCTTGGCGTCGAGCGTCTTGGCTTTGCCCTTGGAAAGGAACGTTTCCGCACCGCCAGCAATGGCACCGGACAGGCCGGCGCTCTTGCCGGACTGGAAGAGCACGATGACAATGACTGCCAGACCGCAGAGAAGCTGCAGGATCGTGATGACGAGCGTTAAAGCGTCCATACAGGATAACCTCCAAAACTTTCAGCCATGCAGCGCATGGATCATGATTTCACAGATGTTAATGATACCATAGTTTTCTCTGTATTTCAAGGGGATTTTGCAAAAAAGCAGACAAATCAAAGCTATGCGGAAGCGTACGGACAGACGACAAAAAAGTTTGAAAATGATGGAACAAATGTTTGCTTTTCCTGCGGCGTTGTGGTATAATACAGCCAGAAATCCAGCGGAGGTGGACACGTATGCGGGAGCTCTCAAAGATGCAGCAGAAAATCTACGAGTATATTGCCGCCTGTATCCGGGAGCAGGGCTACCCCCCCTCGGTGCGGGAGATCGGGGAGTATGTGGGGCTCAAGTCCCCCTCCACTGTCCACTTCCACCTGAAGGGGCTGGAGGCGGCGGGGCTGATCACCAAGGCCGAGGGAAAGACCCGTGCCATTACCATCAGCGGCCCACACCCGGGCGCGCCGGAGCCGGCGGGAGAGGAGCCCGACCAGGTGCCTGTGGTGGGCAGTGTGGCCGCCGGAGCCCCCATTCTGGCCCAGGAGTGCATTGAGGACTATCTGACCTTTGACACCGGAGGACTGACAGGGGAGCACTTCGCCCTGCGGGTACGGGGGGAGTCCATGAGGTACGCGGGCATCCTCCCCGGCGACCTGGTGGTGGTACACCAGCAGCAGGACGCCCGCAGCGGGGAGATCGTGGTGGCCCTCTTTGAGGATGAGGCCACGGTCAAGACCCTGCGCCGCAGGGACGGACACACCTGGCTTATGCCGGAAAACCCGGACTATGAGCCCATTGACGGCGACGGCTGTACCATCCTGGGCAAGGTGGTGGCCGTGGTGCGGAGGTACTGAGGTTGAGTCCTGTGCCGAAGCCCGGTTGGATGAAACAATGAATAAGGGATTATACTGCTCATGTCCGCCCGCAGGCGGAAGAAAGGAGCCTGACCGATGGGAAAGAACGACCGCTTTCAGATCATCTATACCCAGGGGATCACGGATATCACCCGTATCCTGCTGGACACCCGGACGGGGGTGCTCTATCTCCAGACGGTGAGCGGCTATGCCGGCGGCCTCACTCCCCTGCTGCAAAAGGTGCTCCACGCCACCGGCCGGGTGGCGAAGGAGACCGGCCTGCCTCTGTTCTGCCACCATGACCCCTCCACGGCCGCCGGCGGGGCGATTCTCGACCTGCTGGCCTCCTGCGGCGTGCCCGCCTCCCGGGTGATCCTGGGCCACAGCGGCGACACCGACAACCTGGAGTACCTGACCGCCATGCTGGAGCGGGGCTGCTGGCTGGGCATGGACCGCTTCGGCTTCTGCGACCGGGACCTGGGCCTGGAGCCCCGGGTGGACACCATCGCCGCCCTGTGCCGGGCCGGCTGGGGCCACCGGCTGCTGCTCAGCCATGATCTGGCCGCCTATCTGGCCTTCTGGGACAGTTGGGAGACCACCAAGCACTCCGACTGGCTGCATCTGGAGGAGGATTACACCTTCATTCACCGCCGGGTGCTCCCGCTTCTGGAGGAGCGGGGCCTGAGCCGGGCGGACATCGACCGCCTGCTGACGGGCAATCCCTGCGCCTTCTTTGAGGGCGTTTAAAAGAAAACACAGGAGTGGAGGCCCACCTGGGCCTCCGCTCCTGTTCGTTATGCCGGGTAGCGGGTGCGCACGGAGAAGCCCTCCCGTTCCAGAGAGCTCCGGGTGATCTCCCGGCCCCAGTGGATGGAGCTGTTGTAGTTGCCCTCGGTGACCATCACCGAGTTCTCCTTCTTTTCCAGCACCACCACCGTGTGGTAGTCGCCGATGCGGATCATATCTCCCACGCGGATGGCCTCAAAGCTCCGGTGAGTGCGGGCGGGCAGCGTACCAAAGGCCGCATCACTACAGATGAGGGCAAAGCCCTCACAGCCGTAGCCGCCGGAGCGCAGCGCCTGGGAGGCGTAAAAGTTGTCGTTCGTCCAACGCATTCCCTCTGGGTAGTCGGCCTTCAGCGCGGTAATGGCGGCATAGACCGCCTCCTCCGTGGGACCTTCGGGCTCCGGCCGCTCCGGGTTTTCCTCCCCCGACACGGTAAGCAGCACCGTCTTGATATGTACCCCGCTGTCACCGCCCTGTTCCATCTTCAGCACCACAGCCGCCTGGCCGGGGGCCACCGCTGTGATGAGGCCGGTGCCGCTGACCGTCACCACCTCCCGGCTGGAGTCGGAGGTGCAGTAGGCGTCAAAGCTCAGTGGGCCGGGTACAACGGCCCCCATAGGGAAGCCGTAGGTGAGCTGCTGCCGCTCCCCCACCGCCATCTCGGTGCGCTCACGGTAAACGTGATGTCTTCAAGCGCCGCAGGGGTGGCGGGGCCGTCCAGGCCCACCTCCGCGCCGGCGGCCTGGAGCTGCTTGGTCAGACGCATGAACAGGGTCACGCCCTCCGCCCGGGTCACCGGCCGGGCCGGGTTCATCCGCCCGGCGCTGTCCCCCTCCATCAGGCCGCACCGCCGCATCTCCTCCACGCTCTCCGCCGCCCATCCGCTGATGGAAGCAGTGTCCTGAAAGCGCGCCGGGGCACCGGCGTCGTCGGGCAGAATGATGCCCTTTTCCTCCAGATAGCGCGCCAGCAGGGTGGCCACCTGCTCCCGGGTGATGGTACCCTCCGGGTGAAAGGTAGTGGCGGAGGCGCCCTCCACCACGCCGCTGGCACTGGCCCAGTAGACTGCGGGAGCAAAGTAGTCGGCAGCCGTCACATCGGTAAATTGCCCCGTCTGCTCCACCGCGTCCCTGTCAATGCCCTCCAGGCGGCTGAGTATGGCCACAAACTGGCCCCGATTAAGCACCTCGCCGCCCTCAAAGCTCCTCCCGAAGGGGAGAATCAGGCTGTTATCCAAGGCATAGGCCGTGGCCTCCCGATACCAGGCCTCTGCGCCGTTGTCGATCCAGCGGTCATAGTACCAGTCCAACCGGTCCACGTCCCAGTAGTCCCCCGCAGCGGTCCACACCCGCACCACATATTCGATGCTGCTGGCACCGTACTTGGAGATCCAGATGGAAGGGGCCGGGTCCTCCAGGATCTGCGGGAACTGGGCCAGCACCTCCCCCAGCGCCTGCTTCACCGTCTCAGTCGGCGCATCGTAGGAGGCGGAGAAGGTCAGCTCCGCTTGCCCAGCTTGGTATAGTTGATGATCTTGGCCGCCGCCACCTGGCTGTTGGGGATAAAGATCTCCTTGTTGTCCACGGTGGCCAGGGTGCTGTACGCCAGGCCGATGGAGATGACCGTGCCCCCCACCCCGTCCGCCTCCACATAGTCCCCCACCTCGAAGGGCTTGGACACCAGGATCATGATGCCCCCCGCCAGGTTGGAGAGGGTGTTCTGGAGCGCCAGGGAGATAGCCAGGCCGGCCACGCTGAGCAGGGCGATCATGGAGGCCACCGGGATGCCAAGGGAGTCCGCCACCACCAGGACCAGGAGGAACCACAGGGCGATCCGCACCACAGAGCGGATATAGCCCCCCACTGACCCCAGGTTCTGAGATCTGGACAGCATCCGGTCCACGATCCGCAGAAGGACCCGGATCACCACGACCCCCGCCAGAATGAGCAGGGCAGTGCGGAACAGGGCGCTCAGGTCCAGGGCATTCAGCTTCAGCCCTTCCAGCACGCCGGAGACCAGTTCTTCGGTAGACATGGCAGTTTTCCCCCAGTTCGACAGGATCTGTATTTTGGTTTTTATTATAACAAGCTTTTTCCCCTCAGGCAAGGAGAAACGCGGCAGGCCGGGACTCGGTCCGCCGCGTCACTTTTTCTGTTCGGAGCGTCAGCTCTCCCCGCCCCCCGCGTGCCGTTTCAGGCAGGCGAAGGTCTCCGGGCTGATGTCGTGCTCGATGCGGCGTCCTCTGCCGCCACCTCCGGCGTCACGCCCAGCTGGATCAGCCACTTGGTCAGGAAGCGGTGGCGCTCATACACAGACTCCGCCGCCGTCTTTCCCGCCTCGGTAAGCAGGATGCGGCCGTCCCGTTCCATGGTGATATACCCGCTGGAGCGCAGGATGGACATAGCCCGACTCACAGATGGCTTGGAGTAGCCCAGGTGCTGGGCCACGTCGATGGACCGGACGTTGCCCTTCTGCTCATGGAGCACCAGGATGGCCTCCAGATAATCTTCTCCTGATTCATGCAGCGGCATAGGGACTCTCCTCTCATGTCCGCCTGCGGCGGATCTGCTTTTTATTGAGTTATATTATCATGTTTTGGAACGGATTTCAACCGCGATCCCCGCAAAAGGGGCGTCCCTCCCCGGGACGCCCCACCTTTTACTCCAGATCCTGGATATTCATTTTCTTCAGGTCTTCCTTCCACTCCCGGCGGTTCTTGTAGTAGAGCCAGATCCCGCCCAGCACCAGAGTGGGGACGTTGAATACCAGGAACACACCGCCCACCATGGCCAGATCCGCAGGCTGGAGCTGGTGATGCTCCTCCTCCCGGTGGTACTCCTCCACGATATTCCCGTGCCCGTCCGTGACCTGCACGGCCCCGCCGCCGGTGACAGTGGAGAAGCCGACCACCGACAGGCAGATCATCAGGCTCATCGCCAGGGTGATGGCGGGCAGGATCAGCCCCAGCCACTTTCCCTTCCTGCACAGCCAGACCTGAAGGGCCACCACCAGGGCCAGGGGCAGCAGCATAGAGAGCAGAACAACAGGGAGCACAAACAATATTGTCATTATGGAACCGCTCATCACGTCATCTCATCCTTTCTTGTTTCCTTCTTATAGGCGGCGATCAGCAGCTTGGCTGTGTCAAAGTCCAGCCGCTCATTTACCGCCAGACGCTTGATCAGGGCAATGTAGGGGTCGGCCGCCCTGTCCTCCCCCAGCTTGATCTTCTGGATCAGCCGGTCCAGCCGCAGTCTCACCGTGGGATAGGTGACGCCGTACTGTCCCGCCACCTCTTTGAGGGAGCCGGA